>Ga0131853_10027850_pt1 | contig 10130 bp, 10 predicted proteins | sample TergutLab28metaG_FD_92764 | JGI IMG/M metagenome (GOLD analysis project Ga0131853, IMG submission 92764) | Labiotermes labralis P1 segment gut microbial communities from Petit-Saut dam, French Guiana - Lab288 P1 (version 2) (version 2) | ecosystem: Host-associated > Arthropoda: Insects >... | reverse complement strand
TAGTAATTAACCAACTTAATGCACAAATTCTTGTTTTATAATAAGTTTATTACATGCCTCTACATGTTTCGAGCACTATGTGCTCATCATCAGGAGGTCAAAATTGTATTATACAGCATCTGGTACCATCACACTCTGTAGGTGGCCTTCCCGTGCACAGGTTGATCTGTGCACCGGACGGCCACCTACAGAGTGTGATGATACCAGATGCTGTATAATACAGTTTTGACCTCCTGATTTTGAGCACATAGTGCTCGAAACATGTAGAGGCATGTAATAAACTTATTATAAAACAAGAATTTGTGCATTAAGTTGGTTAATTACTAAGATTATATAATACAGTTATTTAATAAATTTATGTTTAAACATTCATTATGTTTCTAATATTCCGTCATCCACAGGGTCGACACTTATTTTACAAGCATCACATTTCAAAGTTCCTTAAATATTTTAATTAACCATAGTTTTGTTTAGAGTAATGTACTTAATTTGTGTAAGTAGCCAAGTATAATTATGATCATGACTAATTTTTTAATTCTAATGTGCTATGAACGTTACCGTAAACCGTCATTAATGTTCCTTTTAAGGAAGACGTCACGTCTAAGGCTGACGCAGCATAGCCGAAGCATCTTGATAGCTTCATCGTGGATGTATGAAACAATTTTTTTGACATTGTATTATTAAGTAATAGCTGCAGTGAATGGGTTCATTGATTTACAAAGTTTATACTTGTCTTTTGTTTTGCTTTTGTTTGGTACTTGGTCTCTGATATTGAAGGAAGTACTGTGTGTAACGGAACCACAAGGGACCGAACATTGTTTCCGTTGTTGGCGGGTTCCTTTTTATCCAGGTGCTTCAATTTTGGATCGAAGGGACTCCAGATCCTCTGAACTGTAAACATGTTCCGCTGAAGACAGGTTTGCGTTAGGCCCGGGTTCCGTTTAAGACAGGTTTCACTGCATATGTAGGGTCTATTGATTCTATTTGAGATCAAGGTTTTAAGGACAAGATTTGTGCTTAATGGGGAGGAAGTAACAGGGTAACAATGTTGAATAATGATAATTTTTGCGATTGGTAGGCCTGTTCCTTGCCAAATTGTGTTAGGGTGATAAAATTAAGGGGGGGGGGGTGTGGTTGGGCAGGCCACGTGGAAAATTTTGGCGAGACGAGAAACAGCTCGTAAAAAAGCTGTGGTCTGACAGTCCAAAATGAAAGGACCATCCGAAAGACCTTGATAGCAGTAGAGGATAATATTAAAACGTATTTCAAAGAAATATTTTCGTATTTATCTGGCTCCAGAGATGGCCAGGAGTTAACACTGAGGTTTCATAAACGGTTTGAAATTTCCTATCTAGCTGAGAAGCTAGTAGCTTGCCAAGCGAGTTCCTTTTCCATTTAATTAGTAATTTATTTATTTAGCTGCCGGCCCCAGTAGCCGCGCGGTCTACGGCGTAGGTCTACGGGCACTCGCCTGCTGAGATCGTGGGTTCGAATCCCACCAGAGGCATGGATGTCTGTCTGTTGTGAGTTGTGTGTTGTCAGGTAGAGGTTTCTGCGACGCACTGATCACGCGTCCAGAGGAGTCCTACCGACTGCGATGCGTCGTTGTGTGTGATCTAGAAACCTCAAGAATGAGGAGGCCATGGCCCGCGTTGGGCCGCAGCGCCACAGGAAAACAAATTATTTGGCTAGTTAGCTAGCTGAAAAGTAAGTAGCCCTACTTTTAAACCACAATTAGCCTAGTAAACTAACTTAAAAGTTCTAGTTTCGATCTCAGCCATCGCCTTAATTGTTCAGGCAATAGACTAAACGACATCCATTCAACTGAAGCTTCCAAATACAATTCAGACAGTAGACAATGTCCGCAATAATACTGGTGTAAACGTCTGTTCGTGTTTTGGAGAATGGTGTACTCGTAATTTAAGTTTCCATTTTTCATTGAATGCATCTTTCTGTTCTTCATCACGTCCATTGTGACGCGGTGTTTCTTTTCCTGTGGTGCTGCGGCCCAACGCGGGCCATGGCCTTCTCATTCTTGAGGTTTCTAGATCACACACAACGACGCATCGCAGTCGGTAGGACTCCTCTGGACGCGTGATCAGTGCGTCGCAGAGACCTCTACCTGACAACAAACAGCACTCACAACAGACAGACATCCATGCCTCTGGTGGGTTTCGAACCCACGATCTTAGCAGGCGAGTGGCCGTAGACCTACGCCGTAGACCGCGCGGCTACTGGGACCGGCATTACGACGCGGTTATCAGGGAAATGATCCAGCACTGTTAAACAGTATTCGTGATGTGCACACAGGAATTGTAGCAACTTTTTTTTTTCACGGTTTCGACATCTTTCGTGTAATTTATTTCAACCTCATAATGTGTTTTTAATTTCTGGCACCCCATTGCGCGTCTTATAATAATAATAATAATAATAATAATAATTAGTATTTTTCACCGTCAACACAACTTTTTAATTGATAAAATAACTTTTCAGTCATTTTAGCTAAATCACATTGTGATGAAGTGATTGACAATTTATTTTATCTGTAATAAAGTTCTGTTGATGATGGTAAAGTACTGTTTATTTTTCGTAATTTGATCTACGCTGTCCAGGCTGAAGACTTCATCACTCGATATAGCGTCAATAAATTATATAAGAACAAATAAACTCTAAGGGTTGTTTAGTTGTGTGAATATCTTCAGTTTTTATCACATTTTATTGACATCCAGGCTTTAATCTATAATCCTTACGTAAGATACCGGTTTTTTAATATTATTACACGGCACTATATTGCTAAAGTCGCAAAACAAAGTTGAAACGTATCAGAGAATTCCGTTACTAGTGGAATCATTATTGGAAAAGTTGAATGGTGTCTGTCTATCTTTTGTATTTTGTCACATAAATAAAGAAGAAGGGCCCGAGGGGGGAGAAGGGTTTGGTTTCTGGAAATGACACAGGGTGTCACTGTGTCTTTGTACGAGTGTATGTCTGCTGGTTTGTGGGGCTGGATGAACGTCTGTGAAATTTGTCGGACAGCTGGGCGCCAGCCTGGTCTTCTCTACTTATTCCTTTTCGTTCTTCCTTTTCCACTCAGTACACTGATAAATTTCCTGAATTTCCACAAATACGAATCGTATTCTGTCCTACACCGAGAGAGTGAACGAAACTGAAAGCATAAACAAGGTACTATGAGAAATGGGTAGGACTCGATGTTTCTGTAATGGTCATCATACTTTTTGAGGAAGATAATATTTTATTTCGAGTCAAAGCCTAGTTTCTGAACGGGAAGAGGATTTGATGATTGCCTGCAGTTATTGTACGTGAGTGCTGGGTCAGTTGTAGTACATAACATATTCGAGTCTGTGCCATTTCTTTACATAACATTATATACTGGACTTCATATAATGTAGGGGAGAAGGCTGTACATATCAGCAGTAGGTACATTTGAACGTCTTATATCATACGGTTATGTTGAAAGTTTTCGGAAAACCACTGCTACTGCGGTGTGGAGTAATCATACGCCTTACCTGACTCACTGAGAGCAGTTCAGTTGCACCATTTGTCTGGGTGTGATGCAGCTGTTGTTTATGTTGAGCTACAAATGTTAATTTTGTAGCTGTCACGCGTAAGCCCGCAGTGTTTTCTCGGAGTGTTGTGCGAAAATTTCCCATTGTATTGGAAAAAGTGAGTTTTCATGCTATCATTTACATACTCAAGTAAGATGATAATTGTCAGCAGTGAAGTATAATGTTACATAATAATATTTAGTTACGTGGGGGAATGCTTAAATAAAGAATTTTTTTTGGGGGGGGGGGCACTTTCGAAGGGCAGTAATGTTGTGCTGCTTTGATGAATCATGTTATATTTTGGGGAAATATAGTTTGTAGTGAAGGAAACCCGTTGGAAAGAGGAATATCTAATTTAAAACTGTAACACAAAGCAAAATACAAAATAAATTATTCTCAACTGCTATAAGTAATGAAATTTGTTGCTGTTGTCTTTGAAAGTGTTGGCTGTATCCAAGTGGTAAATATGTTCTCTGGCTTTTTTTCCCCTCATTTTAACGAGATATTCAGTGCCACTTTTCCACCGCGCTGAACACATCACGTACAGCCTCTTGCTATTACTGCCATGCGGCCTCTTACGGGAAAATACGCATTTACACAAAATGACTCTGTGTTGGCCAGTTCGGAAAAAAAAAACATTGTTTTCCTTGATCTGACAAGTTTAATCGTCTCTGCACGTCCGGTTTCTTTTATCACGAAGAATATTTTGAGGGGTTTGAACATTCTGGTATTTGGCCATTGTCAAGGAAACCTTTTGGCGAGATGAAGATTTGAAAAGGGTATCAGTTCTGTGTGGTGGGAATAATGAACCCACTGCTCTTAACAGCAAGGTCAGTGGACTTGACTACATCATCAATAGCACAAGTAGGCAGCTGTATGGACATGAAGGTGTCTCCAGAAGTTCTCCTATATGCAAGGACTGCACCCAGAGTCAGCAGAAATGGTGGACGGCTGAAGTGAAAATTGTGACTCTTACGCTTTGGAAGGAACGAATTCAGTACCTTCCTGCCAAGATAAGAAATCACACAATCACAACCTTAGGAATAAAGTCAAAACATGTGGTACAGAACCGTATAAAACAGTCTCCGACTCGTCTGATTCAGGTTTTACCACCCACGAAACTAACGAATTTACAGAGAAAGATGTCTGCGAAGATGGTGTGGCATGCATTACCGAGCCACTTAAGCCAGACGATTTTGTAGTGCTAAAATTAGCAAACAAATAAAACAGTGAAATATTTTGTTGGGCTGGTGGAATAAATGGAGCCTGATGTTTATAACGCCAGATTTCTGAGTAAGCGACCCACATGTTGGATATTTTGTCTCCCAAAGATTGAAGACATTGCAGTAGATCTCACTAATACTGTATTCAAATTACCACATTCATGAATTTCAGTAAGCAGACATAGAATTTTCAATATGATTTTTGGCATGAACTTGTCAGGTTATAATGTTAACTAAGACTGATGTCTCTGAAGTTGCCTGTAAATGTTTCTGACGTTTGAAATGAGCTGTCAAATAGTACTTATGCTGTCGTAACTTTACATATGCTTGTCACATACATATTTTCCCTTAATAACACGATTCTTCACGAGACATACATTTCATTGTCTAACTGTGGACTTAAATGTTGAAAACTGTGAATGTTCAAAGCTGCCCCTTACTGTTTCAAAGGTGCCCCCTGGGTGGGGCAGTTTTAAACAAAATACGGGGGTTACTAAAATGGGTTCTGCACCTAAAATGAACAGACGTGGGGGGTTAAGAGGAAATACCAAAATGTGTGTTTCTTTTTGTTTTAATCTTGTGTACCTTTTTATTTAGTTACAATGTAAGGGTTTAAAAATGTCCAAACATGCCTCCCTTTCCCCTATGTGATATTTTTGTACATCCTACCCTGTGTTTCAGTAGTTGGTTCAGCTTCGTCTCCAGGTGACTGGTTGACATTTACAGGTTCATTCAATTTTTTTTTTTGTTTATGTAATATGTAAAGGAAGAAGCGGAGTTTCAAATTGCGCGATTATTTCATTATAACCGTGTCTGATTCTTAGCTAAAGAAACCGTATGTAAAAACTGAGTTTAACTGAGCGAGCAAGGCGAGAATGTTTGCTGAGAGGTCGAGTTGCTTCAAAGTCGCGTCGTCCTTACAAGAGTTTCATTTTTCCATTACGTATTATAATATTGATTCGTTTCAGATCAAGCTAAGATTTATGCTTGGATATGTTTAGGTGGTGTGATATTTACGTGTCTTGAGGGTTGTTTGACCGTGCATCTTCATCCCGGAATAAAGTGAAATGCCAACTTGATGCAACAATGTAATTTATTGAAGTTTCTTTGGCTCAACATTTTTCGGGTGCATAAGCCCATCATCAGGAGCACTAGATGTTAAGTTGCAGCATATGGTTTTCTGCACCCAGTTTGTAGATGGGTGGTGGTCTTGAGAGCCGCTGCGTAGGTCGTGTGTACCGTTGGAATGGTGCTGTGCACGGCACCATCTAGTGCTCCTGATGATGGGCTTATGCCCCCGAAAAATGTTGAGCCAAAGAAACTTCAATAAATTCCATTGTTGCATCCAGTTGGCATTTCACTTTATTTCATTTACTTGTCTGTACACGTACCTTTTAATCTTGCTCAACTTTCACAGTGCTTTACAAATCAAATACTCTCTACATAGTATCATTTATTAATTATTAAAAATGTGCTCAGACCGCGGGCTTCTGCGTTAAACCAGAGTCACTTTAACTCTGAAGATGACGGCAATATATTGCTCCGAAACACCGATAACGTCTACTGGAGTAGTAGAGCTTATGGCGTCAAATTTCATAACACTGTCTTGAGCGTCACTTTCATGTCCAAATCTTACAGTGCTCATTTACCTTCGGAATCTTGCAGCGAATTATTATGATTTTTCAGCTTCCCTGTTTTGGTGTCATCTTTGCTACCCATTGCTTCATTCTGTGATTTATCTGTCTGTCTTACCTGTCGTCTTGAATCCTGTCACACCCACTTTACATGTTAGCATTTTGTGAGATCGCGGAAGCGGAGCCTGAGAAGTCTTGAGTCTTGATGCATGTCCGCCAACATCGGATGTTAAAAAACTGTTTGTAAATGTTATTTTTTCCAATTTGGTAGGTACGTACCAACATTTCAGAGCAACATGCTGTTTCAGCTGCATGCTGGGACAGTAGTAGATTACGTACCAGCGTCTCGGGGGTAACGTACTGCTTCCATCTCTCGGGCAGATGCTAACTTTTCGGACGAATGCGCTGCGTGTATATTTTGGATAGGAGGGTGTACATAGGCGTCAGATTTTCCGGGGAAACTGCTGTGTGCTTCTTCAGTTGGAAGCTTTGCCAGTTTTCACAGCGTTACGTCTGAGACAATCAGCGTCTTGTTTTCTGCCGGGTTCCAAATTTGTCATCAGATGCAGGGATTCCGTGAAATTCTTAGGAAAGGTAAAGGTCGTCAGAAGTTTTCGAGATGTTCACTTTTCCCTGCAATCACAGCTGAAGTTTTGTTCGAGTTAGGGCCATGCAGGGAGGCTATGCAGACTGCAGTGTCTACACAAAGAATTGTCTGTTACAAGTTATTACCCGTAATTAACAGTACATTATGTTTGAAAGCCCATGTTATTAGTAGAAGTCGCATTCAGTATAGAGGGTTGCTTTACTGAATACGTAGCTAATTAATCAACTAATTAACTACGTCGAGTAGAGTTCTGATTTTGTAACCAATAGTTCCTCAGCTGGCCAAGAAATTCCCTCTATTTTATGGAACCCGAATGTTCAATACCGTGTTCATAACAGCCTGCCAATTTTTCCCAATCGTGAGCCAGATCAATCCAGCCAACGCCCTTACCTCCTATTTCTGTGAGATTAATTTCAGTTCTATCCTCCTCGTTACGTCGAGGTCTTCCAAGTGGTTCGTTCCCCCAGGCTTCCCCGCCAAAACCTTGTGTGCTGGTCTCATCTGTCTCACGTGCCACACCCATTTTATTCCTGATTAGATCATTTGAATATCAGATGAGGAGCACAAATCATGAAGCCCCTCGTTATGGAGTTTCCTTCAGTCTCCTTTTACCTTTGAGAGACCACGTTTCACACCCATTTAAACAACAGGCAAAACTAGAGTTCTGCTTTTTTTTTTTTTTTGGTATCATCCAGACAGATGGAAGATTCTGGACGGATGGTAGCAGACATACCCTGAACAGAGTGACATAAACTGTTGACCGTTCCTAAAGGTCGAGTTAACAGCATTTCTTCGTATTCGGAAGGTGCACAGTTTGCATTTCGGCCCTGAGAGTGCACTGTTCCACTTCAGCTCGTTGTGTGGTTCCTCTGACACCCTCCAAATAAATACTAGGATACGAAGTCTACAGCAATGTAGGGCAGACCATATACTGCCCACTGATTATCCTATGAACCGATGTTATATAGTCCAAGCTAGTGACAGCTTCTTTAAATAAGCATACAAAAACAAAATAAATAGCATTTCAAAGTGTGAAATTTGGCGATTACTTGGAAAAGAACTCTTTGATGGGGAGTTTCATAATTTATGTTTAATACCAAATGTTACTAATGTGGCCAGCTAAATCAGGATGAGATGGGTGGGCATGTAGTTCTTATAGTTGAAGTGAGAAATGCTTACAAAATTTAGTCGGATAGCCTGAATGGAAGAGTATATGTGGCAGATCTAAGCGTAGATGGCAGGATTTTATTAAGATTTATTATGAAGGAATGGAGTGGGATTGTGTTGAATGGATTGCTGACTGACGAAGGATACGAGTGGGCAAATCATGTGAATGCGTAGGCTAATGCACCGTCTGGCTACATAAAAGGCTGGGAGTTCGTTGACAGTCCGATTGACTATTAGTTTCTCAAGGCGGACTTCGCTTCACGAATTCACTTAATTAACGTTAAGCCTGTTCAGTTAATGCTCTTTGAGTTTCTTCGCGCACCACTGCACATTCACCATTGTTGGCTTTTAAAAGGGCCGTTATGGAACTCACTCATTTTGGCTGACACTAACGACTTCTTTCTCTTCCTCCCGTGGCTCTTATGGGCCAGATTTTCACCACTTTTTCCATATAACCGACACATTCCTTACAACCTTAGCATCCACATGAACCGGATTGTCACTCTGAAGATGGAGGCAGTATGTTCCTCCGAAACGTCGGAGGAACATATCTACCACAGGGCATAGAAACGCAAAACAAGGCCAACCGATCTACAGTAGCCGTGGAAGCATGTAAAGCTATAATGTTAAATGTGGTTGCTTTGAAAAAATTGTCCAGTCTCTCTCAACCATTGCGACATGATTCATGTACGAACCACAGTCCAAGAGTGTCAACGTCGTACTGCCGACCCGTATCTAACTGCGGCAGGAAACCGTAACATTCGTTACTCAATTATTACACCAATCACTGCACGTATATAAAATTTATAAAATTTACACATTAAAACATTAAAAACGCTCCGACATGTTTCGGTCCTAAGACCATCGTCAGGGAGCTATATATTCCTTGCTAAAGTCACACTAGAAATAGTCACAGCATGCTGCCACAACACCCAACTTGTACAAAGAAATTAATCTGTGACTATTTCTAGTGTGACTTTAGCAAGGAATATGTAGCTCCCTGATAATGGTCTTAGGACCGAAACATGTCGGAGAGTTTTTAATGTTTTAATGTGTAAATTTTATAAATTTTATACACGTGCAGTAGTTGGTGTAATAATTGAGTAACTCGACAACATGCACGGTGTAACAATAAAAATACGTAACACTCGTCTTCGCGTAGTTCGTCGTGTGACAGGTCCATAGACTCTTCCAAAGCCAGTTCTCCAGGCAGTTCTATCTAGTGCTTCCACTTTGAACTTCGTGTATCTTCTTCTTTCCTTAAGGTCATCCAGTAACTGCTTACTTCTTGTTCCTCGTCTTAGCGTCTCCTCTATCTTTCCTTGAACAACGTGTTGCAGAAGGTCGTTAGTACTCAAGTTGTGACCGATCCAGTTAGCGTTCTCTTGTTTTGTTTTGTAGGATGTTCCTCTCCTCCTTACTTGTGTAATACTGCATCTCTCACACGATCGGTCCAACTGATCTCCAACCTTATCTAGCACCACATTTCAAAACTTCAAGGTATTTCTGATCTACTTTACGATGTGTCGAACTGCGGACTTGATTTTGCCACATTGTGTTTAAATTAAATGCTATGATGCTAATTGACTTCTGTGCTTGGTCTAATGTCGTGATTACGGCGACTGTTGAGACTCATCACTGATTCTGTGGTCGCGAAATAAAGCCCCTTGGATCTCCTCACTCCACGCCGTTCTTTTACTCCGTCGCTTCCTCCACCCGTTATACTTCTCTACATTTTCCAGTCTAACCATTCCTGCCACAAGAATGCTGGTGGTGAGTCAGTTGATAACTCAAGGCCTTCGGGTTGGTTGGTATAGGTCACAATGGACGGGAAGGGGGGGGGGGGGGGGGGGGTAAAAAAGTAAGAAAAAGGGGGGAGGGACCTGCCCCTTTTTCACGGGTTTTTTCCGGTTTTTTTTTTTTTGGCTGGGTC
>Ga0131853_10027849_pt1 | contig 10130 bp, 11 predicted proteins | sample TergutLab28metaG_FD_92764 | JGI IMG/M metagenome (GOLD analysis project Ga0131853, IMG submission 92764) | Labiotermes labralis P1 segment gut microbial communities from Petit-Saut dam, French Guiana - Lab288 P1 (version 2) (version 2) | ecosystem: Host-associated > Arthropoda: Insects >... | reverse complement strand
CATAAATGTGATGTCATCTCTAAAGTTTGTAGCCATATATTCTAGAGCAGAATTCAGAGCTACTCTTTCGTGATCAATCATTGCACCTGTGGAGGTATAGACATCGAAAAGGAAATGAGTAAAGCTCATCGGATCAAATCCGGCATAGCCACCTTCTCCCGCCACAGGCGGACCTCGATTTTCCTCACCACGGTCAACCCCAAATCCTTCATCCCCTAAATCTATTTCCGGCAGTTGGATTTCTGGCTCTGCATCCGGCATTTGGATTTCCGGTATAAACTGATCGATCTCCCCCGTTTCTTGTTCCGTTTCTACCGAGCCAATGCCTCCTCCTGTTTCAAAAATCGCTGCGAATACCGGCTCTAACGGCAGTGCGGTAAAAAGCAACGTCATACCAAGCAGTACACTTAACGTTTTTTTCATTTTTGTTCTACTCACAGTAAACACCTCTCCTAATTAAAAATTTCTCTCAATTTCCGGTCTAATTCTGATGCTAAACCGTCCATCTCTATGTCCTTGCTCCTCGTTATCCCTTAGTGGTTGGTTGATTATAAATCATGAGGCTTCGATTCCGCTTACCGAGTCTTTTTCGACAAAATCCCACCAATTTATAACTTAATCTAAATTATACACCCTAAAGTACTAAATCTAACATTTCTTACGTCAACGCCAGATTTCTTTACTTCACTGCCTTCTTTTTCATAAAAAAAAACGAGATTTCTCTCGTTTCGTTCTTTAACGTTTTCACTACTGGTTTGATGATCACCCTGATTATACGAAGGATTGACCCCACATTTGAGCGTCTTCGCCCTGTGTTCCTTGGGTGTTAAACACCATTTTATAAGATCCATCTTCTAACTTCAAGTCTGGCTCTTCCACACACGTGGTTCGAAAAGAGTAACGATAACGCCCTCTTCCATATAAGTCTTCCCGACAAATGAAGATCACATAACTATCCTTTAAGTCTTTGTGGGTATTGATCACGCCTTTCGGCAGTTGTTTCGAATCTGACATGGCTTGATAATACCTCATCCGCTTGTCGATTTCCTTCGTATCTGATTGTTGCAGCTCCACCACATAAGCCACACCGTCTTGACCTTTCACGTAAATATCAAAACGGACACCTTTTCCCTCAAAATTATCTTTGTAACTTTCTTCTGCACTAACGTAGCTGATATCGGTGATATCTTGTATCTCTAAAAAAGTTTCAATAAAGGATTTGCACAGCTCTTTATTCTGCATGACCGTTTCGAATAAATATTCGTCTCCTAAAGTCAAATCCTCTACCCGCTTTATGATCTTCTCTTCTGACATATTTCTCATCTCCTGGTTCGTATATTTCGATTGGAAAAATTCCGCTCATAGTTATATACGCAGGAGAAAAATAAAAACCTGTCCCTCGTTTGCTTCGCAATATCCTCGGGACAAAAAATATTGCTAAATTTCGACATTTTCTCAAGGAAAACGTTTTTGCTTGGCGTTTTCACCCTCGACTCGATAGCGTCTACTGCCGACTTTATCTTAACAAATTCTAAAGCTGATTTCAATCGATTTGTAGAAATTTAACTACGACACTCAGCTAACCCATCTAGAACAATTGTGACAAAGTTCTTGCGCTTCCGCTTGTCAGCCTGTTATGTTATAATGAGATGAGTTAAAGGGAGGCCACCCCATGGATTTCAAACACATTGAAGCATTTGTTAAAGTCATCGAGCTAGGAAGCTTTTCAAAAGCAGCCGAAGAAATTTTTTTGTCCCAACCTTCCGTTAGTACTTACATTAATCAATTAGAACAAGAATTAGGTGAAACGTTAATCAACCGCTCAACCAAGGAGATTATTCCCACTTATTCTGGAAAAATTTTCTATGAAAATGCCAAGGAAATTCTTGCTTTAAAGCAAAAGGCTGTCACACGAATTAAAAATGTATCCGTTGATTTCAGTGGTGAAATCAACGTTTTAGCTTCTTCTGTCCCTTCTCAATACATGCTCCCTAAAATACTAGCACGTTTTAGAGAAGATTATCCTGATATTTCTTTTCACGTGAAGCAAACCGATAGTTTAGGTGCAGCAGAAGGGGTAGCTTCTGGGATGGCAGACATTGGTTTTACGGGGAGCATCGTAAAAAAAGACAAATGTGCCTTCAATGAAATTATGACGGAGCGAATGGTCTTTGTTGCTCCTATTAATCAAAGCTTTTCAAAAACGAAAGAGTATGGATTAACCGAACTTCTCTACCATCACACCTTTATTTCTAGAGAAAAAGGTTCGGGAACGCGAACAGAGTACGAGGACTTTTTTACCTCGCAAAACATCGACCTTTCCCGCATCAACGGCGATAACACTTTTGACAATACCCAAAGCATCATTACGGCGGTCATTAATGGATTAGGTGTTGCCATTGTCTCTGAATTTGCAGCGCAACCCTTTATTGATGGTGGTATGATCATGCCTCTGAAACTTAAAGTAGATTTGCCGACCCGAAAATTCTATTATGTGCTGAAAAAAGGATTTTCCTACTCCCACTTGGTCAATTTATTGGTTAACTTTCTAAAAGACGACGTAGAAAAAAACACCTTTCCACAAAAAAACGATGCTTAGCATACACCATGAAAATGTGTTCTAGCGTCGTTTTTTCATTTGAGTAGCTTTTTTAGTATTGGTGAGAAAAGCCAAGTGAAAGGCAAATATATCCAATGACTTGTCTTTTGCAGACAAATTTAGCTCTTCAAAAGACAAGTCAAGATCAAAAACAACCCAACACTTGTCTTTTCTGCTTGTAGCCCCTCACAAAAAATACCCTTTACCAGAAATGAATCATATTTTCTACATTTTTTTAAAAAAACAGCGACGTTTCCATCGCTGCTTCAATTCGGCAGATTTTAGTTAATAAATCCTGCTTTTTTCAACTCTTCTTCTGCCTTAGCTAGGTTAGCTTCATTTACTAGGATAATCGGTCCAGTACAACCCATTCCACTTTCAGCATAAATACCCAACTTCCATAGTACCCCGACCCCGTCTTCTAAATCCATGATTTCAATTCCTGAAATTTCAGCAGTGACCACTTGCTTCGGTGGTGCCGTCACTTCCTCAGTTGTTGCTTCTTTCTTGTCGACCACTTTTCGGTCTGCTAATAATTTTGGAAGACCGGCTTTGTTTGCCGCATTAAACTCTGCTTTGGCTACGTCAAATAACTTGCCTTTCGCAAGGTCAGCTGCATACTGAAGCGCACCTGAAATAACAGGGGCTCCTGATGCACGAGATAAGATTAATACCATTTGGTCGTAACCTTCTCCAATTCCAGGTCCATATCCGTACCCAGAAGCTTCAAAGCTTCCACCCGTCGCGAACGACGATAGCATCTTCATTAAAATGTTTCCTGATAATGGGTCACATACCATGATGTCTGCTGAGCCTTGTAAGACGTCGTTTCCACGCATGACACAACCACCGTCAGAGCGTCCTGACTCAGCGAATTCAATGTCATAGCCTTTTTCTTTTAATGCTTTTAATGCTTTTTCTGCTTGGCGAGCCCCATCAACGTTTAAAATACCAACGGTTGGCTTTTTGATGCCACTTGCCTTTGCTGCAATCACACCGTAAATGGCGTTTTTAATCATTCCTTCAATGCGGTCTGCACTAGAGGTTCCAGTTGTTGTCGCAATGAACATTTCCTTACCTTTGGCTGGCGTTATGACACGTCCTACCGTTGATACGCCAATCGGGAATGGAAAGTGCATGGTGACCGCGCCATCGATTTGCTTTGATTTTAGAAGCTCTTCCATTTTTTCATGGCCTTCTTCTTCGGTTGCCACTTTAATGGTGGTCACACCTTCTGCTTCAAGGGATCCAATGTAGTAAACGTCTACGCCTTTTTTAGCAGCTTGAATCGCACCTTCTAAAGCGTTAACTTCTCCTAGTTCACTACCAATTCCAGTTAAAGCGATCTTTGGGCGTTTCCCAAAGCTTCCCGTCTCTAGTCCATGGGCCATTTCCATAAAGGTAGAAGCAATGATGTTTTCAATTTCTTTTGCCATGTTGAATCCACCTCTCTATTCGGTAACGAGCGACTGTGCAAATTCTTTCATTGCTTTGGCAATCAGCCCTTTAACCTCTTCTTCTGAAACGCCGCTTGAAGCTGTCTGTCCACTGTTTGCTTGGATCACAAAAGAGACACCATCAAATAGATTTGTCATACGTCCTAAGAATAAACTTCCTTTTCCGATGATCATGGCATTTTTGATTTTACCAGCTAAAATATCTTCGCAACCAAATCCAATGTAAGGAATTCCCGAAGGAATATGTCCTTGCGTTGGTGCAAATCCAGTTAATCCATGTTTCTCAATGAAATCTGGCAAATCTTTTGGCGTCATTTCTCCACGCTTCGCTGCTAATGCACCAATCATTTTAAAGTTAGAAAGCGGAACGTCTCCTGCTCCGGCTGGTTTTGTAATGTCTGGGTTTTGCATTTCAGGTGAATACTTGTCAATGTCCGTAATTTTCATGCCAAACTTATCTAAGGATTCCGTTACAAGTCCAGCCGTCACCGCTTGTGGTGAAGAACCTGTCCCTACCTTATGACGACCGATCAACTCTAGATTGATTTCTGGATTAATCCCATCGTTTTCAGTAATAACAACGGCCATTCCACCTAGGCAGTCTTCTAAAATCGGCATGTCTTTTTTCAAATGATCTTTCCCATTCATTCCAAGCTTGGCCGTACTTCCACCAGAAGTAACCACAACGGTTTTGTAAGCACCAGCTTTTACTAAGGCTGCTGCTTTTACAATGGCATGAACTGGTGCCGCACAAAATCCGCGTGTGTCTGATCCCGTTGCGTTGACAAACCCTGCTACTTCTGCAGCCGCTTTCGCGAAGTTGCCTCCACCACGCTGGTTCATGTCTCCGCATGCTTCTTCTGAACAGTCGATCACGTAATCCACATCTTCTTTTGCAATACCAGCGTTTCTTACGGCGTATAATAACGCTAAAACACTAGATGCTTTACTCATTAAGTTTTCATGCATCACGTGAGCGTTTAAGTTAACGTCAATGTCGTGAGCTTTCTTTACACACCCAATTAACACACCATCTTGGTACAAGCCTTCTGCGTGCCCGTTGTTCACCGCATTTTCAATCTCACTCATTTCAGCGCCTTCTGAAACAAGGCTGGCAATGTCATCTGTTATGATTGGATTGCTTGCAAACGCCTCTTTGTATTTGCTAATAAAGGCTTTATCAAGTTTTACAACCTCGAACATGTCACACGCATCTACTAATAGTAAAAATTCTTCTTGAGGCATAATCTCACCGAATTTACCGAAACGATCTGCCCCTTTATCAACTTTGTCGTACCAAGGAAGCTCCATTTTACCTAAATCTTCAATGCTCATGTTTCCGATATACGTTTGGTTAGCTGCATAGCCAACCGCATCTTCAAAACTTCTTAGTCCACCTGGAACAGCTTTTAAATAATCTGATTCTGGATTGACGATCATTTCTGTGGTCTGCGTCGACCCATTATGTAACACCATATCTGGTGTATGTACAAGGATATAGCTACTCCCTTTAATTACACTATTCATCATGGCACACCTGCCCTCATATTCATCTATTTTTATAGAAAATGCCGTAAAATAGCACAGTATTCTACAGCATTTCTATGTTCATCGTTAATATTTACAATGCTGATCACGAATTGCCGTCATTTCTTCTACGATTTCATCGATGTCTAGCACCATTTCCATCATAGATACTTGCTCTTCATAAACTGCTTCGTCAAACTCTGCTTTCACTTCTTCTTCACATACGTGATATGTTCTAAGTCCCAACTGGACTCCTGTCAATGGACCTGCAAACGTCGGGTCACCTGCTGTTACGGTTTCAGCTGCAATACCTGCTGCTTCACCTTCAGCCGCACCAAGAAGAACAACTAAGTTCTCTCCTCCATGCTCCTCAGCAAATTCCTTTACACGCTTTTGGTTTTCAAGATCCATTGCACCCGCGCTCGTTCAGACAAAACACTCCGTCGAAGACATGATCACGTCTGCACCTGCAGTTTTAGCACATTCCTCGATTGCTGGACCTGGAATTCCATCACGGTCACCAACAATGATAACTTTTTTACCTTGTAAGATAGCCATAATTTCACCTCCTTTAAAGAGAATTGTAACACACAAAACTTAAAACTAGATGTACTTCTTGATCATGGTTTCAATATTTTCTGGTGTTGCATCGTCTTTTACAAGCTCTTCGATTTTCTCTCCGTCTTTGTAGATGGCAATTGCTGGTAATCCTAAGATTTTTTGACTAATCGCTAAACGGCGTGCCTTTGTTGTGTTTAACTTAACAAACTTAATTTGCTGACCATAGATCTCTTCTAAGGAGACAATGTGTGGTAATAAAGCATCACAAGGTCCACATCCGTCGCCGTAGTAATCCACTAAAATGTGTCCTTCGCCTTGTAATACGATTTCTTCAAAATCTGTTTTTGTTACTTCTAACATATTAATGACCTCCTAATACACCTGATTTATAAACTGACACCTAAATATTTTTCAACTTGGTGAGCTGCAATGGCACCGTCAGCAGCAGCCGTCACTACTTGCCTGAACGACTTCACGCGAATATCACCTGCTGCATAAACACCAGGAATGTTCGTTTCCATATCTTCGTTGGTTTTAATATAACCCCAATCCATATCAATCATGCCTTCAAACAGTGTTGAATTTGGTACCGTTCCAATGAATCCGAAGACGCCGAACATCCCATCTTCTTCATCGGCATCGACGCGACGCAATTCGCCTGTTTTTACATTCTTAACGGTCATACCAGAAAGGATACCATCACCATGCAGTTCTTCTACCACCGTGTCCCAGAAAAATTCAACTTTGTCGTTGGCAAATGCTTTTTCTTGGATCGATCTAGCTGCACGTAGCTCATCTCTTCTGTGGATAATGGTTACTTTTCTTGCGAATTTACTTAGATAGAGTGCCTCTTCAACGGCAGCGTCTCCTCCACCAACAACAAACACTTCAAAATCTTCGAAGAAGTTAGCGTCGCAGGTGGCACAGTAAGAAACGCCTTTTCCAACGAAAATTCCTTCGTTTTTACAACCGATTTGTCGTGGGAAAGCACCTGTTGCAATGATCACAGTTTTTCCAAGGTACTCACCTTTAGCGCCGACTAATTTTTTAATCTCACCTTCTAGCTCAATGCTTTTGATCACATCACTGGCACGTTCCACGCCAAACTTTTCACATTGCGCCGTCATACGGGCAATTAAAGCTGGTCCACTTTCACCCTCTGGCATTTGGCCTGGGTAGTTTTCAATATCGTCTGTAATCGCAATTTGTCCGCCATCGTTCCCCTTTTCAATGATTAGGGTTGATAGGCGACCTCTTCCTGCGTACAAGCCAGCTGACAAACCAGCTGGCCCTGCACCCAGAATGAGAACATCATAAATTTTACTCATGTTTTCACGACCTTATTATCAAAATTTATTCAAAAATAGTTTGACCTGTTACTTCGGTCGTTAAGGCTTCTAACGTCTTCTCAACAAGCTGTCTTCTTAATGCTTTTTCCTCATCTGCCGGTAAGGTTGGGTTCCCAAATGGGAATGGAATCGCAACCGTAGGAACAATTCTGTTCGCTCCAACCGTTAATGAAATTGGTGTTACTGTACATGCATGAACCACTGTGATTCCTGCACGTTCTACTTCTTTTACAAGCGTTGCACCGCAACGCGTACAGGTACCTCAGGTGGAGGTTAAAATAACAGCGTCTACGCCAGCGTTTACTAGCTTTTGGCTGAATTCTGCTGCGAATGCTTTTGATGATGCGACAGCCGTTCCGTTTCCAACGGTTGAATAGAATAGATCGTGTAATTTACCGATCTTTCCTTCGTTTTCCATTTCACGTAGGACATCTACTGGTAAAACGCGGTCAGAGTCTTCGTTACAGTAAACTGGGTCAAATCCACCGTGAGCTGTTTCGTAAGTGGCTTCCGTCAGATCATCTACACCAGCAATGCTGTACTCCCCGTAGCGAGAAGCATTTGATGATTCGATGTGATCTGGATTTCCTTTTGGCACAACCCCGCCAGATGTTACAAGAGCAATCGTTGCTTTTGAAATGTCTTTGATCGCTGGGTTTGGATCCACGTTATCAAAGCTTGGCATTGGATATTCCGTCGTAAATGGTTTACCTGCCAATTTTTTGATTAACATATTAACGGCACGCTTGGATCCACGCTCTGTGTCAAAGAAGTTTTTACGCGTACCATTTGGTAAGTAACCTTCTTCAGCAGAAGCACCGATTTCTTCGCCACGAGCTAATTTAAGGGCTAAAGGCGCCATGGTAGCAACGGCTTTACGCATACCAGCTGCACTGTTTTTGGTCGCAACCACGTAAATGTCTTGCTTGAACATGTCAGCACCTGGGTTTTCTTCGTACATCCCCGTTAAAACTGGAATGTTTAACTCTTCCTGTACTAAAGCAGCAATCGTCCCACAAGCTACGCCATAACGTCCAGCGTTGAAAGCAGGTCCAGCAATGAATACGTCTGGGTTTTGCTCTTTAATCATGGCAAGAATCTCAGTTTTTGCTTTTTCAAGGTTCTCGTTGAAGTAAGAGTCACCACAAATAATCGTGGCTGTGATTTCTGCCTCATCTCCGAAAGCCTGCATAAAGGCAAGTCCTGGTCCCATTACTTCTGAACGAATTTCTGCAGGATGGTCTGCCATTTCTTCTCCACCAATTTGAGCGAAGAATTGGTTAATGTAATGTACAACTTTAATTTTACTCATATCTGCTTTTCCTCCTTCCTTATCTTGCACTCATTTTGTTAAATCCAAGCTCGTTGGTTGCACCTGTAATGGCCTGAATCTCTACTTCAATCGACCCGTCTGGACGTAAACTCTTCTCGTTACCACCAGCGATTTTCGTCGTGTAATCTAGCATTCCGATGACTTTATCAAGCTTTGGAAGTACGATGACTTCGTTGGCATTTCCGCCGGTTACGACAGCATCTGCGGCTGCGTCAGCATCTGCTAACGACTGAGACTTACCGTCACGACCAGCGTACTCGTCTGTAATGATAACCGTCTTCACACCTTTGGCTTCAATTTTTTTACAGTTCATGATCAAGTCCGTATCCGGGTTACCGAATCCTTCTTGAGAAACGATGGCACCGTCTAGTTCTAACATTTCACACATTTTAGCAGTCCAGTCAGAAGAACGAATCTTATCAGCTAGGTATACGTTCTCGTTAGTAATGATCACACCAACAAAGTTTAATGTCTTGCCGTGCTCAGCGAATAGATCTTCGATCACTGGGTTGTTCATGTGGTGGTACGTCGTGTTCTTATCGCATGCCGATACACAGTTACCAGAAACGATGGCTCCATCGAAGATTTCCGTTGGATTCATAATCGTAGATAGTGTTTGCTTCGCATCCACACCATAAACGTACGTATCGTGTAATAGTCCTTGTGTTTGTAACATGTAAACATAAGCCACACGTGGAAGGTCTGGGTAAGTTTCTAACCCTTTCTTAAAGGGTAACGTTTCGTATACGTGCGTCTCATCTGGTGTTAAGTCACGTGCTAATTCCCCTAAATAGTTCGCTACCCTGAATCCGGCTAGACGAACAGCTTTCTCATAGTCATGAGGCTTAATACCGTCGATTGGCTCACATAGTAATACTAAGTTATTTAACTTAGAGAATGGTGTGTAGTCCGCACCAGGTCCAGTCATGTCAACGATTCCTTCCTGGAATCCAACAATCTTACCTGCTGTCACCACTGCCATTCCTTTTAAAGCGTGAGTCTTTCCACTTCCTACTACGTCTACCTTTGAAATAACGCCTGGGAAGATTCCGCCTCCGCCTTCTACTTTAACGCGTGGCTCAATCACGTCTTTTACCGGTGTAATACGTACGCTTTCGCCTGGTCTAGCAATATCTAAACTTGCTGATTTAAGCTTTTCATCCTCAAGTACAATGGCTTTCACAGCCTCTTCTGAAACGTAAAGAACACCATTTTCAACTTTTGATTCAGCTGCTAATTGGATGTCTTTAATGTGAATATGACCCATTTCTAATTTCATTAAAAAGCCTCCTTTTATCCTATTT
>Ga0131853_10027847_pt1 | contig 10130 bp, 17 predicted proteins | sample TergutLab28metaG_FD_92764 | JGI IMG/M metagenome (GOLD analysis project Ga0131853, IMG submission 92764) | Labiotermes labralis P1 segment gut microbial communities from Petit-Saut dam, French Guiana - Lab288 P1 (version 2) (version 2) | ecosystem: Host-associated > Arthropoda: Insects >... | reverse complement strand
TACTATAGTCTAATAAACTCTATAGAATGTATAGACTTTTATAGAAGAACTATTATATCTAACAACTTACTTAGACGTATAAATACTATAAAGAGTTATCTAAGTATTGAACATAATAAACCTTCTAAGAAGTCTTTTAATGACATTTTAAAGAATCCTAATCTATATAAAGATTAATAATAATAATAATAATAATAATAATAATAATAATAATAATCTTACTTATACTATATGACATGTAAGTAAAAAACCAATGGGGTATACTATATTATCAGGGGTATATATATATATATATATATATATGACGTATGGGTAAAAATCCATAGACTGATACTATATTATCAGGGGTGTTATAGAAGGTACAAAAGGGTATATAAAGTAAACTCCCCCCTATAACCTTCTCAATAAGCATTCTTATATCTGAAGTTTTTAATTTCTTAAGGAGATAGTCATGCAACCTTATTGCTTTGGTAGTCTGTTTCTTATGCAGGGTCTTATCTGGTTACTGATAGGAACCTGGTCTTTTACTTTTACAACTATATGTGAGTTTGAATTATGGAAGAAAGGACTTATAGAAGACAAATAACTTTGTTTTTGGTATGTTTTTTTTTACAAACTTAAACTCTACAGTAAATTCTCATATCATATTTTAAGGAGATAGTCATGAAAGCTTGTATCAAAAATGTAGTAAATAATGTAACAACCAAAGTTGGTTCTTTTGTTAACAATGTGAAGGAGATTGAAATGGAAAAGACTGAAGTTAAGTTCAATATACCTAACCTTAGGTTCTATGCTGGTAAAGGTTACACTGTAGTGTCAGGTAAAGTACAGGGTATATATGAAGGTATCAGAACCAGAAGTGAGCGTAAGAGTAAGATGGATACCCTGAGAGAAAAGAGAATGGCAGTGGATGAAGCAATGGCATACTATGAGAAACACTATGGTGATGAAACTAAAAGTAGAAATGAGAGAATAGAGGATGCTATTAATTTTGCTTTATTTAATTGGGATTATGTAACTAAACAACCGAAGGGTGTAAATACAGTCAATTCTTAAAGGATAAGTTATGAAACATTATTATGTTAAAAACTCTTCAGGTAAATATGGAGAAAATATAGAAAGTGATTATAAGGCATTGCTGAAAGCATTGTTCTTAAGCCATTTTGGGAATCATATATCTACAGTTAATTGTGGAGAATGTGATGGAGTAATCATCGAAGTCACTAATCAGAATAACCTTAAACCGGAGTATAGGATTAGGTATTGTCCTGATAATTGGACTAACTGTAAATGTTAAGGAGACTGTCATGTTATTATTAATTCTTGGATTGGTTGTGGCATTTAACTTTTGCATTATTATAGCCAAGGTTCAGAGAGGTGTTTGGCTTAATGCAATTCTTGATGTTTTAATCTTTGGAGCTATTGTAGTCATATTCATTGGTAGCTTTTCAGCACTGATGGTAGGTGCAATAGCCTCTTTCATGGTTTCTATGTTCCTTTGGATATGGAGACCTGATTTCAGACATTGGATGTTCTGGAAGAAGAAAGAGAAGAAAGAGCCAAAGGTTGAGTATCACTTTTATTGGAAGAATAATACTTCTGGTAAATTGGTGAAGAAGTTTTGCCTTTGGGTATGGCAGAAGATGCCATTTGGTGTTGTTCGTATGGAAGTATAGAAAGGAGGTGAAAAAAGATGATGTTATCAAAAGAGTTGTATCGAGTAACTCCTGTATATAACTTCAGGTCATTCTGTTTACATTATGGTAAGAAGTTATTTATGCGCTTATATCCGTTGTTCTGGTTATACACACTGTTACGTTTTCATTGGAATAAGGTGAATGGTTATCTTCATTTATTGTATATGAAAATACATAACAGGAGTGAAACCTGTGGACATATTTTCAGGTATTTGATTATATCTATTCATACTCTGATAGGTTGGATAATAGGTATGGTTATAAAGATAATCTGTATCAGGTTATTGGGGTTATGGGTAGGTAGTTTATTAACTATTATATTGTGCTATCTGTTGATGATAGTGTAATAGTTATTTAGACATTAACCTGTTTAGATGTTAACTTAATATGATTTAGTCAGGACGTAACCTGAAGCAGGTAACTAGAACCAGCATACTGGAACATATTAACCTGATTTCTAACTGGAATAATCTGACTGGTGCAGGTAATGTACTGGAACTGTATCAGTTTCTTTTTAACCAGTACATAATCTCTTAAGGAGACTACTATGTTTAATGCAATTCCAAAACACGAAGTTATCTTGTCTTTAGACAATGAAAAACTCTTTGAAGAACTCTGTCTTGCAGCAGAAGTTGGTATTAATGCTGCCAAGTTACTTGGTCTTTCAGAGAATATACCGAAGACTGATGAACAGGGTAATGTTGTATTCCTGGCTTCGGAGAAGTTTCTCATTTCTGAGTATAAGAGAGCAATCTCTATTCTGACTCCAATAGTATTGGAGAGGATAGAGGATGAAACCGGGAAGAGAAGAGGAGGAGGTTTCCAGGCTTTCCTTGCAAGAGGAGAACAGAGGAAACAGGAAGAAGAAACTCCTGTAGTAGTGAAAAAGTCTAATAGGAGAAAGTCTTCTCTTGAGGAATAATATCTTCTGTTAGTGTTGTTCAGGACACTGAAGGAAAAGCTTACAGATATTCCCTGATACCTGACTCGATGGGAACTGGAACCAGACTCTTTTGAGTCCTGGTTCCTGTTTCTTTTTTAACTGGACCACTCATGTGGTCTTTTTTCATTGGGAAAGGAATATCAGGATGAAATGTCTCACCTGTGATAACAGAATACTTCTTCATTCCAGTGTACTGGAAATACCATGCAGGAAGAACTCTGAACCTTTGTCTTACATAGGTAATAAAGGTATGATTTATTCCAAATATGGATTAATACAGTTCATTGAAAACAATATCTGTGAAGTATGTACAGATGAAAACATTCTGAGTGCTGACAGTTTGACAGCATTCAGATTATCTTTAATCAGAAAAAGGGGATTAATATGTACCCGGAAGGATATGAAACTATGACTCTTGAACAGATAGAAGCAATAGAGGACTATTGGGATAAGCTATCTGATATTACTCCAGTCTGTTCATATGGATTAGGAAGTAGTGCACTAATCAGATATGAGGAGATATAAATGAATAACTATACTGAAAGACAACTGGAAATCATGCAAAATCCAGTAAAGACTATTAGAGCCTATTGTCTGGAATGTTGTGGTGGAGACAGGAATGAAGTAGTAGCCTGTACTCTGTCTCATGAACAGAAAAGGGATGGACTATCCAAATGTCCTCTTTACCCTTTCAGACTTGGTAAAAATCCATTCTTTAAAAGAACAGAAAGGAATTTAACAGATGAACAAAAACAGACTGTTGCCGACAGGCTTAGATTAGGTAAAGAAAAAGCAACTGATAATGCCCAGTAACCTCTCTACTCATTGTACTTTGCAATGAGCAAAAGACCTAAAACCACTTGACCTAGGGGTAGGTATACCCCTAGAACAAAAAGGAGCTAAAAGATGTACTATTACAATCATAACAGGATGAAGAAGAGATAGTTACAGAACTCAGACGAAGTCTGGATTATTATGATGGTTCAGGTAGACAACCACCCATTGCCCTGGCAGACATCTATGTGTTACCTCCTATAGATAATTAGCAGGAGTATTGGCGGTAAATAAATAAGCAATAAGAGTTGTAGCGAGATAAACAGATTGTTGATTATCCTGAATAATCAAGATCTATTTATCTATTTTTAATGAACTGAAGGAACGCTGAATGTAGTGAAGTGTTCTGACATAAAGGAGCTTTATCATGGAAGAGAAAAACTATAGTGAAATACATCAATCTCAATTGAATCAGATGGATGAGTCTATCAGGAAGAGTTCTATCTATGAACTGATTAAGGTTAAGGAGATTAATTCGAGGAAATTACAGCATGTATTGGATTGTATGTCCAGGGTGTTGGGTAGAAATGTGATTAAACATTTCCATTTTCCAAGATGTGGTGCAATAACTGGAATACTTCAGACTATTGTACAGACTCCAAAGTTGGCAGACCAATTATTGGCTTGTAGCGGTATAAGTAGAGCTACAGTTGATTTATGGGGACAATTTGGAGGGATACTGCCATTTGCAAGAAAGACAACCAGGGTTATTGACTATGGGAATAATATTGATGTAACCATAGCCAGAGAAATCGTTAAGGTTGCTGCAAGAGAGATGGGAGTGGTAGTAACTGATAATGATGTAGCTGATATTACCAGTGAAAGATGGGCTAATGCAGTTGTTAATGCAATAGCAATATCTAAGGCTACTATTGAAGCTGCTGACGAAGCATCTGAAGTAGAAGAAACTGTCATGGAAGAATAATTACTGAAGACCTGGTCCTATAACATGAGAGGTATGGTCAAAGTAATTGGAGTCCTGAGCAAGACGTAAAAAGGCTCATTTTTCATTTTATTTATACAAAGGAAAAAGGTATGGATAGAAGGACAGAAATCCTTGAAGGTAAGCTACATTTTCCAGTTCAGATAATGGAATTGATGAAGGCTGATGAAGAACAGAAGATGCTCATCGAAGAGTTCTGGAGTAATATCTGGCATAACTTCCTGAGAGAAGGAACGTCAGATACCATTACCTGGATGACCAAGTTCAATGATGCTAAGTTCTTCAATAAACTTCTCATGTGGTTATCTCATGGACAGTGGATAGAGAGTACGGTTGATAAGACTTATGCTTCTATCAGGTTCAATGAGAAGAAGCTATTGAAGTGGATAACTTCAGAAGAATTGAGACAGGTAAGACACACATTCAGGTTTATGAAATATAGACTTGGTAAGAGCTATGCCTATTCCAATGATATTGTCCAGAACAATGGTAAGTATGAGAGGACTGGATTAATTAGGGAAGGGTTCAGGAAAGCTGGAAACAATATATTCAGTTATGACATTGATTATATCAATGAGTATGCTGAAGAGATTGCAGTTCAACTGAAGAAGGGTCTGGTTAATTCCACAAAGGATATAACTTATCAGGAGATAATTAGTGAATTGACTAATTATTACGGTAAGGAAGAGAGAGATTATACTCTGGGTAATTGTCTGATTGATACCAGAGGAAGAGCCATCTTCAACTGTAGTAAGAAAGTCTTGAATCCTGTTGGTTCTAAGGTTGCAAGGTCTTTGCTTACTTTACCTGACAAGTATTGTCATGAACTGACTGAAGATGGGTTGAAGGCAGTATATGCCTTTATAACTGAACTGTCAGGTCATAAGGCTAAGACTTATGATGAGAAGGTTCAGTTTGGAGAGATAGCTTATCACTTTAGAAGTCTTCCAGAAGTTGAAGACAGGATGTCTAACATTCCAGCTAGAGGTAAACTGACTGTTGACTATCACTTCGAGAATCTTGACACTCGGATATGGTTGGAGAGAATCTATCAGAATCTTGACAGTTATGTCAAAGGTGAGACTGGTTGGTATATACCCATAGAGATTGATGCTACAGCTTCAGTCTTGCAGTTCATGGGTGTACTCCTTAATAATCATGAATATATGAGTAGGACTAATCTTATTCATAATGAGGATGGTTTCAAGGATGTATGGACAGTACCGTATATAGGTAGGGACCATGTCAAGAAGGTTATGGTTCCATACTTGTATGGTAGTGGTAAGCAGGCTAATGTATTACTTAGTCAGGCTAATCTAACCTACACCATTGACCAGTTAAATAAGTTGAATGAGGATTTGAGGTATGGGTTGTTTAGTAGTGCTAATAACTTCAAAGACTTTATAATCAACAATGTAAAACCTGAAGATACGAATAATGTCAGTATCTTTGGTGAAGAGTTTACAGTGGAATGTAATAGATTTATGTGGGAAGTTACAACACTGAAAACTTATGATGTTTATACATCTAATCAGGGAAATACCAAGAGAGTAACAAGAAAGGTATCTCTCAGTTATGACTTGAAGAGATTCAAGAGGTATTTTGTAACATTGTTAATCCATCATTTAGACAGTAGAGTAGCTGATAGGATATGTAATACTATTGACTGGATACTTCCTAATCATGATAGCTTTACAATTCATCCAAATAGTGCCTTTCATACAAGGAAAGTGTACATAAGGAGTTTGTATGAGATATATGAGAACAGGAAGGATATTCTAAGACAATACTTTGATTCTATTGGAATAACCAGAGATTATCCGGAAGAGAAGAATCATGAGCTAAGTTATGAGGACTTCTCAATCTATTGTCTGAAGTAATGTCAGGTCTTATCCTCAGAAATACCGGGAAGTAATCTTTTCGAGGAGGATAAGACCTGTTTTTTAAGAGTAACTAGAATAGGTGAATTATGAATACCATAATTATCGGAAGTACCCTTTCCCTGTTGTTGTTCTTTGCTTTCTTTATTATAGGTTTTATAATTGCCTATCTGTTTGCTCTATATATGGACAATAACCTGACCATCAGGGCTATTTGGGAACATTTCACCTTTATTCGTTTGAATTGGTCTAAGGTGTTCTAGGGAGAAAAGAAGTAAGGCTTGGAATATGTATCTTCCTTTTCTCTTTTACATTCGCAAGAGTGTAATCGGGTACAGTTTTAAGTCTTACTTCCTCTTTAGGAGGATTCCTACTCTACGGTAGGTCATATAGCCTTTTGTGAAGCCTGACATTAGAGCTACTCTGATTGTGATAGCTGGATTCATTACATACTCCTTCAGATAGACAAATCATACCATAGTCATGCAGAAAAGCAAACACTTTTCAGTATGAAACTTAAACTTCTCGAGGGTAAGAGATGTTTGTTTTACTTAAAGATGAATTAGGAGCTAACATTAGTAAAAAGTGAGCATGGTGTAATGGAAGCATAGGAGTCTCCAAAACTCCTGGTTGCAGTTCGAGTCTGTATGTTCACGCCAATATCGCAGGGTAGTGTAACGGAAACACGCTAGGTTCATACCCTGGAGCTAGAGGTTCAAGTCCTCTCTCTGCATCCAGACCATAGAAGGAATTCCCATGAAGGTACAGATACGACACGGAGTATTTGAAACTAATAGCTCCTCTACTCACTCCTTAGTATTATTCCATCAGTCTGATATTGAAAAACTTAAGCTCAAAGATACAGATGCTCCTCCAGATGGCTATGGGTATCACTGGAACAATTTTATTCTTGTATCAGATGATGCTAAGTTGGATTATCTGGTAGCTACTATCAGGGCTAACTTCAATGGCTATATCTATGAGAAGTTAGATAAAGAAACATATGATAGTCCCGGATACACCCAGAGAAAGAGGAAAGCTGAAAGAGAAGTAGAGAATGTACTCTTCAAATTAATTGAGAAATACTTTCCACCTAAGTACAACCCTCCTCTACACTCAGAGGGTGTAGACCATGCTTCTAAGCTTCACTTCGATGTTAATCCCAAGAATGGTAGATATAATGAAAAGAAGTTTAGAACTATCTACAATATGGTCATGAGACAAGGAACAGTAGTCTTTGGCGGTAATGATAACGAATATGAGCCCACTCTGTGGGATATAGCTAAGTCTCATGGAAAGATTCAGGACACTTCAGGATATAGAAAATGAAAACACAAATTAGAATAGGGGTATTTGAAACAAACTCTTCCTCTACACACTCTATCTGTATTGTTAGCAAAGAAGAGTGGGAAAGTTTCAAAGAAGGAAAACTGGTATTTGACCTGCACAAGGACAAGTTGTTAGATTGTCTATTGACGAATAAGGAAAATTGTCTGACCTTTGATGGTTACATAGAGTATCAATCAAACTGGGAGAGTTATTTCATTTATGAGAGGAACATCAAAGGCGTTGATGTTGTTGTCTTTGGTTATGCTGGAAATGATAATTGGTAGAAGTTTATGAAATCCATCAAAACAAAACACATCCTGGGTTCATACACGAATGGAAACTATAGTGTACAAATATTCTCAGATGGTACCAAGATAAGAAGAACTGAAGAGGATAACTTCATTCCAGAGTTTCCAGAGTCTATTGACCTGAAAATAACTAACTACTGCCAAACAGGGTGTCCTTGGTGTCATGAGAACAGTACATTAGAAGGTAAGCACTCAGACTTGATGAGTCTTGGCTTCATAAATACTCTGAGACCATACACAGAGATAGCAATAGGTGGAGGCAATCCTCTGAGTCATCCTGGATTGGTAGAATTCCTTCTAGCTCTTAAGGATAAAGATGTCATTGCTAATATGACTGTCAATCAGTCTCATTTAACTGATTCAAGTCAGTTTTGTAAGCTGAAGACTCTCATTGAAGATAAACTGATTGTTGGAGTCGGAGTATCATTCACCAAAATGGATAGACCTTTATTTGAACAGTTAGAACAGATGTCTCCTAATATAGTCTTCCATCTAATAGCTGGTATTCATGATGAAAAGACATTCACCAAGTTAGCCAGTGATAGAAGGAAGATACTAATTCTTGGTTATAAGAAACTAAGAAGAGGAGTCAGTTTTGAACTGGCTTCCAGGACTGCTATCAAGGCTAATACATACTGGTTGAATGAGAACATCAAACAAGTGATGAGCAACTACAGAATAGTCTCCTTTGATAATCTGGCTATTACTCAACTCCAACTTCAGAGAAGAGTCCATAAAGAAGTGTGGGATACATTTTATTTAGGAGATGATGGAACTCATACTATGTATATAGATGGAGTAGAGAAAGAATACTCAATTAGTTCCACTACTAAGGTCAGATTCCCGTTAGAGGATGACATAATCAAAATGTTCACAAAGGTTAGAAACTATGATAGAGAATAGCCCAATAGACATAGCTATTGCTCTGTCTAAGAGACTCAAACAAATCAAGTTAGTTAAATATACCAACACAGACCAATGTTTAGGTCTGACAACATATCTGGGTCTAGCCAATAACTTCATACAGAGCAATCAGATTCCTGAAGAGATTTGTCTGGATATTGAAGAAAGTATTAAAATGTTAGGTGATGTGGTTAATGTTAGAATACAGCACTTGATAAAAGACCGGTTCGGAGTAGTAACTTCATGACACTATTTTTCTTCTTATGTATTGTAGTAATACTGTTCTGTACCTTCTTTGCTCTGATATTCTATATCTATGATATACACACTACAGAAATACCACAGCAGGGTACAAGAGAATTAAAGCAATATTTGAAACAATTAACTGAAACCTAGTATAAAAAGTTTTTCAGTATAGAGAGTAGCTCAGTTTGGTAGAGCACCTAATGGAACTGTAGGTGGTCATAGGTTCAAGTCCTATCTCTCTATACATTTCTAACATAACCGAATGTGGTTTGGACATACCCTAAAAAAGTCCCTGGTGTAACACCTTATAGGGTTGGAGGGGTAACGACATCATATTACTTGTGAAAGTGATAGCCGTCACTAGAGAGAAATCTCACCGGTGTAAATAACGTTTGAATAATCCTATGACAGACACCAGAATGGTCTTTGCCAGTTTTCCCACGTTAGGGTAAGGTAATACTGAAATAATAAACTGGCACTCTTCCCGAACCTTAAGAGATACCAACAAATAGTTCAAATATTCCTCTCCTGATAGCTCAACTGGATAGAGCAACGGTTTCTATACCGTAGGTTAGAGGTTCAAATCCTTTTCAGGAGGCCAAGTATGCCTAAATTCAATCCATCAGAACAACAAGAGTTTTATGTACAGGATACAGAAGAGTTTAGACTCCAGATAGGTGATGGAGCTATCATCTTCAGAGAAGAAGGAGTATGTCTGACAATACCGCAGCTAGCTGTGGAAACCAAGATATTTCCACCATATCTTCATATGTGTTTCATGATTTATCAGGGTATAACCAATCCCAAGTATGAGGATAAGTTCAATGAAGTAATTGACTTCATCTCTAATGATTTAGGAGTAAGGATAATAAAACATTCGGAAGCCCATTAATGAAACTATTAGCGAATCTTTGTAATATGTGCAGAAGTTCTACTAATGTTCTAAATGCCTACAATAAACTAACCCGTAGAGCAAAACTTGCTGAAGATGTATGTGATGCTTTACATCAGTATATTTGGGCAGTAGAGAACAGTGATGATGTGAAT
>Ga0131853_10027846_pt1 | contig 10130 bp, 6 predicted proteins | sample TergutLab28metaG_FD_92764 | JGI IMG/M metagenome (GOLD analysis project Ga0131853, IMG submission 92764) | Labiotermes labralis P1 segment gut microbial communities from Petit-Saut dam, French Guiana - Lab288 P1 (version 2) (version 2) | ecosystem: Host-associated > Arthropoda: Insects >... | reverse complement strand
TTCTTACTGTGTGTCTTTTTGACCTACACCAACAATATAAAACTACTGAGTGTAACACAAAAATGGTTTTATACAAATTCGCACCGCCGCCAACAATAACACTTTCTTGGGTCTTCATGCAAAATGCTACGATTTTTTTGTCTTTTTTTTTTTATTTTTACCGAATTTAGAACTTCTCGATTTTCATGTAAGTCCCCATTAACAAATTTAATTGAAATCCGTCCAGTGGGAGCCCTGTTGATACGTGTGGAGACAGACAGACGTACAATGAAAAGGACGTGACGAAGCTCATAGGCGCTTTTTGTGACCCCGAGAACGCGAATATATATTTTAAGGTCTCTGAGAAAAGAAAGTGCCATATATGTGGAAGTGCACACATGCCAAGAGACACCGTGACATACATATAGATAATTCTGCAGTTTTCACTTATATCTATAAAAATTACTGCCCCCTGAAATGTGAAGCCCAAGTAGCCTGGTAAAGACTCAAAAATTAGCGACGAGCCTGATCGCGCCCATCTTCAGGATACGAGGTGGTGGCAGCGGACTCTTTCGAAAAGCCCTCAAATTTCAAATACGCTAAAAATGAGTCACCCAAATACAATGATATTTACGTTAGATTTCTTCTGAACCTAATTAACCCTTTACAGATTAACTCAAAATAATTTTCTACCTAACACTTGCCGAATTCCGAAAGAGCATTTATTTTTGCAAGGTTCCCAGTCTGCGCCCTTTTGTCCTTCTGGTAAGAGCAAGATGTAGACGAAGATGAGTATGGAACATTGTTGGAATGAACAGAAAGGATGACCATAACACTGGAAGAAGACCGGACCCAGTGCCACTTTTTCCACCAAGATATTTCATAAGCCGTAAGGTAAATTTAGATTTTTGCTTGGGTGTAGGAATCGCGACTAAAGCTATTTTTTTTTCAGTTCTTAACTCAGTACCGGTTGAGATTAGAAGGTACTTATTTTCGTAGACTAGAGAAAGAACGAAATAAAAAAAAGAGATACTCTGTCAAATTGCGTGTTTGTATGACGTGACGTCGTGTACTCTGGCATATATGAAACTACAGACGTGACGGAGACAAGTGTTACCTCCTCATTCGCTTACCATGCTGATGGTGGCAGCAGGTTTTTCTGCAAAACTGGTATATATCTGACGGGCTACGTTGCTGTACATCGCAGTAAACCGTATTCTGAACAGTAAATTGGACTGGTTATATAGCTCGGATTGGGTTTAAACTGTTTATCAAGTTTTAGCGAAGAAATCGTTTGGAAAACACCCACTTATAAGATCAAGACAGAGATGACGTTATTAAGATACATTGTAGGAAAATAGGTTTTGAGAAGGGAAGGTCTGTTGCATATTTAATGTGTATTGCATCTTAATTAATCAGAATTGTCAGGAAGCTGAAGTTCAGAGATTGCAGAACAATCGGTGAAGAATAGAATGAAGCTAGAAAGCGTCGCAATGGCAGGTTTCAATACTAGTGCTCTTTAAATAAGGAGGGAAATATTCATCGGCTGACCACGCCTGCAAAGCGGTCTACATCTAATATAAATATTTCCTGCTATGCAATAAAATTTACAAAATCTTACTTAATTCAAGCTAAGAAATAATACGGAACGAGTCTAAACCAAATTTATCTTTCACAGTAGGCTATAATGTTGTGGAACTTCAAATTCTTGATTGTTATTGAACTCTTCTACTGAAAGTTCTTGACGTCAGTGATCTGTGTTTGGAAAAACGTAGGAATTATACACGTGGATCTTATTGGAATAATTAAAAGGTAAAGGTAAAGCAGTCCCATTACAGGCCTGAACAGGCTCAGAGGGTTCCAGGAAGTTAAGGCTCCCAGATTTCGTGACAACGGCACAGAATGGTGGTAGGTTTTCAGCCTTAAGCACCGGCCGCCTTTATCCCCAGGAAATACTCCTGGTACTCATTTATGTTAGAGGCTGAGTCTACCCCAGGGTCATAGTGCGATCGGAAGGATTTTATATCAACGAGGAATCCACTGACACCGGGTGGGATCGAACCAGCGACCTTTCGATTTGTAGCACAGTACCTTAACCACTGAGCTACCGCGGTCCCCTATTGGAATAATTACTCAGGTTAAAGTAAGGCAAAATTGTGCTTGTTCACGCCGTGAAGACGGGGGGTAATGGAGGTGTGGCTCCAATCGTACCTAAGCCAGGCAATAGAAGGCTGTCACCGTCAGCTACACGCCCCGGTCGCATTTTTCCCACGAAGAAACTAACCCTGCTGCCCATTGAATAAGGGGGGGGGGCAGTAACCGGAAAATAACCAAAATAAGTCTTTTGTTTTAGCTTTTATACCCAGACTGCCAGATTATGACATGATGCTGTATGAGCAGCGGGCAATCGTTTAAACGGCAGATTATTTTCAGTGCGATCTGCTGGATGCGTGAAAGCGTTCCAACTTCTGTTTTGATTAAGTTCACTGGACGCATCAAAAATATGTCTCAGTTAATGTTTTGTGCCTTAGGTGCCTGTACATGCCCGCGAAAAGCGCGTGTTGGTTGCGTTACATCTGTCTGCCTGTCCGTCCGCACGTAACTGGTCGGCTCACAATGCACGGATTTTCGTGAAAATTCGTGTTGGAGACTTTATTAAAAATTTGTCGACCGAAACACAATTTGGTTACAGCCTGGCTTTCTGAATAACGAAGTAGTTTAATTGGCACCGGTTATGATTCTTATACATTCAAACAATCGCACAAAACACGTGATTGTGGTCTGCTAATAATAGGGGAGAGGAACGGGTAACCTTTCACGCAAGTGTCTTACCAAGAGTATCTTCAGTTGGCCTGAGAACTGAGGTTGAGTGCCTCTGGCTAGTAAAGTTCATTGCGATACACGAAACTCTTGACATATCTTCTTGTACAGAATTACGTCTGACAGATGCTTTGTGTTTCTGTATTAGTATAATTATTAAAATGCACCGAAATGCATGTGCTGCCCTTTGTTTCCTTCTTAGGCCCTACGATACATCTACTGTTTAACTTACATTCAAATAATTATCACCGCTAGTTTATGTGACGACTCTGTTTCAACTACAAACATTTGCAGTGCTTCATATGAGTTGGCTTAAAGAATTTTGTAAGGAGGCAGTCTTCGTTTATTTTCACCGTTTGAGGTGTTATGTTCGTGTAAATAATATTTTAACAAGACATGCAATATACGTATGACGTAACACTGAGGCGCGTTCGTGCAACCATTGTTGTGGTGGAAGTGCAATGTCTATTACACAATCGCTCTATGTATTTGTAGCCTTCGGTAACCAGCATGCAATGAACATGTGCCATATTGTCATCTGTTGCTTACCCGGCTCTACAATATTTTTTTCGCATCTCATAAACGGCACGATTTCCGAAAGAAAAAAGTTACTGAACACAAAAATAGTGTTTTGATTTTCTCTATAACTTTTGTCAGGAATATTTCTCATTCTAAGACGAAATGAGGGATATATGATTAAAAAAATTAATATTGGTCTTCATGTAAAGTGTCCTTTATTCTTGTCCGATATTAATGAAACTCTAATTTTCACGACAGATTTTCTAAAATTCCTCAAATATAAAAAGTTCACGAAAATCCGTCCAGTGGGAGCCGAGTTGTTCCATGCGGGGGGGACGGACGGAGTGACAGACGGACAGACATATAACGAATCTAATAGTGGATTTTCGCGATTTTGCCGACACGCTTAAAAACTGAGTTTCTCTCTCTTGCATAAAACGTTGAGTGTCCCTTAGAAAGAAAAACATATTTTTTTTACAAAGTATTTACCTACCATTCTGAGAATTACATCGAATTCCTAGACACACTTTGCGTAAAACAATGTATAAGCTTATGTTATTGGAAAGGCAAGTAACACGTATCGCAGTCAATGTATTTCAAATGGCTACGTTTTATGTTCCGAATCCCTTGGCCGCGCTGTTTCAGGCTTGGGTCTGCGGTCGCTCGCTTCCTGGGATTGCGGTTTCGATTCCCGTGGCGGACTTCGATATCTCTTGTGGGTGTTGTGTGTTCGCTGGTAGAGGTCTCTCCGAATCTTCCAAATTATTCCTACCTTGTGTGGCCCGTGTCGCAAAGTGATCTCGAAAACTCAAAAGTGAGGAGGCCTATACCCTCTAGGGCTTTCGAACCATACAAAATTTTTTATATCAGCTTTATGTACAAGCAGACCATTAACGCCCTAATTATCTGAGAGATAAAAGCCGTAACCACGTACTTATTCGAATATTATCTCTCACACACACAGGTCTACATTGTTATGGATGCACTCTTCTAGGTACGTTCAATTCCGTCTCTTGAGGTGTGTCTGTGTGTGTCTTTGTATGCAGATGTTGTGCCAACAGTTCACCCAAGATCTTATACAGACAGATAACAAATAGAGGCTTGTTAAATGAATGGCACCGAAACATTTTCGCATTAAAAATTAGCTATATGCTACCGATTCTAATAATTCGAATTATGTATCACATATGATACAGTGGTATAAATATATACCATCGAAGACTTTTCATAAATTTGTTCAAAATTATGTGTAATTTTTGTTGGCCTTTTTATATAGAAAAGTAATAGTAAGAACAGTTTTTTCCTCATAACTTCAGAATGCAAAAATTCAGTCCTTCGGTCTACTTGCTTGCCTCTGATTTGGAAGACAAAATAATAAGAATGACGATATATATTTTGGTCTTAAGGGGTCTTTGGTATCGTATGGTCCGATACACGCATACCAAGGTTTCGGATAAAAATACTGCCTCCTAAAAACGCAGGTAGAATATTCCTTCAGAAATCTTTTACCTTGATACCTGACCCCACGCTGTCCAAAAGGGCTCAGCATGACTCCTCACAGTCTAGAAACAACAGAAAGTTTATAAAGATATAAAGACTTGGAGTAAGCAGTTTTAGGCGAAACAAATAAGTCTAAATATCTGAACATATCGTCCAAAATGAGGACGCTTTTGCCGGAGGAAGTATTTTGTAAATGAAACCCGAACCGTCATGTAAATTAAGGGTTGTTTTCCCCAGAGATTTTTAAAGAATAGGGATAATGGAGTACAAAAACTGAGGAAAATATGATAAATTGGGAGATTATAAAAAAATTACATGATGGTAAGTTAACAAATTGCCCTCCTTAGAAATATTAGAATGGCAAAATGAGTAAGGATGAGATGATCAGGACATTTAGCATGCATCGGAGAGATTAGAAATCTGAATATGACTTTATTCATACAAACTTAATGGAAGTTGCCACACCGTGAATAGGAGGTTGATTTTAATATAAACATTAGAGAAATTGGGTATGTAGGGATGCAGTGAACTTGTCACTTCAGATTGAGTCCAGCTGTAGAGCTCTGTGAGCACGATCATATAACAGCGGAAAATTTCTCTGTAAGCTACATAACCACCACGTTTATTTCAACATCAGTGTCCCATGAATGTTTCAGAGAACCTCGCTCATCCCCTGTGTTGCCTATCTTTAAGTATGGGCAGGACTTTGTTGTGATGTTATACAGGGATGCAGGTGCGAAGAACCGGTTCCAGCTCTGCAGCAGCGATGTCAGTATGCTGAAGCAGACAAAAATAAAAATAACAATCCAGTAGAAAAAAGTTTTACAATTATAAGTCGGTACCTCCCTTTTTTATGTTCCATGCCGCCTGACGATATGAAATGCCAGTAATGAAAGGCGTGTGAATAGGAAACACAACTACAGGCCATGACAGACTCGTACTTGTAAATTAATTAGCCATTGTAAGCTTCAGATTCTCGAAAATTTACTTTAGAGAGTAATTTGTGCGTCACATAAAATATTGTTTCGTCTTTGAGGGGATCAGTGACAAACAGTGCTGAAAAAATTACTGTTCGTCCTCAGAAATGTACATATCACTTGAGGTGTAGATTGTAAGCAAAACACACAATTCTTAGTGCTAAAGCAGTTTGTACTTATAACTACCGTGCTGAAATTTTTATTATCTTTGAATATTAACGTTTTAGCTTATCTCATTATAAGATAAGGGCAGAAGTTGGGAGTTATTAGCGAAAAAACACTAAGGAAAATATTTGTACCAAGAAAGAACAAGTAGTAAATAAATGAAGAAAATTGTTTCAAAATGAAGTTTCCAGAATCTTTTGGGATCCATTAAGTGAAAGAATTAATTAGAAGACCGAAGTGCACATGAAAAGGGTATCATTAAAAATGTATCTCGCAAAATTACGGTAGGAAGACGTAAAGAGAAATAAGCTAACTGCACAATATATGCCTTCACAGCAAAATCGATAATCACTTATCTCCTAAGTAATTTTCTTTTTTCTAATGAGACCGAAAAGCATCCACATTTCACGGTAATTCGCCTTTAGACACCATCCCGAAGCAGCTGAACCCAGGCCCTTTCTTATGTCTCTGTATCTCAAACATTAATTTGAATTTGATGTTTGTGGGACCGTGCGTCTCTGATACAATAGTGTAAACAACCAACTGGATGCAACAATAGTAATTTATTAGTAAGTTCAATCAGCTCAACATGTTTCGGGCGATAATTTCGCCCATCTCCAGGAGCACTAGACTGTGCTTACAGCTTGCGGTATAATGCACCGAAGAAGTTGCCTGCTGGTCACCATCAGGCAACTTCTTCGGTGCATTATACCGCAAGCTGTAAGCACAGTCTAGTGCTCCTGGAGATGGGCGAAATTATCGCCCGAAACATGTTGAGCTGATTGAATTTACTAATAAATTACTATTGTTGCATCTAGTTGGTTGTTTATACTATTAATTTGAACATTATAATCCGTTTACGACTCGTAACCCTATCCTAATTTGATTTTTGGATAAAAATTTCGTAATTATTTGTAATTTCGTTAGTTGAATCTTCTTAATAATGTTACATCATTGGTACAAATGAACAGCTGTCTTTTGAACTGCAAATGCCAAAAGAACACGCGACGGGTCTATACGACCAAACCTCGAAAACACCCTAAAATTGACAATGTAATCAATATTTCGAAGGGGTTACTATCCTGAGGGTTATCAGTCACGTAATGCCGATGTCAGATAACAGTAGAACTTCAAGAACGTCTCCGCTCTATTTGACGTTACCCAACCTTAATGTCTCTGATAGTAAGTAATCGTAGGTTCTATACGGGCAGTACTAAAATCTGCCATTTGACACGAACCGGTGCCAGTTCCACCCACTTTCGACCCTGTCAATTTTCCTGTATATATCGTAGTTGAGTTTTAAGGTTTCATGTAAATCAAGTCTGTGTTCTCCTTCCATATGGCTCCCTGCATTTTACTGGTGGTCACAAATTTTTCGAAAGAACTGTTGTCCTTCTTCTGAATTGGGTATTGATCTACGTAGAACATGAAGGCAACACGCTGTTGCGAATTGATGTAGACACACACTTAGCTACGCGTTGGCAATATTGCAATGATCAAAAAAAATTTCCATCGTAAGATTTTCTTTCAATATTCATCTTGGTTTTCAAATTAAGGTTTTGTATACGGCTATCCAGCACCAAAATTCTGTAAGGATTCGAGTTGACAGACGCGTACAAATAAGTTAAGGGTAATGTAGGTCGAAAACAACTAGTTTGTTAGCAGGGTGTTAATTGAACAACATGTTTCGGCCTTCTCGGAGACCATCATCAGGTTTACAATTTTGGCTCTAAGAGACAAATAATAATGTCAGTAGCGGATGTTGGGATCTCATCATCATGCGTTACAAAGTGTATGTGAGAAAAGACTGTGTGTAGGGGGGTGCTGAAATGACGCGTAAGGGGTTTTAGTGGGGAAAGCTAAAAACTGTGTGTAATGGGACATTTTAAAATAGAACAAAATGTAATAATACGACTGTTGTTGAATACGAAGTGAGTGTCAACTGGTATCGGCTGGCTCAGAATATTTTGCATTGTCGGCAATGAAACTTAGGCGTTCGTATGAGTCTTGGATTACCTTGAACAGCTCAGCAACTATCAGTCCCTCCTGAAACACTATTCTTTGGAGTTCACTGTAACGTTCCATCGTAACAGTAAGTCTAACCAAGAACGGCTTCCTGCATTTCACTGCTCCTTCCAATATCAGTTTACTGGTACACATTACGAATTATCTCGTTAAAGTAATGACCAAAATTGCCCTCTCAAGTTCATTTTCCTTCGGTCGCAATACCGTCCACAGCACTTTGTTGTCATACACTTGCATATTCTCCTGTCAACTTATGAAACCACACTGAATGGTTGGCATTATTGAAACTAAGTTACTAATAACTTCAAACTACATTTGTGTTGCATTGGGAACTACACACACACACACACACTCACACACACACTCACACACACAAACATACATAAACACATACCACACATACACACCACACACATACACACACACACACCACACACATACACACACACCACACACACATACACAGACACACCAAACACACATACACATACACACACACATACATACACACACCACACACACACACACCACATACATACACACAGCACAAACATACACAAACCACACACATATACACGCCACACACATAAGCAGACACACCACACACGCAGACACATCACACAGACACACCACACACACACACACACACATACATACATACATACACACACACACTCACACACACAAACACAGACACACCACACACAGACACACCACACACTCACACACACCACACAGACACACCACTCACACACACACACACACACACACACACATATGCAGATTATCTTGAGACCAGAATTGTTAAAGAACTCAATTTTTTATTTATAGCTAATAAAAGAATGAGGTAGGTGAGAACAAATGAAGGTTGTGTGGGGTGAGGTTTCCCCTTTAGTTTTGTTCTTAGTCCTGAGTCACCACCACCTTTGAAATGAAACATAACCAAAGAGGGTATAATTTTCTTCTCAAGACACACGAACCAATGTCAAACTGAAACTCCCAACGTATGAATGCCCAAAAGGTATAAACGAATAACTTCTAAATATTTTTTGTTCTATGTCCCTCTCAGCAAGGAAATTGTCACACAAGCTTCCTATCGCGTTGTGAGGGGTTCAAGTTGGGGTAACTAGAAAAGGGGATTTATTGTTTTATGAATAAGAAGCTCAAAAAAATCATTTTGTCCACAATTGAAACTTAGCCCGTGGAACTCTACCTGAAATATCATCATGGGAAGACTGCGGGACCGTCTGTAGGTTAGGGTTATAGTGCGTTTAGTTGGGGAAAAACTTGAGTGGGGAGCGATGGAGGGATGTACGATATGCAAATGAAGGATGATTATGCTGATCGTTGATGACTGAGCTTTATTTTATTGTTTCATACTTCGTTCGGGTAGCAGTGACTTTTTGTGCTTATGTTTAAAACGACACACATGTAGACCTACATTTTACCGGGTTCCAGTTTTGAAAGTCACTATGCGGAGACGCGTCGCATTGCTAAGTCGAATATTCACTCTGTTTTTCCCAGGCTTTAGGACATTGTTTGCTAAAATGTGCCAAAGTTTGCGCCCGTCCCCTCGCGCTTTGTCTACTGCACCGTCTAAATTGTTACGATTTTAAAATAATATGTCCGGATTATTACAACGTTAAGCAAAATGTTTGTTCTGCCTTTCCGAATGAACGTGGGAGGCCGATAACATTACTGGGGGGAGGAAATTTGTCGATAAAGTACCAAGATTGCTAAGACTGTCGATATATTAGGATGGTTATAAAGGTGGCGGCCAATCGTAGCGCCTGGAGGAGAATGTGGAGGAGAAATCGTAATATCCCACGCGATGTAGCAAGACAGAAGTTTCGTGGTTTGACCAATTCTCTCCAAGAACGCTTGAAACAATGTTCATTGCGACTGCATTTGGTACTGGGTTTCGATTTTGTCTCTGTTTGCTCTAATTAATCCTAACAAAGGCATGAAGTTTTGACGTTTTGCTGACCGTGCATCTCAGTATATTTATCTCGGTAATTAACCAACTTGATGTACACAATTTTTGTTTTACAATAAGTTTATTTCAAGCCTCTACATGTTTCGAGTACATGTGCATATCATCAGGAGGTCAAAATTGCATTACACAGCCTCTGGTATCATCACACC
>Ga0131853_10027845_pt1 | contig 10130 bp, 5 predicted proteins | sample TergutLab28metaG_FD_92764 | JGI IMG/M metagenome (GOLD analysis project Ga0131853, IMG submission 92764) | Labiotermes labralis P1 segment gut microbial communities from Petit-Saut dam, French Guiana - Lab288 P1 (version 2) (version 2) | ecosystem: Host-associated > Arthropoda: Insects >... | reverse complement strand
TATATATATATCTTCTTTCGTGAGGCTAAATTCTGTGCAGTTCGTCTCATGACATCCCGTTCCGCTTCGTGCAACTCCAGTCAGGTTAGTAAGGTCACGTACCATGTGGTGGAGGTCCATGGAAATTCCACGTGGGAGTGTGAAAGGACCGACATTCCTAAAGTGTATAAAGATGTTCGTGGCTGTTGTATATTAAGTTAAGAAGGAGGCAATCTACAAATAACCTAGCACTGAGGCACATTCTTGCAACCATTTTTGCAGTGAAAAAGCAATAAATATTACATATTATGAGTAGATATGCACCATAAAATGAACATGAGCCGTATTTTCAACTGTGGCCCGTCCGGATGTAAAACACGTTTCCACATTATCTCATAAACGGAACAGTTTTTGAAAAATAAACGTTATTGAACATAGAATATGTGTGTCAGTTTTCTTCACAATTCTGTCTGAAATATTTTTCATTCTAAGAATTATTCAGCGATACATAATCACAAACGTACTTAAGTCCTCAAGTGAAGTACCCTTTTTCTTTTCGTATTTTAATAAAACTTTAATTTTCTTCACAGATTTTCGAAAAATACTAAAATATTAAATATAATGAAAATTGTTCCAGGGGGAGTCGAGTTTTTCCATACTGACAGAGGGAGAGATATGAAGAAGCTAATAGTCACTCTTCACAATTTTGCGAACGCCCCCCCAAAATTTAACATAATACATGCTTCAGTGGCGTCCAAGATAGCTTATTCAATATAGTGACCAAGGAATGGGATGGGCAACCGACGTACCGTGCCTCGATTTCCAGCAGGAACGAGAGGTTTTTCTCTTTCCCGGAGCCTCCTATTCAATGGGAACCAGATAGCTGAATATTCACCCCCTCTGATGGCGAAATCAAGAAAGAGTGGAGCTGTACTTCCACTCCCCTTATGCTTTCAATGCATAAACAGAACAACTTCACAGTTCTACGTCTTCTTACAATGGCGGTGACAGTCTTATCTTTGAACGGCTGTCTGCGTCACAGAAATATACAAAAAAGTGTTTGTAGCTACTTAAGTATAAATATTTGATCAGTAACTTTCTTAACCCGATGATAATAATTCCAAAAGTTACCAACAATTCTTGATTATATCAAAGAAAATGTTTAATTTTTATTATTTTAAGACAATTTAATTACTTTCTTGCCACTATTATTATTATCATTATTATATCATAAACCTGCCGGCACTTTTAGTCAGTCCGTTGATAAATCAGTAAATTATATTATTATTATTACCTTTGCGCATAAACAATAGTCAGCATGGCTATGTATTTCAACAACAATCTGAGAATTCCGTTGCTTATTGACCTGTTCCTCCTGGGTGTTTGTTAATCCAGCTTTTCAACTTGTTCTCGAGACCGCTAAGTAGCCTAGACACCCACGTTGTGATGCTGATCACTGCACCTATTGTGTTGATTTCAAAAATACCAACAAAGTTGAATATTTTAATTACATTCACCGCTGGAGTAACGGCTTTGCTCAGCGGTATCCACGCACCGAGAGTATGAATGCAAAGGGCACGGTCATGAAGTCAAGTTTTGGTCTCTAAAGCATGTAATGCCTCACGCAACAAAATTTTCCACTTCGTTGATGAATGGGCAAAACTAGCAGGTAAAATGAAAGTAAATTTAAGTAAAAGGCAGAGAAATGGAATCAAGGAAAAATCTCATTATTCTTACTAACTAAATTACAATTTTCATGTAAGTATTTATGCCTATACAAAACACTCGCCGATTACTTGGAAAGAATTCATACTGAAATTCAAGGATCCCCCACCTCCCTTTCAGCCAGGCTTCTTTCTCACTTAATCTTTCCCCATTACAAATATCCCACTGTTTATATTTACTTTTCTTCTGTAAATGCGGAGATTAATTGTATATATAATTGAATGCAGTTTAAATTTTGGGTCGCATAAACTACGATCATTTACACTCATTTTCAAGAAGCAGTTAGATTTACATCAGCGCTGCTGACCACACAGTCTTTAAAGAATGATTTCACATTAATTATGCGTGTTTACTACAAAATATTTCATAACGTTAAATTCTTAACTCTTTGCATGACGAAGAAAACGAAGTTACAAACACAATGGAGGGTGTCACCCCTTCTGGGGCTACGTTTTGTAATCCAGCACATACAAAATGGGAAAGTCTTCTGGTTCCTCTGCCCAATTCGCTTTGTTCTGTAGGCCTACGATATTTTGTTTTGTTAGCTGGGGGATAATATTCTCAATTTTTGTGTCTATCACTCCAATTTTAGATCCATGGTTTATTGAGTCACGAACAAAAATATAACTGTACTTTATTTATCACAAACATAATACAAACATAACTTCTTGCTTTCTTTCTTTTTATTTATGTCCCGGAATCTACAGACAGACGCCAATGGAATGCTCCCTGATAAGATTGCTGCAGATACCCCTCTTAATTTTTTAATTAATTCCCTTTATATTGAGGATTTCGTACAAGCACTCGACGCTAAATCATGTTATTTCCTACCTCCATCATTAATCAATAGCAACTCAGATCGTGGGCGAGAATTCCGAGTATGGGAAATTGAGAGTACGCTGTATCAGGATACAAGTGATCCTTCCTCCTAGTGTCAGAACCTCGAATCACAGAAAGTGAGGCGTCTTTTCCACCGCTGCAGCTCTACCAGAAACACTTCTGTGTGTGTGCGTGCGTGCGTGTGTGTGTCTGTGTGTGTGTGTGTGTGTGTGTGTGTGTGTGTGTGTCACTATAATACGAAGCCACGCTTTTAAATTTCACTGTTCCAAGTTACAAACACATATATAAATTCAACAAAAATAATTACAAACTCCAGACTAAATATGCAGTCCTGCGTCAGTCCTCTCTTTCCTACATATTCAGCAAAACAAATATTGAAAACAGACATCATAACATTTGCTTTCAAAGACAAAAGGGCCATTGCACAACAGAGTGGTCGTTACGAATTCAATTACAGAAGAATCTTCATGCAGCATCTACTTTGGGAGAAACATTTCTTGTGCGACTGATCAAAATGCAGGACACAAAATATTTTGGTATTAGGAAGATAGGCATCGACAAACAGACCTCTAGCATGACCATTACGGGAAAGAAAAAGTTGAAAATTTATCAAGTGACGGCATGTCCCGAATTTTAAATATAAAAGAATTTTGGGGTAAAGAAATTACTTACTCCGCAAAACACAGCCTCTGTTTTGTAAATGATATCCTAATAGAAGAGAGTTAGGGAACATTCAAAGCAATGTAAACTTAATTTTTCAATATAGTGTCAAACCCTTTACCAGATCAGAAAACAATGACGAAACAAAACGGAAATTTTCATTTAAAAGAAGTTTTACTCCACTTATTAAACTTTTCAAAGTAAAGAATATGACTCTGCTTACTTTGAAGTAAACTACGTTTCAAGTCTCTCTCTCTCTCTCCAAATTCTAACGCTCTTGTAAAAGAGTAAGGGAAGATATGACAAGAGATCAAATAAATACGTATTGTATCATACTTTAAAGCATGAGAATTAATAAGAATTCTTAAATGCCCGAATTTCTTCCCATTTTCTTCGACTGCTGTGAAAGTAACTGACAATTGGTATGTCTTAGTAATGACAATTTACCTAAGATATTTTGTTTTGCGTGTAAAATTTGTCTCCATGTCTGATACGTAAAGCTTACTATCTCGTTACTGACAATGAATGCTCAGAAATGACTGCGGTGGCACATTAAACCCTTTTCATAAAATGAGTAAAACATAGATAAAATTCTTCAGAAATATTATCTGCTTCATACCAAAGAACTTCTGAAACTGCTTAACATTCCATATTGAGTTACACAAGAGTAGATTTCCACCAGAAGTATTTCAGCCAGTAAGCCATTCTAATCATGGCTATATCAATTGCACAAATTCACGAGGGGCATATTCCTATTTACTGCACTTTTTATGTCCTTCGTGTAGGACTAAAAATTACGAAAATGCCATCAACTGTGCTGGAAAGTGATTAGCACAGAAGGCTTCTGGAAATTCATCTCTCACTCTTTAATTTTCAAAGAAGAAAACTTGTTAATAATAATAATAATTATTATTATTATTATTATTACCAGCCGTTAGTGGTCCAATGTGGAGTTAACCTCGACAGCGCGTTTCCTTGCATCAGATCCAATGTCAAGCTCGAATCGACACGGTGTTTCACAGAGCTTTTTTGTTGGTTTTCACAAGTTTCTGTTATCCAATGGCCAATTTTAATATTCAAAGATGAGAGATCTCCTCTAAAATTAATTTGAACCAAGCTGTTGAAATCCACGATAACAATTTGAAGTTAAAAAGCTTATACTGTGATGCGGTATTAACAAGGACACTTCTCTCACATTTTAAGAACTTGAAAAATGCGGCTTAATCTTAGACTCGTAAGCATGTAGCTCAGTATCCACGCCATAAAACTAAATTAGAACAACGTTACGCCATACATTCTCGTTCGCAGCCTTCAAGAAAGAAAGAGGAACGCGATTTATTACCGATTATTTTTGGTAACCGTCAACGACAAGCACATTACCGGTTCTCGTAAGCTTACGGAAATGACAGCCAGCGAGACATGTTTGATCGTCGCGTTGATGAAGAATCTCCTGTTTGACACAGAATGCCATAATCTCTAAGTCACATGAAATAGCGATGTACTATTTTGCACAACAACACCGAGCATAGCCACGCTATATCTTTCACATCGTTTGAACCAAGCTTCCAGTGTGTCTTTCACAGGATCTGACGTCTGTGTGTGCTCAATCATATGTTTTTGCAAATATAAACACACATTAAAATATGCTGCAATATAAGAGCCTCTGAAATCAAGATTACAACAGGATTATCGAGAGCTGACTGGTGGACATTAGTTTAAACCTCACCACGTATACTCATTGCTATCGCACGACAACCTATCGTCTTTAAATTCTAGAGTACAGTGATACCTCGGCTAATGAAGATAATTCGTTCCGGAATCACATTGGTTAGCCGAAACACACATACAGACGGAAAAGATAAGCTCCTGGAATGGCCCGACCGTTCATATTTGCTGCTTTATGTTAGCGCGTGCATCCACTAAATCATTCGTTAGCCGAATCCATATTCGTTAGCCGAGTCCGAAAAACGGCGAAAAAAAATCTTCCTTAGCCGAAAAATTCGTTAGCAGGGTCACTCGTTAGCCGAGGTATCACTGTACACAGTAGAGAGCATTGAAAAGGCTGAAATGGCAGCTTTTAGTTGTGTGTATGTGTTTGTGTGTGTGTGTGTGTGTGTGTGTGTGTGAATCATGAGTAGAGAATGTCACAGCCTGAAGCTAGTTGCAGCAGTCTTAGGTCATATTCGTGTTAAGTATAAATTATTTTAAGTGCCCTCAATGACGGTCAGAAAGTGATTTTCACCTGAAATTAACAAATAATATGAATGAGGCAATTAAACGAAAATTTTTCAACTCTAGATCTTAAGAATAAACGGTTCTTACCCGGTGAAAATTTGGCAGGGCGTGGAACTTATCACCCACCCTCATCTCGTGCACCTGTAGATCTACCTTCTCGTACGTTTTCATAAGCTGGGCACTGTGTCTTCAGGGCATTGCTTGGCGTTACACTACTGCGATCATTTAAATATTAATCTTTCAGATACTTGCAAACTGTAATTTAATTCTGAGGGACAATGGGATAATTTTCTTTTCGTTTTAGGCCTGTAATATCAACGAAACATAGTCCATACTTTATACGAGTAATGAACAACAAACGTGTTTCAAAGTGGCACGCGTCTTCCACGGCACGGGAAATATCAGTTACGTATGCATGATAATGACCACAGTCTTCCACAAAAAAAAAAAATCCATAATAATTCAATGATGCATTTTAGGTTCACACACACACACACACACACACACACAAATACTGTTCACAAAAGAGTGTTTATATCCGAGGTATTCTGGGTTAGATACAACAGCGTTAGACGTTAGGATTATGGTACATTTTTGCACCCATCTATTTGTAGTAAGTTTTAATTTTACTAAGAGTTCTTAGCAGCAACATATATCTTTAAGCTTACAGTATGGTGTTAATTGATATTAACCGGTACGCAGTAAATACGGAACTGTTCGAGATTATGACTTCAACGACTTTATGTTTTTGTATCCCAGAACAGTGTCAAAATTAATTAAAGGGAAAATGCATCTACTGAATAAACTTTCTGTTGGGCAATTACCCCAAGTCGGGTCTCGGTCGTCTCATCGTTGAGGTTTCAAAATCACGCACAAGTAGACACATATACCCTGTAGGATTCCTCTGAAATAGTGATCAGCACGTCGCAGAGGCTGCTACCTACACAACACACAACAAATACAAGGTTCGACTATCCATGCCTTCAGCGGCATGTGAACCGGTGATCACAGCACTCAAGAAGCCTACGCCATAAACGGCACGTCCACCAGGATCGGCATCTACTGAATACCACTTTCGTCATTTCTGCATGAGTACCTATTAGCAAATTTTCTTTCACTTCTCATTTTGTTTTCCACTAATGTTTTATATCTGTTAGGCCAGATCATCACCAAGTATACACAACATGCAACACGAAAAGACCGATATATGTACCAGCTCACATGAAATACACAGTATAAGATATGACACACCCTAGCATATTTCGACCAGTGTCGTGCAAATTTTGTGCTCATTTGGGGCACACCCCTGGAGAGGTTACCCTTACAATTTAAAATTCCTGCTGCATGCCGACACGCGCCTCGCTAATGCATTAACAGTGACGAACAGCGTTATCTAAATGTAATCCAAAGTGTCATTACAATTACTGGCACTTGGCCAAGTTGTTAAAGCAAGTGTAACGACTAGTGCATCCGCGTCCATACTTTTTTTTTATTTATGCACATTTATAATTGGGAGTACCAATGGTCTTAGTACTTTCATGTTTTTTTGCGACTAATATGATTACACGATTTTCAAATCACGCGTCGTACAAGTTCCAGGCAACTCAGTTCCCTACATTTTGACCCATAAGTAAATTCCCCATTACTATCACTGCCCATCGACACCCTCATTTCCTCTTGCATAGAGCGCAATATTTGGATAACTTTGTTCACAATAGATATTTCATGCAGAATTTAATAGCAGACTGCATTCCAAAAGAGAAAGTTAAGGGCCCCATACACCCCGAGTTAAAGTGTGCAATTTAACTGTGTAAAGAAACTACACTAAGAACTGAACTGAATGTTGTCTGGCACAGCAGAGACTTCCCAGTTTTTTTTTTTTGCAGTTCTGTGTGTCTTCTTGTGCGTGTGACTATGGTGGATAGAAACAAGGCTGTCGTTTGCTGTTCGCTAGCCATATCGGCCATAATGTTGTCCGAAAAGAAGAAAAGAAAGCGTAAAATGTGGAGTAAAAAGTGGTATTTGAAAAGGAATATATCATGCGAAACTCATCCGCTGAATGAACTGAGTGCCTTGAGATGATTCCATCGTGATGTCGACAGGCAAACTGAGGAAACTGTGGGATTCCTTGAGTTATCTGTGTGAAAGACGACTGGAAAGGACAGTTCTGAGGCCTGAGTTATTGCCTTTCAAAACTGCGCAATTTACTCAGTTTTTCGTTCAGGTATGACGTCACACAGTAAAATCGTTCAGTTTAACTGAGAGTGTTTAGCGTCCTTTAATCTTCTTGCCTGCCACCTATAAATAACAACGAACTAGGGGCCTAACTGGTATTAACTACATTCGTTGCGAACTAATATACAGAGCGACGCGGAGCCGACTGACACATTTCAAATTTGAATATTGGGCCTGCACGATAGATTGTCGTGGTGGCAGGAAGAAGAACGATAGAGGAGAGGACGCCATTTCATATGGTCAGTGTCAATAGAGCGTTGGAACGTGCAACAACGTGTTACCTGTGTTCGTAGTTTCGGCGACATCGCTTGGCCTGCTGGGTCGCCCGACATTACTGTACCAGATTATCTCCTGTGGGGTTCCTGAAAGACCGTGTGTTCCGGAGGCGTATCGTGACTGTTCAAGAACTCAAACAAGCCATTGTTGGAGAAGTTGCGGCTATTGATGACGACCTACGGAGGAGCGTGTACGGCAACTTCCAGACACGCTTGCAACAATACATTGATGTAAACGGAGGCCATCTGCCTGATATTCAGAAAATAAGCTTGTAATCTGTGGATAATAAATAGCATACTTGGACGCATTTATAGACGGTTTCGCTTATTTTTCCCCGTTTCCATATATTATCTATGACCATTTGAAACGTGTCAGTCGGCTCCACGCCACCCTGCATAAAGCCTCAAAGTTCAGTAATATAGTATAAGTGGCCTGTAATTTCATAGGCCAAAATTTTCTCAGTTTTATTTTAACGGTCACTAAGAGATATCTGGCACTGAATATAAACGTTGTCACAGAAAATATCCTGACTTTGAAACATTCTAATTCGAATATTAACCTAAGTACTCCGATTGCTATTATCTAGCGGAAACATAATTAAAACCTAGCTCAATCCAGCAAAGAACAGAAACCAATCTCCTCTTAAATGAGGTAATAACGAGAGGCCGATATGACCGTAGATTCTGATATCCGTAAAAAAATCTGCGATAAATACGTTCTGCGTGGTAAATAGTAAAATAAAATTACATCAAAATGCACACTGGAGGCTATGAAAGAATTCCGATATTCATTTCTGCATTAGAAAAATGGGCCCTTTTTTTGTACACGTGTACCGTACTTGGATAAATCTGGAATCCAAATCTTCGCGTCTAACGTGTCTAAAGAAGCATCTCGTCGTGTTTGTACAAAATATGTCGTCTTTCCCCACAGGTTTCCTTGCGTTTGTTAGTGTACGAGAAGTTGCAGTTTGGTACAAATTTTAAATACTTTTTCTGAAGCAAAAGGAATTTCATTGAAGTTACCATGCACTGTATTAGTTCAAAGCATTCATATGTGTATATATCTGATACATGCATTCCCTAAGGCAGTTAGCATATCCTTCCTTTGAAACGAAACACTGTCCAGTGGATGTGAATGACGGTGTCGCGTCAGGGCTGAACCTATCCCTGCAGGGACAGCAGGGTCGCCACTAGACAGTTTATGTGTCCCGTAAAATGAACTAGGAGGTTCTCGGAATATCTCCTCTTGTCAACAAAGCACATAGAGGTGACACGATGAAATACCTTTATCCAAGTTATTCTTGTCTTCCACATTTTTCAATTTCTTGCCCTAATGCCCCAACTTCACATTATTTCACATTAACGAGCTTTCCCTTTTTTTTCTTCATCATTATCTCTTCTACTTCTCATTCTTCATTTAAATAATCTGTTTCGTCGTTTTCCACTATCTCTGCATATTATTATATAAATGACACAAACGACCCACTACAGAAGCTATCAACAGCAATTTATAACGCTTTCTCTTCTATCAAATTGTCTCATTTCGCTTCGTTGGATAATTAAACATGCGTTAAATATCATTCCATGTTTACATCCCCGACCTATTTTCTGATCCTTATTTCATCTATTCACAGTCAACTTTCTGTTTCATATCATCCTTCTACATTATGCGAGTCGCTCTGAATCTTTCAGGAACACTAATTTCGGGCTGTCAAAATATGATCGTACGTACGCACGTGTTTTAAACCTGGGAAGGCTAAGTATCTTGTCAAGAAATGCAGCGACCCAGCTCGCATGGTCACTCATTCACTCACTCCTACCGAAAGACTCTGAATTGATAGCACTTATGCTTTTTATTAAAGAAGTAGTTCGATTGGGGGTTTCGAAGTCAACCATGCTGACAAGGAATTTTATAACTTTCTTTTCACTTTCTTCCAGGAAAATGTGCCCGTCCCCTTTAAAATGGGTGGCAGGTCTCTTTCCCGAGGGTAAAGCGGCCGGGGCGTAGGGTTGAAAAAAACTCCCATCTATTGCCGAGGTTAAAGAAACAGTAAAACTATATTGTGAAGTGAGAGAGAAAACCAACAAGATGCAACAGTTAGATGTTTATTATCAATACTTTCTCAACATGTTTCGGGCATCATTATGCCCATCTTCAGGAGAACAAGACGTGTGTTACTG
>Ga0131853_10027843_pt1 | contig 10131 bp, 3 predicted proteins | sample TergutLab28metaG_FD_92764 | JGI IMG/M metagenome (GOLD analysis project Ga0131853, IMG submission 92764) | Labiotermes labralis P1 segment gut microbial communities from Petit-Saut dam, French Guiana - Lab288 P1 (version 2) (version 2) | ecosystem: Host-associated > Arthropoda: Insects >... | reverse complement strand
TGGGTGAGGAGAGGGGGGTGTATAGGGTCTTGGTGGGGAAGCCGGAGGGAAAGAGACCACTGGGGAGGCCTAGGCGTAGATGGGTGGATAATATTAGGATGGATCTCCAGGAAGTAGGATGTGGGTATATGGACTGGATTGGGCGGGCCCAGGATACAGATAGGTGGTGGACGCTTGTGAGTGCGGTAATGAACCTTTGGATTCCGTGAAATGCGGGGAATTTCTTGACTAGCTGCAAACCAGTTAGCTTCTCAAGAAGGACTCTGCACCATGGAGTAAGTAAGTAAGTACTAACTTCAAGTTCCATAAAGTTTCCCAAGTCTTCAACATGATCAATATGCACTCTAGTCTGCCCAACCATGAACAGCTGCCGATTCTTCTTCACACGGCCCTTGACGCCTAGTGCATGGCTCAGTACTGATGCAATCTGAGAACCATCTGGTAAAGCGCATTTCTCATATTTACAAATCTTTGGGCCATCACAATCAGGTCGATCATAAAATATAAGCTCTGCAGTTCTGTCCTGGAAAGCATATAAAACATAAAATCACTTCCCTAGGGACATTATTTTATCCGAGAAATATTGTTGTGCCACTTCCCATTGTCTCACTCATCATATAAAAGCAAGCCCCCTCACTGACTTGGCCACTTGTGCATTTTTGGAGAGGTTGTGAACTCTGTAAACATATCAGCCACAATAGGAATCCCGCTGGAGCATCGCATGTTTTTGAACATATGCTCAATAAAGTTTCTAAATAAACTGCTGTCATAAATTAAGATGAAAGTTTCCTGATGTGCCTTTTCAAAACATGACAAAAATTTGCAAACACGTGATACGGTTTCAAGCACTGGCTTCCACACTAGACAGTAAATCATACAGCCAAGAATTTATTAATATTGTCTGTGGAGAATACCTCTACATTAGGATATTTGACCTATAGGTCTGAAGAGACGAATACATCTCCGTAATGACAAGACAAGATTCTGTTACTCCAGTGCTAAGAATAACGGTGAAAATTATGTGTGACTAGGGATGTACATCCAAACATTGATTCTAAACCATTCTAGTATTCTAGACTTTAGAAAAGGACAAGATTTTTATCTGTGCACAGCAAGTATGTACCCACACATGAAGGTCAGTACAAAAGTAATAACTACTACCTTCTTGTCTCAGAAACCATAATTACAGTTATGATGAAATTTACATATATCATGGGTATGTCTGTAACAAAGTTGTAATTATTTTTCCACAAAGACTCCTTTTCCACCTTTGCATGAGAAATTGTATGCTAGTCGCATAAAACTCTTTGCTGCAGTGTGTGAGTTCTTCATTCACATATTGTTCCAACTCATTGTTGTCTGCAAAACAGGGTCCTCAAAGCGCATCCTTCGGGTGCCAAAAGTGGAAGTCAGAGGGTGCTAAATTGGGACTGTAAGAAAGATGAGTGAGAACAAATTCATGGCACAGACTTCTGCAGATCACGTCATGGCTAGTGTCTTCTGGGACAATGAAGGGATCTTGTTAATGGAGTCACTGAAGAGAGGAGCCACAATCAATTCAGAGACATGTGTACAGAAATTAAAGATGTTAAAACAACTAATTCGAAAGGTTCAAACAGGAAGACGAATCAAGTCATCGTCCTCCATACAACCCTGATTTAGCACACTTTGAAACTCATGTTTTTAGCCCCTTGAAGGAAGCACTCTGAAGATGCTGCTCTTGTGAATGGCAATCAGCTGAAACACAATGTGCGTAAAGAGCTCCAACACTTCAGCAAAGGGTTTTACATGACCAGTATACAGCATCATGCAAAGGTGAAAGAAGTGAGTTGAAAACATGGACATAAAAAAAAATCTCAACTTTGTAAAGGATGTACCCATAGATGTAAATTTAATTATAAATATAATTATAGTTTCTGAGAGGGGGGGGGATAGAGAGAGGCTGCATCACTTTTGTATCATCCCTCAAATCTTTAGGAATCAAACCATTTGAAAATTATGTCAGGGGATGGGGGGGGAGGGGGAAGAGGCCCTAATTAACACCTAACCAAAAAGTAATACACAAAATGAACATATAATTCATGCTTGAAGATGCTCATATTTGTTCACATCCTCAATCAGCTACCTGAGGTTCATCCTCTGTCACTACACTTTGAATGTCATGACAAACAGCACAGATGGGATGCAGATGCAGCTCTCTAAGTTCCTACTATCAGCACTAAATGCTGAGCAATCAGTTACCCACCTAGGTCAATTTACATATAGGAAACAGGTTCACAGCAAGCACCGGACAAGATGCTGAATGTTTCCAAGAGTTGTTCCAGACCTGAAGGTTTAAAAAAATCATCACCTATTCTGCCCAGCCTGTCGCCCATCACTTTATTAACTCAAACACTGCAATTATAACTGAGCAATTAAACACTTAATTTTTAACTTTTTTACTTGCAGACTTAGGTGAGATTGAATGTCTTGCTACTGTGACCTCAAATGTGCCAATGGTATCTGCCTTTGATAATGAAGAGTATGTGTGATCTCAGAGTTGGGTTATGTAGAAATGTAACCACATATCTACAAGTATATTACTCAGTATGTATCAGTGATCTTGACATTCACTGCTGGATGCTCAAACAAGGTCAATGCTGCCTTAACTGGAAACATTCAGCCACGCATATCATGTATTTCTGTAAGCAGACATGGGTTCTTGACCAACACTTGCAGGTCTGGTCGTAATGCTCTGTTATCTACCGTTAAAATTGCCTACAATCATGTGCCACAGCCAAGTTAGATGATTTTTGCAAACTATTACACCAATAAAACTGTATTTCTCTGTTTTTTCAAAGGTGATGCATTCATGGAGGCAAAGTTTTGGGACACACAGTTCAGTAATGAATCTACATACTTCCCTTCATGGATCAGAAACTAAGAAACACTGCAGCTTATAAAGTACACGTGGTACACAGCTACCTACAAGCCGGACATGACAGATTTATCAAGTAGTACCAGAAAACACATTTATTTCTTTATACTATTACAGTTTGAATGGTATAGCAGCCCATTACTAGACAGTCTACATCATCTGCCACTGAAACTTTTACATGAAGCATGCTCTTTATAAGAAAATAAACATCACAGTGTACTGGTTAATAAAAGGCTCACAAATTAATCTGCAGCTTGAAAACTTGCTACTATAACTGAGACTTTTTGTGACTCTCGTCCTTCCTCCGATATTGGTCCTGTTATGTTCAGGTGTGTTCACCCAACATGAAGTAGCCCAATCTAAATCAAAACAATAAGAACCTTTTTAAGATCAAAACCAGCACCAAGTGTGGCGTCGAACCCGTACCATAATTTGTTCTATAATGACTGAGCTCTACAACATGAACAGAAATGAAACATTTTAGAACAAGTTCGTTGAAGAGCCAATAAAGCCTCAAACATATTTTAGTGAAATACCCTTGTACACATTTTCGCTAGCGCATACTTTCGTCATTGCCGATGATAATGGCAGCACCGGTATACAACAGTACGTAACGTCATACCCAACAGAAAATAACCTCCAATTTAAAATCACATTTTTTATCTCACCATAGCAAACAAAAAGTCAGAAGGCAGTTTATCCAACGCGACATTTTCAAACTTCTGTCTTGAACAAAAGTTTACCGTACTTGAAAAATTAAAAAATTTAATTATGTCGATACGAAACTAACCTGAAACGTCCTTAGCTTTAAACGTCCCTGAGGTACCGTAAAGAACACGTCATCTTGTTCTATCCATATCCCTCCAGAGTTGCTCAATTTTTTGGCTTTGCTCACAATGTCATCTAAATTCCTAACTTTGGCCTTAATTTCCACATTTCGTAACATGTCAACCACTCTACCAAATCGTCTGTCAACCTCGACGCGGATTACCGAATCTCATTCGCACCTTTCCCGCCATAGTCCAATCACGGAGCGTCAAAAAAAGTACAGGTAGCTTCTTATCCGTGAGTCCACGGGCTGACGAACCACAGATGGGCTTGCACAGAACGAAGTGGTTTAGTGACAACTTGGCAACGGTTTTTAGGTAGATAGCCACGTCTGCGAGAGTTCGTAGTTGTAGTATTACGCGGACATTTGTGCAATCTGCCCATGTAAATAAAGATTAAAGGTGAAATTAAACCATTATGAGTTACGCGTTAATAGACCTGTTTCGGCGTACGTGAAGTGCATTCAGTATCCTCTCCTACCCAAACCCAATCTTCACGAGCACTTCCTAATGGTACGCTAGTAATCCGCCCTAGGGAATTAAATATTACTTTCGAACCTCTACAAAAAGAAAACAGGTGTCATTTTAAAATACAGTTAAAATTTATACCTACTTTTGCTCAGTTGCCTTTGGGCCTAGATCCTCTGTCTCAATCAATATCTATACTTCGTTTTGTAAAAATTTGTCTGTAGAAAAGGCACCATACTAGTCTGTTCACCCCTGTATTCAGCACACACAGTACCTACAAACCCACTTCAAGTATTTTTGAAAACCATTAACTTCATAATGAAGCAGTAAAATATACTTCTTCACTATCTACCTCTAGAATGAATGTTTTGACACTTGGAGGAATGTTGGAAATACATCACACATAATTTACTTTTCAAAAACATGTTGAAGATACAACATATTTTTCTAAGATTTTAACAGGAGTCAAGTTACCAAGAAATGACATGCTTGTATGGCATGCTCTCAGGGAGTGCTGTTGTCACAAAATTTATGTTGACACATATGTTTAGTGATATATCACTCCTGACCTTTGCTCTGTTGATGAAAGACTGAAGTAAATTAGATAAACAACATGTACAATTAATCATTCAATACTGCAGTCAAACATTAATACAACAGTGGAAGCATTACTTTCAAGGTAATTTGAATAAAACTCATAAAGAGTGAATGTTTATCTCAAGAACAGAATGCTTTATTAGTGTTGTGCATTGTTTCTATGCAATTGTCTGAACAAATTCTGATATATGCAAGTTTTATACTAATCACATGTGTCTCCTAAAATATGAATTTCCTTTATGGAAACCTTAAGAAAGGGGAGTGCAGTCTTGTTATGTGGAAAATAAACATTACCCAATACATTAGTTTTACATATTTTCAGAGCAATGTTACTGTGTCTGTTTCTTTATGGTTTTAAACAAATTAAAATCTAACATCATGCAATGCACCAAGCATGCAGTGCTTTCACAAAATTTGCAAGTAAGATGCACGAGAGAAATAGTACATATGCTATGAAAACTTAAGTAATTATCTGCACAGTACCTAATCATAATGTTACATTAACACTTTTTGTTACAATATGTACAACCTTTTCAATGTCATTTATCAGAACGGTATATCATATTTAACATTGTCTCATACTGGTTGGTTAGAAAAATAAGATGAAATGGCCCTCACTATCTGCTGAGGAAACAATATTTGCACAAGCTAAAGACATGTGTACACTGGGTCATGTGAACAGTAGTACCTCAATAGTAACATAAATGAAACACAACACTTAGGAGTAGAGAAAGGTGTATGACATTTAGATGCTGTATGAGGGTTACAAACCAATGGTCCTTACAATATCGAGGATCAGTAACAATGAAAGCACGGCACAATCATACTGCAGAGTTAGCAATATCATCCATATAACAGAGGGGAAAGAGACAGAGAGAGAAAGAAAGAAAGAAGCTGATTATAATATATGTTGGGTCACATTCCTACACAAGCAAAGAGAAATATGAAGTTCTTTTAGTACTGATGTAAGAGAAACAGAAGCTGTACAAATAAACAAAGCTATTTTTTACATTTCAGTGAATACAGTTACAATCTCAAAATGGATTGTGTACTTCGAGTGGAAGAAGTAAATGCAATGGCGAATGAACAGTTTGTCTCGGTATTTAATAACATTGTGGAAAGTTATCCTCAAGCCGCCACTGCTATTTGTAATCAACGTCCATTTGCCAGCGCAAACCATCTTGCTGATGCTGCCAGCAATTACCTTGAACTGCTGCCAATTCATGGTAATAATATCATTTGGGATTTAAAAGGTTCAAGTCTTCCCAAATGTTACGCTGTGCCATGCAACCAATACACAGTTACTTATATTTTGAGGGAGTGAAATGCCTCCAACTTCCACATAAAGTGCTTGAATACAAATCTCCTTGTGGACTGCTGAATCTTGAAGTTACAGACCTTACATTCCTCCAAAATGTTGGTAACTATATTTAGTAGTCAAAGTGGTATAATGTCACAGAAGACTTGAATCTTCAACAACAGTGTTGTAAGAACCTCAAATCTTGCACAGGTTTTAAAATTTCATATTTATCATATACCAATAGTGCTGCAACATAACAAAAAAACTGAAACTATTTATGCACAAACACAAAGTAACATCCCAGAAGACTTGAATCTTCAGTAACTTCAATGTGAAAACCTCATATCTTGCAGTGCTGTACCAGCTCCACAGTATTGTTCTCAGAGCAGCTGATAATTATTCAACAAGATAAGCCAATACCTGCTTTTATGGAAATCACTCATTCATCCCTACAGTCAGGAACATCTAGCATTGGCCCATATCTTGGGAGTTATAACTAGTTCACATGTTCTCAGTCTTATTTGTCCATTGTAACGTGGTGTTTATGTCACATTCAGACCAATTCTGTGGTATTACAATGCTGAATAGTTACTGAGGTTTCTTGTCCTTTGAAGAAAAGGTGCTCAGGGCATAATGCTGAGAACTGACCATTGAATGCTGAGGTTAAGAATTTGTAGATCTTTACCTCCACTTCTTCAATTCATGGTGCTTACACAAGAGGGGACTCTACCTCCCATCTGTGCCAAGAAAACCACAAATATTCAGACAGCAAAAATAAAATTATTTTATACCATACAAAATACTCCCAGGCTGCAAATAAAGTGAACCAGCAACTAGACCTTCAAGCACTGCAGTTGTATCATACACCTGGGAAAAGTTCCAAAACTGATTATGTTTTATTGCTATTGATATTTATTTACTGGTTATGCAAAACTGAATGTTTATGTTTACGTTAAACATGAAAACTGGAAAGTATAGGGAAGGAAGATTTCATGCTTGCTTTGTGTTGTGGCATGACAAAGGAAAATCACAAAACCCTCAATAGTGATAATAGCCAGCCAGCTCGTAAACTTTTAAACTTGGGGGAATCCTAAGTATGAAACAGGAGTGCCAACCATGCTATTTCGTTGCTACTGTGAATGAAATGTACATAAGCAATGATTTCTGCAGGTAAAGAGGAGGTGTTGAGACGTCATCCAGACTTGGCTGGCCACTTGGCTGATGAAGGCAAACTAACAAAAGATTCATTAATAGAACAACAAAGGGCAGGGTTACACAAACTGACACCAGAGGAAAAGGCCCAAATAAATCAGCTCAATGCCAGGTAAGTTACAGGAACACAAAAATGTTTTTAAGAAAAAAAAAAAAAAAAAATTGTGAAATTAGTAATTAGTCATATAATTGTTATATTGTAATACTAAAAGAGAGGCAATTTCATGGAAAGGCCAGGACTGACCACATTCAGCTCATGAAATACCTCCATCGTCATAAACCCACCATTCCCATCAGCCTGAAACATGACAGGAAGTTTTGGACCCAGCTCTCCCTCTGCCCCACAGTAAAACTTATTTGTTAATGCATTCTGAATGCTCCTACAAATTACATTCTATATTAATATATATATATATATAATTAAAATAATATATTAATGCTGATTCCAATTTAACAAGACATACAATGGCTTGGTTTATATATATTTCACAGGAGAGATGAAAATAAAATTTCTGCAGTAAGAGTTAATTTTAGTCAGAAAGTACAATAAAACATAGTACTACTTTAAGACAATGGAAAATAATTAAGTGAGAATGTTACATTCAATATTTATAATCCTTTAAATGTGTATCTTGCAGTTACAGAAAGAAGTTTGGTTTCCCATTTGTAATATGTGCTCCAGCAAGTACGGTGAAATCTATCTTACAAGAGCTTCGGACCAGACTGCACAATTCTCAGGAAAAAGAACTTGAAATTGGCATAAACGAAGTGAAAAAGATTTGCCACTTGCGTGTAAAAAACCTGATACTGAGTTAACAGTGACTCTTCAAGGAGTTAAGACTGCTCGAAAAGGTCATGAGTGAATCTCAGTTTTGGGCATAATTCAAATATGATTCTCTAGCAACTGTTTTACTTCTTTTACATACAGATTCAAAAACTACATGAAGGTAAATGCTCAGATATGAATGAAAGAGAAAATTTTCCGAGATCATTTGCTGAATTCTGCCTGAATGAAAGTTACAATAGTCTAATCTGGCCACACTGTAAGTGAATTAAGGTCACGAGATCTGTTCACTTGGACAAAGGTGACTGCCTTGCATACCTAGAGCCATATCCATGGAATGGGACAAAGCAGGGAGCAGTAAAACTTGATACTGAGGTCATCTTCACACATCATCTCTGAATATTTCCCACTCTATAACTCTTCAAGCATGGAGGTAAAAGTGTGACTGCCATTAAGCCACACACCGAACACTGGCACTGAAGCCCAAATTAGGCAACTGCCTTAACTGTGACTACCACTACTACTAGCTAAAAATTAAAGACTACTGAAACCTGTCATCATTCTAGCAAATTACACTTTGTAATGCCCATTTAACATATACAAGATTCAGTTTTTGTACCACAAGTTACTGTTCAATATTCATTCAAGAAAGAGCCATTTCCTATATTCAAACAACACAAGAGAAGCCTTATGATTGGTCAAAATGTTCACATTTTGTAATTTCTTACACCAACCTGTTTTGAGGGAATGTATTAAAATCATATCTAGAAGAGTCAACAACTGGATACAGCCACACACCTCTCTATACACTGATTGCAGTTATCACCAATTGGCACCAACTGTTTTTAGCCCACATGGCAGCACAGGTCCTGCCAGGCAGCTGTTACCCTGTTATTCCAAGTCTGGGAGTACAGAATTCCAGCTCAGAAAAGTTCCCACTTCAGTATGTTCCTTTTTCTTTGAGAAAAAGCAGAGACCAAGTCACAACTGGAGACACTTCCCACCACAACTAACAGCTTCACAGACTTTGTTGTTCTGCTAGTAATATAGAGTGATTCAGGAGGAATGGTGACTATATTGGGAGGTGACAGTATTGGTCATTGTGAGAAAAAAGTATTCATATGAAAATGGGCTTATTCTGAATGGTTTCTGAGATACTGTTGGAATCTCCCAACTGAAGGTCCCTTAGATTTTGGTTTATAACAGATGAAGAGCAAAGTTTACACAAGGTGGATACATGAGACGAATTGCATGCATTTTGGATGCTGCTGCATGCACAAAAGAAAGTGAAAATCAACTCAGAAAATGTGTGATATTCGCACACAAGATGTAGTGTCGATTGAGGTTCATGGTGGGATTTTCAACATTTTTTGTGAACTGTAACAAATCTGTCATTTGAACATAATATCTACACAATACATGCCCCTTGATCATAGGGGACAGGATGAATTTCCTTCCCCTGACTCAGCCTATTCCCACCAAAAATCTGGGATGGGTGAAGGTTTCCCTCCAGATAGATGCTGAGATGTGCGAGTACCTCAACAACAGCAACAAAGTACTAATGTAAAAGTAAAGTAAAAAACATATTTAACATGCGAAATAACATTATATGTAGCACAAACTGTAAATACAGAACAGCTGCAACACTATATACCCTAGAAACATGCTTTGTTTCAGGTGCATAATTGTCAATACCCTGCATGAAGTTACACAAATAGAACAACAACAACAACAACAATCACCCCTACCACTCACCAGTTGGGTACTTCTAATCCCCGTGCCAATAAAAAATTACAGGACAGACTCAAACTTACAACAGCTTCTGAGGAACCTGACATGATTAAAAAATATGTGGCTACCAGTGTTTGCAATTCTTAGGCCTTGCTGTGAAACTTCCACAAAACATGGGAAACTACATTTTGCAGATGAAATACTTAAGATATTCAGTGGAAATTAAAGGTGTTCCAGTCGTTTGCTGTGTTGACAAGGTGAAGAGTAGCCGCAGTATATATATATATATATATAT
>Ga0131853_10027842_pt1 | contig 10131 bp, 8 predicted proteins | sample TergutLab28metaG_FD_92764 | JGI IMG/M metagenome (GOLD analysis project Ga0131853, IMG submission 92764) | Labiotermes labralis P1 segment gut microbial communities from Petit-Saut dam, French Guiana - Lab288 P1 (version 2) (version 2) | ecosystem: Host-associated > Arthropoda: Insects >... | reverse complement strand
CGGCTATGTTAGTGTCTAATTTGGGTGAAGGTTTTTCTGTAAAATGCTCCACAAGCTGGGATATGTTTTCCATCGGGTAAACGGTAACATCGCCCACCAGGCTGGCTTCTTGTGCATTTTCTGTCGGAACATAAAACGTGCGAATTCCCGCGGCTTTCGCTGCAATTACCATGGGCAAAATACCGCTAACGGGACGCAAAACACCGTCCAGCGAAAGCTCTCCTGCAAAGAAAGCATCTTCTGCATCCTGCGGTTTTAGCGTGCCCGTGCATATTAAAATACCCACCGCTATCGGCAAGTCGAAGGATGGGCCCGATTTGCGAATGTCGGCAGGTGCTAAGTTTACGGTTATGCGTTTAATAGGGAAAGCGTAGCCGCCATTGCGAATTGCAGCACGTACACGCTCACGGGACTCTTTTACGGCAGAGTCGGGCAAGCCTACGATATCAAAAGCGGGCAGCCCTGCAACAAGGTCAACTTCTACATCAACTATGTACCCATCTACACCTAAAACTGCGCCGCTTGTAACCTTAATAAACATTTTTATGCTCCTTGTGCAAGAAATTTGGTACAATACAAGTATAGCACAATTACAGAGGAGCGCACTTATTTATGAAGAAAATAATCATGCTTGCAACGATTATCGTGACCATTTTTACTGTTGGTTGCGGGCGAAATAATGATACAGAAGGCCTATCCATTGCCGGCGCATGGATTTATGCGTTTTCAACATTTGGAGATGACGACATATCAATAGTGATACCCGAATTTTACGACATTCCGCCACTTATGGAGATAGATGAAGGCGGTACGCTTACTGCTTGGTTTATCGGCGGTCGCCATCATGCGATGCTTGTGCCAACAGATGCAAACGAATTTCTAATGACAGAACGAACCGGTTTTAGTGAAGGAGAATATTGGTATATCGAAGATGAGCTTTTGCGTTATTATCCCGAAAGTGGTTTGTTGCGCTGGACATCGTACAATCCTTTTTCTGAGAGATACGAGCATCGCTTATTTAAACGAAATTGATGGAGGTATCAAGATGAATTTTGCAAACAAACAAGCCATAGTAACCGGTGGCGCAGGTGGCATTGGTAAATGTATCGTCGAATACTTTTTAAATGCAGGCGCAAGTGTTGCAGTCATTGATATAAATAAAGAAGCCGGGGAGGCACTTATGGGGGAGCGTCTGCAATTTTTTCATGGCGACATTGCAGAAAAAGATACGCTCGAAAAATTTGTAAAAAGCCTACGGCAACCCGTAGACTTTCTAATCAACAATGCATGTATCAGCCGCAAAGGGCTGCTGTCGTCCTGTTCGTGGGAAGATTTCGAATATGTGCAGCGCATAGGTGTAACCGCACCGTATTATTTGACAAGTCTGCTGCATTCCCAAAAATTGCTGGCAGCAAATGCGTCTATTATAAACATCGCCTCCACCCGTGGATTCCAATCCCAAAGCGATACAGAAAGCTACACCGCAGCAAAGGGTGGCATATTGGCGTTAACGCATTCTATGAGCGTAAGCCTTGCAGGTGTGGCTCGTGTTAATGCCATAAGCCCCGGTTGGATAGACACAACCGATTCAGAATTTAGCGGAGCAGACAATCACCAGCACCCCGCCGGGCGGGTTGGTAAACCGCAAGACATTGCAGAAATGGTGATGTTTTTATGTGACAACAGCTGTGCCGGGTTTATTACAGGTGAAAATATTGTTATAGACGGGGGCATAAGCCGATTGATGGTGTATCACGGGGACGAGAGCTGGAATAAATGCTGAAAGCAGCCGAGACAACTTTAAGTGTGTTGTCCCGGCTGCAACATCAGATTATCTTCCGCTTGCTCTGTTTGCAAACGTATTATCTACAAGCACATCAAACGGTGCGAAGGCAGGCAATTCTCCTGCGGAGTCCATTATGCGCTGTAGGTTGTCAAACGCAGTTCTGCTTACGGCAGGCGTTGCAGCATATGCTTCAATTTCTTTATAGCGTGCAATTGCACTTGCAAGAATTGTTAAATCCGCATCGGGGAAGAACGGGCTGATAACTCTGGCAATTTCTTCCGGAGAATTCTCTCTTACCCACACTTGCCCACGGTATACGGCGTTTGTAAAGCCTTGAATAATTTCGGGGTTTGCTTCTATAAAGCTGCTTAGCGCATAGTACGCAGTGTAAGGAATTTCGCCAAAGGCTTCGCCAACAGAAGCCACTACATAACCTCTGCCTTCCAGCTCAATGGTAGATGCCACAGGCTCAAATGCTGTTACAAAATCTGCCGTGCCGCCAAGGAATGCACCAACCATGGCCGCAAACTGGATAGATGTGTCAAATTCTACATCTACGCCCGGCAAAATACCGTGGCTGCGTGTTACATATTCCAGCACCATAAATGGCATACCGCCACGCCTGCCGGGTAGTACATGGCTGTCACGGATGTCGTCCCATGTAAAGTTTGGCATAGGTTCACGGGCTATAAGGAAAGAGCCGTCCCGCTGGGTTAGCTGTGCAAACACAACAGGCAAATCTGCCCTGCCGCCTGCCCATACGTAAATGGCTGCTTCCGGGCCGGAAAAGCCAATGTCTGCCGCACCGGAAAGCAGGGCTGTCATAACACGGTCTGCGCCGTCACTGGTTACTAAGTCGATATGAATGCCTTCGTCGGCAAAAAAGCCAAGCTCAATTGCCGCATACTGCGGTGCGTAAAAAACGGAACGTGTTACTTCGCTAAGGCGTACGGTTGTAAGACCTTCTTCGTCTGAACTGTTGCAGGCTGCAAATGCGCTAACCAAAAGAACCAAAAGTAATAAAGCCAGAATTTTTTTCATAGCTACCTCCATATTAAATGAGGGAAGTCTCGGCAAGGAGACTTCAACCTTGAGTGACTCTCGTCCGAACCGCCGGCGTAAAGTGTCAGTGGGCGGATGAGTTTAGAACGAAAGGTGAATCTCCTTGTTGAGGCTTCCCTTTCACTTATAGCAAACCCTCATCACCAAGTATTCAACCAAAACTACCAGGCGATAGAGTAAAGCTGCCAAAACTGCAAGAATAATTACACTTGTCATAACCAAATCCATTTGAAATACTTGCCCGCCGTAAATAATCAAGTAGCCAAGCCCCGCACGGGACACCAAAAACTCCCCGGCAATAACACCAACCAGCGACAGCCCAATGTTTATCTTCAAACAGTTAAATAACGTGTGCAAGTTGGATGGGAATACAATTTTTACAAACGTTTGCAAGCGGTTTGAGCCAAATGTTTTAGACATTTTTATTAGGTCGGCATTTGTGTTGGCAAAGCCATTCAGCATTTCCATGATGGTTACCACCAGCGATATTGCCAATGCCATTATGATAACTGCTTGCATTCCTGCGCCCACCCAAATAATTATCACAGGACCCAGTGCAATTTTGGGTAATGCGTTCAAAACCACAAGATATGGGTCAAAAACCTTTGCCAAAAATTTAGACCACCACAAAATAAATGCCACAGATATACCAATGATAACGCCCAGCGTAAAACCGATTGCGGTTTCCAGTACGGTTATACCAATATGCAGTAGCAAATTATTGTTTTGGAAATTGGAAATTGTGCGCCAAATACGTGATGGCTGGCTCATGATAAAGCTATCTATAACGCCGATGCGTGCAAAAAATTCCCATGCAAAAATTGTAAGAAACAGCACGGCAAATTGGCATGTTCTAATCAATGTTTTGTGCCGTCGCAACCCGGAAAGATACCTGCCACGCTCCGGCGAGATGCTCATTTTATTCATTTACATCAAGCTCTTTCCATATCATATTAAAGTATTGTCCAAAAGCCGGGTCGTCTCTGCGGGCGAGCGGTGTAGCGGCGTTGGTGTTAAACTCCAATTTTATATCGTGTTTTATTTTGCCCGGGCGTTTAGAAAGCATAATCAAGCGGTCTGCCATGCTTATACCTTCCGAAATATCATGGGTCACGATAACGGCGGTTTTTTTCTCACGCCGTAAAATACTAAAAACGTCATCTGCAACCATTAGGCGTGTTTGGTAATCCAGCGCAGAAAATGCTTCATCCAACAGAAGCAAATCCGGTTTGGACGCAAGCGTGCGAATAAGTGCTGCACGTTGCCGCATTCCGCCCGACAGTTGGGATGGGCGATTGTCCTTAAATTCCCACAGCCCGTAAGCTGCAAGCAGACTATTTACATATTCGATGTTTTCTTTATTTTTTTTGCCTTGTATTTCCAGCCCCAGCACTACATTGCCATGAATTGTGCGCCAATCCAGCAGGTTATCCTTTTGCAGCATGTAGCCGGTTTTGTTGCCTATGCCGGTTACTTGTTCCCCGTTTATAAAAATTTTGCCTGCGGTTGGTTTTTCAAGCCCTGCAATGAGTGAAAGCATGGTGCTTTTGCCGCAACCGGAAGGACCGATAACGGAAACCAATTCACCCTCGCAGGCGGTAAAACTTATATCCTCTAAGGCGTTAACTTCGCCATTTTCTGCTTGGTAGGTTAGTGATACGTTTTGGAAGCGGAGTATCTCTCGCATTTATCTCCCCCCGTTAAAGCCACTTTCTTTTTTATAGTATGTACAACAGAGACAAAGGTGCAAAATTATGGTATATTTCTAAGACATTTTCTAAGAAAAGAGTGATTTTATGAACTTGCGTTTGGATTACAATAATATGTTAACGCACACACTTGGCGAACAAGGCATTTCTAAAGAAACTTTGGACAAACTAACCCCACAAATAGAAAAAGCAAACAAAGCCATGGTAGAAAAAAGAGCCGCCGGGCAAATGGCGTGGCGTGAGCTGCCGTACAACCAAAAAGAAGTGGTGGCAGAAATTAATTCCTACGTTAATGAGATGAAAGACCAAATAGATGCATTTGTCGTTTTGGGCATAGGCGGTAGTGCGCTTGGACCAATGGCGGTGCAGCAAGCGTTAAACCATCCATACTACAACGAGCTTCCTCGTGAAAAACGTGATGGTTTCCCAAAATTGTACGTAGTAGACAACGTAGACCCCGAGCGTTTGGTGTACCTGTTCCAAACCATAGACCCTACACGTTGCTTGTTTAATGTTATCTCCAAGTCCGGCAGCACGTCCGAGACCATGAGCCAATTTATGATTATCCAAAAATTGCTGGAAGAAAAAATGGGCAAAGAGGCGGCTAAAAAGCACATCGTTTGCACCACCGATGCTGTAAGCGGCAACCTAATAACCATTGCAAAAACAGAAGGCTATAAATATTTTATTATCCCATCTGCCGTTGGCGGGCGATTCTCCGAGCTTACACCGGTAGGCTTGCTTCCGGCTGCTTTCTGCGGCATAGATATCGCAGGCTTGCTTGAGGGCGCAGCACAAATGGATAAAAATCCCGAAGCGGCGCATATGTATGCACTGCTTCATTATATAGGCATGATACAGGGCAAGAATATTTCTGTAATGATGCCGTATGCGGATTCTCTAAAATATATTTCCGACTGGTATGCACAGCTTTGGGCAGAGTCGCTTGGTAAGAAATTCGATTTAGACGGCAAGGTAGTAAACGTAGGGCAAACCCCTGTTAAAGCCTTGGGTGCTACCGACCAACACAGCCAAGTACAGCTTTATGCAGAAGGTCCGTACGATAAAATTGTCGTGTTTATTGGCGTGGACGAATACCGTGAAACAATTACCATCCCAAAAACATATGCAGACATGCCAAGCCTTGGCTTTTTGGGCGGCGTAACGCATAACCAACTAATTAAGACCGAGCAGGATGCAACAGAGTACGCTCTTACAAAGGCAGGACGTTTGAACATGACGATCACTTTGCCTAAGGTAACGCCGCAAACAATTGGGCAACTGCTGTATTTCTTTGAAGTTGCTACAGCCTACGCCGGTGAATTGTTAAACATAGATGCATTCGACCAGCCGGGCGTAGAAGAAGGCAAAAACGCAACCTACGCAATGTTTGGCAGACCCGGTTACGAGGCAAAAAAAGCAGAGCTTGACGCTGCTCCTGCTAAAGACGAGAAGTATGTAATATAGGAGGTAACAAATGCTTTGGGTAAAAAACAGCATACAAGATGTACTGGATAAACTAAAAACCGACCCTACACAGGGGTTATTGCCGACAGAAGTTACCGAGCGGCAAAGTGAGTACGGCTTAAATGAATTTGAAGAAGAAAAAAGTGAAACGCTTTTGCAAAAAATCCTGCACCACCTAACAGAAATTCCAACCATGATACTTATCGCCGCTGCATTGATTGCCGCCTACACGGCTATTTTCCACCCGCCGGAAACAATAGGGCGTGGCTGGCCAAAGGTTGTAGTCATTTTAAGCATTGTCGTAATTAACGTGACGCTTGGTATATGGCAGGAAAGCAAGGCAGAAAAAGCTTTGGAAGCGTTGAAAAAAATGAACAGCTTCAAAACGACCGTTATCCGTGGTGGTGTTAAGCAGATTGTAGATGCCATTGAACTTGTGCCGGGTGACATTGTGGAACTTACCGCAGGCGATGTTATAACTGCCGATGCCCGCTTGATAGATGCAAGCAGCCTGCAAGTGGAAGAAGCCGCCCTAACCGGCGAAAGCCAACCCGTAGAAAAAGACCCGTTTGCCGATATTTCTGAAGAAGTACCGCTTGGCGACAGGCTCAACATGGTGTACAGCGGCTGCTTGGTAACAAACGGGCGTGCGCTGGCAGTTGTTGTAGAAACTGCAATGGAAACAGAAATGGGTAAAATTGCCCGCTTGCTAAATAACACGCAAAAGCTTAAAACGCCGTTGCAATTGCGCCTTACACAACTGGCAAAGCGCATTTCTATTTTGGCACTTGCCGCCGGTGTGCTTATGTTTGCATTCGCATGGTTTGTGCATGATGTTAACCCAATAAGCGGCGGGGCAAGAGAGTTTACAGACGCACTTATACTTGCTGTTGCGCTGGGTGTTGCAGCCGTACCGGAAACACTTCCTATTATAGTAACCATGGTGCTGTCGCATGGCGTGTTTAACATGGTTAAAAAGAACACGATCATCCGCAAGATACCTGCGGTAGAAACTGTGGGTAACACTTCCGTTATTTGTTCCGACAAAACAGGAACGCTAACGCAAAATAAAATGAAAATTCGCCGTTTGTGGCATGTGGGCTATGACCCAATTTCCACAAAAGAAGAGCTAAACCAAGACCAACGGTATATGGTGGAGCTGCTTGTATCTTGCAGTAACGCAACGATAGAAATACACGGGGATGCCGGCAAAGAAGATGAACACGAGCACGTAATCGGCGACCCTACGGAAATTGCGATTATTCGCTTGTTGCACCAACTTGGGCTCAGCCGTGTGGACGCAGAACGTGAATATCCCCGTGTGTTTGAATTGCCGTTCGATTCCGGGCGTAAGCGCATGACAACGGTACACCGCATAGAAGAGGGTTACTTGGTTGTTACAAAAGGGGCATTCGACCGCATTCCCGTAACTTGGGATGACGCGCTTTTAAAAAGAGCAACCGAAGTACATGATTCCTTTGCGGAAAAAGCATTGCGTGTTATTGGTATAAGTTACAAACTTTATGCAGATAAGCCTGCCGACCTTTCGGAAGAAGCACTTGAAATAGACCAAAACTTCCTTGGGCTTGTTGGCATGATAGACCCGCCACGCCCGGAAAGTGCTACCGCCGTTGCCATGGCAAAGGAAGCAGGCATAAAAACCGTAATGATAACCGGCGACCATATTGTTACCGCCAAAGCAATCGCCGTGGAAATAGGCATAATGGAAGCGGGCGACAATGCCCTAACCGGCGCAGACTTAAACCATATGACAGACGATGATTTATTTGAGGCAGTGCCGTATACTTCTGTTTATGCCCGTGTTAGCCCGGAGGATAAAATCCGCATAGTGCAAGCATGGACGCAGCATGGCGAAGTGGTAGCCATGACGGGTGACGGCGTTAATGACGCACCGGCCTTAAAAGCCGCCGATGTTGGCGTTGCAATGGGCATTACAGGCACAGAGGTTTCCAAAAATGCCGCAGACATGGTGATTACAGACGATAACTTTGCCACCATCGTGGATGCAATTTCCGTTGGGCGTGCATCCTACGATAATATCCGTAAAACCATTGCGTTTTTGTTAAGCGTAAACTTTGCAGAAATCTTTATTCTGCTTGCGGGTATGTTGGTTGTTGGTGTTTCGCCGCTGTTGGCATTGCAAATATTGCTCATTAACGTGGTTTCCGATGGTATACCCGGCTTCTTTATGGCGTTTGAAAAACCTGAAGCAGGCGTAATGAAGCGCAAGCCACTTGCCAAAAACTCCGGTATTTTTGCCGCAGGATTGGGTATGCAAATTGCACGTGGTGCGATAACATTTTCTATTCTAACGCTGGGTGCGTTCTTGCTTGGTGCATATGTATTGCCTGCACCTGAGGGCTTTGCCGTCACTTACACGGGTGCAAACTATACCATTGGTATAACCATGGCATTTGTTGTGCTAAGCTGGGCATCTGTTATAAATATCTTTAACGTGCGCAGTACGCAAAGCATATTTAAAAATAACCCGCTGGAAAATAAGGGCATGTTCTTTGCTGCAATGGGTACGATTTTGTTTACCTTGTTTGTTGCACTTGTACCGCCTGTTGCACAAATTTTTGACGTAGAAACAGGGTTAAGTTTTGTACACTGGGCTGTAATGGTTGGTTTTGCAGTGTTGCAGTTGGTTGTTGGGGAAGTTCATAAAGCAATTAAAAGATAATGCATAGACGGGCTGGCATATCAAGGAAATTTATCTCTCGCTATGTTGACATGATAATCGAGAAGAACGCTCGATTCTAATGCAACAATCGCTTGAGTTAAAATTCCTTGTTGAGCCAGCCCTCTTTACATAGTGCAAAGCTAAATTAGTTTGGGAGGTTTGAGAAATGGACTTGCGGTTTACATTTAACGAAGACGTAGTTAACTACGATAAAATGCGCCCGACATATGTGGGTGCATTGTTTAAGGATGTTATTCGGTTTTCGGGTTTGGATAGCGGTAAAAATGTCTTGGAAATTGGCATCGGAACAGGGCAGGCTACAGCTCTGTTTTTGCAAACCGGATGTAAGTTAACGGCTATAGAGTTGGGCGAGAACATGGCAGCGTTTGCACAACATAAATTTGCCGGGTTTGATAATTTTAGTGTGATAAATTCAGATTTTGAGAGCATAAAACTTGAAAACGAAAGTTACGACTTAATTTATTCCGCAACTGCATTCCATTGGATACCGCAAGAACTTGGCTATACAAAAGTTTTCGACTTGTTAAAAGGCGGTGGCACTTTGGCGTTATTTTGGAATCATCCGAGTATGGAACAGAATGAACTTTATACTAAAATGCAAGAAACATATAGCAAATACCAACCCGGAGACAGGGGAACGGTTCATAAATTTAGTGAAGATAAATGCATAGAAATTGCAGATACAATAAAAAGTTACGGCTTTGCTGATGTTGAGTGTAAGTTATATCACTCTGAAAGAGTTTTTGATGCGCAACAGTACATATCGCTGCTTAACACTTATTCCGACCACAGGTCAAGGCAGGAAGATTCTCGCCTGTTGTTTGAAACCGAATTAGCAAATGTGATAAACAAATACGGTGGTAGCGTTAAAATACAAGACACAATTGATTTATACTTAGCAAAAAAGCCATAACATAGAAAAGAGGCAAAGCTATGACATTAAGAAACGGTAAACCTGAAGACGTAGGTATGTCCTCCGCAGGCATCAAGCGGGCGGAAGAAGTAGTGCAGCGGCTCGTGGATAGTGGTAACACACCATCTATAGTAACGTTCATTGCACGGGACGGTGTAATAGTTTCGCATAAAGCGTTTGGCACAAATGGAACGCTGCCGGGCGCAGAACTGCTGGCATTAGATGCTGTGTTCCCTATGTTTTCGATAACAAAAGTTTTCACAGCCGTTTGCATAATGATGCTGGTAGAGCGGGGGAAGGTGGGGCTTAACAGGCCTGTTTCGGAATATCTGCCCGAATTTGCTGCGGAGGAACATGCGGCAATATGTGTGCATCATCTACTCACGCATACATCCGGGCTAAACCACGATGAAAGCTTACCTCCAACACATAAACCCGGGGAAGTAATGGAATATTCCAGCAGGGGATG
>Ga0131853_10027841_pt1 | contig 10131 bp, 5 predicted proteins | sample TergutLab28metaG_FD_92764 | JGI IMG/M metagenome (GOLD analysis project Ga0131853, IMG submission 92764) | Labiotermes labralis P1 segment gut microbial communities from Petit-Saut dam, French Guiana - Lab288 P1 (version 2) (version 2) | ecosystem: Host-associated > Arthropoda: Insects >... | reverse complement strand
TATATATATATATATATATATATATATATATATATATTTACTAAATTATTTGTGATATATGGTCATATCTCGAGATCGGAATGCAGGACGAAATCACAGTGTGAGGATTGATAATAGTACTTTCGAGAGGGTGGAAGTGTTTAAATATTTGGGAACAAATTTAACAAATCCAAATTCTATTCCGGAAGAAATTAAGAGCAGATTGAGGTCAGGAAATGCTTGCTATCATTCGGTGCAGAATCATTTGTCTTCTAGGTTGCTATCCATAAATTTAAAGATTAAAATACCTCGTATATAGAACTACAATTTTGCCTGTTGTTTTGTATGGGTGTGAAACTTGGTCGCTGATATTGCGGGAGGAAAGGAAGCTGAGGGTGTCTGAGAACATGGTGTTGAGGAGAATATTTGGACCGAGGAGGGATGAGGTAACGGGGGAATGGAGGAGATTGCATAACGAGGAGCTAAATGATTTGTATTCATCACCCAATATTGTGCGGGTGATAAAATCGAGGAGAATGAGATGGGCTGGGCATGTGGCGCGTATGGGTGAGGAGAGGGGGTGTATAGGATCTCGGTGGGGTAACCGGAGGGAAAGAGACCACTGGGGAGACCTAGGCGTAGATGGGTGGATAATATTAGGATGTATCTCCAGGAGGTTGGATGTGGGTATATGGACTGGATTGGGCAGGCCCAGGATAGAGACAGGTGGCGGACGCTTGTGAGTGCGGTAATGAACCTTCGGGTTCCGTGAAATGCGGGGAATTTGTTGACTAGCTGCAAACCATTTACCTTCTCAAGAAGGACTCTGCACCATGGAGTAAGTAAATAAGTAAGCAAGTAAGTAAATAATTTGTGAATCATTGAAAGTATTTGATATATATATATTTTTAATAACTTCGGGTTATTTTGTCTTTGTAAGTATAACTACTTTGTTGGTGTATGCAGTGTTAAGTGTGTGTACGTACACTTCTCGTCCTGCGGTTGTGATATACTTGTCAGTATTCCAGTTGGGCCGAAACGCGTAGGAGTTTGATTAACAGCAGTGATGTCTCCCATAAACAGTGCATTTTGTTGATATCTACGTAATTTTTGTCACAGGAAATGGAAACTCATGATAATAAGCATAAGTATAATTAATAAGCCGATCCTGGTGGCCGCGCGGTCTTAGACGTGGGTCTTCGGTCGCTCGCTTCCTGGGATTGCGGGTTCGAATTCCGCCGCGGGAGTGTATGTCTGTCTGTTGCAAATGTTTTGTGTTGTCAGGTAGAGATCTCCGCGTCGAATCGATCCCTCGTCCAGGGAAGTCTACCGAGTGTGGATTGTGTGACTGAGTGTGATCCCGGAACCTCAACAATGAGGAAGCCAAGGCCCACTAGGGCTGTGGAGCCTTAAAGAAATAGTGCGATATTGTTAGTGTTTTGAAGAGCAAAGAGATCCGCCTGTTTGGTAGACCAACGCTTTTTTATGGTTTGGCAGAAACAAAAATGTGTCGATTACATGTTTTTCTCCCTCGTTTGATTGTTATTCAAAACTCCGTTATGTAAATTCTCACAGCACAATTTATTATTTCATTGCTGTTCTCGTAACAGCTGCAGGCTTTCGTCCAGTAAGATAAACCCGTATGTAACATTAAAGTGTATGTTTTTGTATACTGGTAAGCATTTAATGCTGGGGGTAACACACGGCCTTCTTTCACCAGGAAGAATCCTCAGTTTCGTCTTTATTACCGTAGCTCTAAACTCCATGGTCAGAGTATTTCAGCGTGTTTACAACATCTCGCCAGCGGACCTCACCAAGAGCCTCATAAAAACAGCTCACAAACCACTGTGTTTTAAAGGACATCTTAATCAGACCCGCTCAACCCATATCTCTCTGGCAACATGTTGCTTGCGACACGGTGTTATGTTGCACTTCGAGGCGTTTGAAATGAGAAAACACATTTTAACCCTGTCCCGGACAAAACCTAGATGTAACGTCGAAGAAATTTTGGAAACTTGAGGGCTGTTTATTATGGAGACGTACATTACAATCCTAATTAATTTTGTAAAAATGCACTAAGAGTAGCGACATCCTAGCCTAGGATATTGATTTCATTTATAATAAATTTTCCTTATTATCGGTATGTTTGAATTGCTCGTGATTAGAGAAGAATAAACGGGTAAAATCATGCATATAATTTTACGTATGCTTATTCTTCATTTTGTGTATTGAATTTAGTGGGGCCGAAACAGGTCTATGAAGGCCTAACTCGTGATGGATGATGATGATGATGATGAATTTTAATGTTGGTCGCATGCAAACCAAATATTTCCGAAGTTGCCCGCACCACATAAAAAGCATAGCAGGACTGAATTTTAATGTTCTTGAGTGCCGGTCTGCCTATCCCTGCACGTTTACCGAAGGTTCAGTATCATGCTCACAAGGTTGCCTATTAACATCGGAGCTGCTCTAGAGTCGGTGTGTATTTTATAGGTTCCTAACTTTTAACAATGAAACGACTGTACAAGTTACAGTTACTTGTTGGACCATAAATATTAGAACAACCAAAGGTCCTGATACAGAATTTCTGCCTTGTTTCATTCAGGCCTTATTATCATTTCCACAAAATTCCACTCTTTCGAATTTGAATTTCAGAAATGTTTATAGATGTATTAAAATTGTGATTATAAACATGTGGTACTATTTACCACAATGTCCGTTATTTGCTATATGGAAGTGGGATCATCCCCATAAAAAATCACAAACACGCGATATGTGTACGTGTGGAGAATGATAAAAAAAGGGTTTATATTTCGTTTAAAGTTGTAACTGAAATACTTTTCAACATTTTTTTATCGTTGCGCCATGCATTTTGAAGTCTACGCAGTTCACACACCAACAAATGCACTGTTTATTAACTTGGTTAAAATTCTAAATTTACATTTAATATCGCTCCTACATGTTTCGGTCTTTAATGACCATCATCAGGTAGCTTTATCTGTACCTGACTAAAGTTATATTTATGTTAAAACGCTCGGTAAAATTACGTCGTTATATATATATATATATATATATATATATATATATTAGCTGATGTGGCAGCATGTGTGCTGTGTGCAGTGCACACAGCACACATGCTGCTCAACGACATGCTGCCACATCACCTACTATATATAAAACGACGAAATTTTACCTAGCGTTTTAACATAAATATAACTTTAGTTAGGTACAGATAATGCTCCCTGATGATGGTCATTAAAGACCGAAACATGTAGGAGCGATATTATTGTGTATTTTAATGTAAATTTAGAACTTTTAACCAAGTTAATAAATAGTACATTTGTTGGTGTGTAAACTGCGTACTTTTCAACACCTTGCATACTCTCCTGATCTGGCGCATATTTTGAATGCCAGAGTAATTTGCTGGCGGCAACAGATTTACAGATGATCGGCATAATTGTGACACGATTCGTGATGACACAGAACGTGAACTTCTGTTAACAGGGAATAGTAACGCTCATCTCTGGGTAGGAAAAATATCTCATTTTGGCGGGGGTTACGGGGGGGGAAAAATGTTGGATAAAAGTGTAATTAAATATTAACTGTAATGTTTAAAGTAAAGAATCCAAAATGTGTGGATTTAAAACCCGGTGTCTTACCGTAACTTCTGTAACATGACATACTTTTATATTCATGTCCGTAATGGTCTAATGATGGCATCAAAACTTCACCAAAACGTATAAGCCCATGTAGGAAATAGAGTGTTTGATTGAAGGAAATGCCTGCTACAGTGATCAAATATGCAAGGCTTTGACGCAGTTGGACCCACAACAAAGAGTGGAACATGGCACGGTGCAGAGGCAGGCTGTCAGTGCACTGACAACCCGACTGTACTCCTTTCAATATGTTGACTTCTTAGAAAATCTACAGGTGGATGCATTATCCTACCTTCTGACCGGGAAAGTGGTTGCTTCCCTATCACAATGAGGTAGTAGCTCAGTGATAGCGAGTATTTTGTAAATAATGGCATACGTACATCTCCTTCTTTCCTTTAGTCTGAAAATAGAAGAGGGCAAATTACATTCACTCAAACATCTCTTCGCTGTTTTCATTCAGAAGAACGTACAGTAGAAAGACGATATAAAGAAACGTAAAATGGATTTTCTGCGTAGAAAAGTATACGGTATTCAGACTGGTTGCAAGAGCATGAATGGTTGAATTTCACAGGAAAGGTAATTGACAGCGATAACGGAACGGAATATATTTACATACTTATAAGTAGGGGGTTCTTCCGAATGGTTAGACCACTGTACTGGTGAAGATTCGTGTGGTGTGACGGAGGTCGAATCCTGCAAGGGAGGAGGTTTGTGGTCGGATTATGTTGCACACTGATTCTGTATCAGCCGCTGTTAAAGCAGCGTAATTCTCCTTTTTTGCTGAAGGTGTTGGTAAAGACGTTTGGATCGGAGACGTTACGTGACAGATACTGGAAAAGATTGGCAAACTGAGGAATGTAATGGTTTGAACATTTAAAGTTGTTTATCTCAGTAATTAACCAACTTGATGCACAAAATTTTGTTTTACAATAAGTATTATTTCATGCCTCTACATGTTTCAAGCACCATGTGCTTATCATCAGGAGGTGTAAATTGCATTATACAATCTCTGGTATCGTCGCACCTGTAGGTGGCCGTCCCGTGCACACCTGTGCACGGGACGGCCAGACGTATGTTCCAGATTCACTGACGAACGGAATGAGTCATTGATTGATTTTTGAAGGTACTGACTCATGACTACCCCCATTTACTCAGCGAAAAACTCTGTTATTAATATTTTTATTACTGAAAACCGCTTAGTAATTCTGTGGTGTGAAACGACAGTAATGAAATAAACTGCAGAATTTTATTTTGTACTAGTGTTTCAGATATAGTGTGAAATGCCAACTTGATGCAACAAGGTAACTTTATTTATGCGTTCTTAGCTGGACATGTTTCGGGCGCATACGCCCATCATCAGGGGTATTAGATGTTGAGTTGCAGCATATGGTTTTGTACACCGAGTTTGTGGATGGGTGGTGGTCTTGAGGACCGCTGCAGCGAAGGCCACCACCCATCCACAAACTCGGTGTAGAAAACCATATGCTGCAACTCAACATCTAATACCCCTGATGATGGGCGTATGCGCCCGAAACATGTCTAGCTAAGAATACATCAATAAAATTACCTTGTTGCATCAAATTGGCCTTTCACATTATTTCATGAGGAAGATGCACAGTCAAAAAACCCTCTAGTGTTTCAGACTTTAAAGTTTTTCGCCCTAGAATCTACTAGTAGCGGGACAGTTCGTCCCCGTCAGGGATAACTCTTTTTTTTTTTTTTAGCAAAGACAGTCTGTTCTATGCAAACTTTATCTTGCTGTGCTTCAGTCTTCTCAAAGAGTCTAGACGAGACAGAATAAAAGGAACGCCAGAATCTGAATTATAACAGTCACTGATGTTATGTATGTGTTTACAGAACAAGAGCTTTCAGAGGAAGAAGCGACTATGCCCTAGGTAAAGAATAAAATCGCGCAGAAGGAGAATCTCTGAAGTTGTTTAAACGTGTGGGTTTTCGCAAAAGTCTGTGCCCTCGTCATATTGGTAGTTTTAAGAACACAAGTGAAAATTTTGTTAGCACTGTGGGCTACTCAATTATTACACCAACCAATGCACATATATAAAATTTACACATTAAAACATTGAAACCGTTCCGACATGTTTCGGTTCTAAGACCATCATCAGCGAAGCACAGAATGCACACCCGTAGCAGGGCACTCTTCGCAACATAACATTACAAAACACGGCATGCTGCCACAACACCCAACTTGTACAACGATAATTAATCTGTGACTATTTCTAGTATGACTTTAACAAGGAATATATAGCTCCCTGATGATGGTCTTAGAACCGAAACATGTCGGAGCTGTTTTAATGTGTAAATTTTATAAATTTTATATATGTGCATTGGTTGGTGTAATGATTAACTCAACAACATGCACGTTGTAAAAATAAAAATAAAAAAACACTGTGGACTAGTTGTCTAATGGAAACAGTACTTTCTTGTGACCGTGTATTATAATATAATTTAATATTCATTTATTAGGGTTATCACTCTTTTGCTCACAACATGTTCGAATTTAATCACTACACTCATACATACCGCGTTTCGTGTTCTATTATTGTACTAAAGGATGACTGGGTCGAAATCGGAATAACATATTTTCACCCTAGATGTTGACCAGTCCAATTTGTTACTTTTACAAGTGGATGCTTGATTTTTCGTTTTTTTTTTAACTTCCTAGCTAGCTTGCCGTTGGACGAGTCGATAATTATGTCAGGATTTGTAGCGTGTTTGTGACACCCTTAAGCATACTCTTCCATCTTTCGATTATATTTGTTTTCAGTGAGCAAAAATGCCAAACTCTTCAGTCCGGATAGTTCGTATGAGACTGAAACGAAGTTTTTCTAATGCAAGACTACATCTTTATCATCTACAAAAAAAAACTCTTCGTTCCCATTGCGGAAACATATTTTGATAACGTAATAGAGCAGTGTTTCTTAAACTGGGTACTGCGGAACCCCAGGTTTCCGCAAAGGTGTGTCGGAGGTTCCAAGAGACGAAAATGCGTAATGGTGGAAGTGTTTTATTGGCGGTCGTAGATTTATATGTACGAATAAAAATTCGAGAGGCGACATTTGACACTAATCATCACGTCACCGGCAGCGCGCAAACAATCGCTGCTTTATTCCAGAAGCTGCTTATCGCCTCTACTTAGGTCAATTAACAGAGCTTGCTATGGGCAGTGTCAGTGTTTAAGGTGAACGATCGCATTAAGGTTAGCCGTTGATTTTTTTACATATAATCTACATAAAATGTAAATAAATGCTTGTATTAATTTTATATTAGCCTTATTGTGGGCAGGTCAGGGTTCCTCAGTACGTTTTGTAGCTTGTTTAGGGTACCGTGAGCTAAAACAGAATGACAAGCATGAATGTGGAGAACGCAACAAATTTGAGCAGACGCGTGAGTCCACAACAACGCGTTAAATGATGCACGAAATGAAACCTTCATGTATATGAATATAATGGCGAAGGAGAGAGTAGGCTTGGACGAATTAATTCAGAGTCGACTAAGGAATAGTTTGGTAAAAGAAATCATGTTTTATCTTTGCTACACAGGACTTTGCCATTAACACCAGTCTTCAGCAGCCAGAATACTTCATATACTGGTTCTTTCGACGTGTCTCTTTAATAATCGTCTCATTTGCCATAAGAAATGTCTTAATGTTATCTTTCTTAAGAGCCATGTTGCTATGATCCGCCTTAAGTACTGTTTGAATTAAAAGTGATTCTTACAGTGCTCTGTCCCTGTCTTTAGTTAAGAGCCGAGAACGACAATATAACCGTTGGAAAGAATTAATTGCTTTTTTTTAGAAGGATCAAAATTAATTCCTGGAGTGTAGTGATACATAATGTACACATTAGCAGAGAGGTTAGTAGCATCTGGTAGATTACACAAAAGGTCACTGTGGTAGCAGGGAGAAAGATAGGTTACAAGAGCAGAGAGTGAGAGGGAGTCAGTCATACGTTAAGTAGGATAGGATAGACAGCTGGAGAGTGAGAGAAGTAGAGGTTAGAATAGGCTAGATGCTGCATGTTATAACAAAGGGGATTTTAGTTTGTTACGCATTTGTCAATGTCAAGTTTAATGGGGTTTTGGACTTCGTTGGGACAGTCAAAATCCAGGGTTTGGCACTTTTTCAAGATGTAATTTAGGAGGGGTGTGGATACCGTGTTGTAGTTACGGTAGCACACTAAAATTGTCCGGTAGAAGATACTCATACGGGTTTTATATATGTTACATTAAGGGGTACCAAGTCAGTCATTAGGAACCAATGGGGAGTTAGAATACAAACGTTTAACGTTTTGGACCTATTATGAGATTGCTAAATTTGCATAGGACCAATCAGACTAGTTAGGCATATTAGAGTAGCGGGATTTTTTTGAACAAAGGAACCTATTTGTGCTTATTGTAGCGAAAGGGCCACAAGTATTTTGGTCTTCTTAGAGGACGGACAAGCGTTCGCTACACTTCTCATTTCGGACAATTAAAGAACCAAGCTCGCTAATTAGAAATTATAAGTTACTACGGGGTACAGATTAAGAAAAATTGTATTAAATTGGAATTAACTGTTTATACCTAGTTTCGAGAAATATAAATGACTAACCAATGTGTGAAGTGCAGTGAAATGAATTGAAGTGAAGTGAAGACTCTTAAAAACAAAAGTGATGTGTGCTACGTTCATCCCAGCACTAATGGCCAGTAATAAATCAAACAACTATACATCATTATGAACTGAAACCTAAATCGTCCCACCTTATTATTAACCCCACGACCCCCCAGTCCGTTTTGTGTGTGTGTGTGTGTGTGTGGCGCTGCGGCCCAACGCGGGCCACGCCCTCCTCATTCTTGAGGTTTCTAGATCACACACAACGACGCATCAAGTCGGTAGGACTTCTCTGGACGAGTGATCAGCTCGTCGCAGAAATCTCTACCTAACAACATACAACACTCACAACAGACGAACCTCCATGCCCCCGGTGGGATTCGAACCCACAATCTCAGCAGGCGAGCGGCCGTAGACATACACCTTAGACCGCGGGGCCACTGGGACCGGCACAGTCCGTGTTAGTCCTGAAAATTAAGAGTTAAGGCTAGCCGACTGAGTGAATAAAGTGAGCCTGCCGGTTATAACAGTGATGCACCATTCTGCTTTGCTTATACTTTGTATTCGATATTCGTTTCCAGTCATGCTTTTACAAAGTACCTTACGTGGAGCCTCATATATACCATAACCTTACCCTATAAAAACCGAAATGTCACAGAAGTAACATAGACGGATCCTGTGATACATAAAAGTTGAAAGCAGACTATATCGCCGAACGAACGAGCATTGTAACCCTTCTTTTTATTTCAGTATTTTGTTCTGTCTCAAGCGGTTTTTATGACGTACCCAATTGACATAGAAGCTGAACTTTTTACTGAAAACTGTAATATATTTTATGTTTTGGTGTAAAAGTTTGTGTATGAACAGATTATACAGGAAATACGATGCGATAACCTGAAACGATTTTCTGATGTTCTGTTTATCGGTTGGAAGGTGAAGGTTTCATTCAAGAAATGCTGACGCATATTCAAATGAACATCCATATTCTTGAACTGAGTTCGCTGTAGGGTTTAATAGGCGACTTCAGTTCCGGTTGCAGCCTAGGTTCGAAAACCGTTATATTTGTTTTCTTGAAACTTGTCTCTGCTCTTATCCAACGCGCAAATTTTCCAAAATTCTAGGTTGCGCTTCAAAATTCTAGATGCTAGAAGGGTGACATGAAGCAAGTTCCATACTGAGGACCCACAAATGTCAGTCAGTCGTCAGCGACACGTGGCCCCAGGGTTTGTGCACCCTTGCTTTATAGGCTGGTTTCCTATTGCTTGCGATCGATATTTGTGTGTTACGGTATGATGGAGGCTTTTGATGGAGAGCAACATTAAGGCGGGGCGTAGTAAATATAGAATGTGAAAATAGAGAAATTCACTTTCCTTTCTTTCATTTCTCTCTCTGTCTCTCTTTCTCTGACTGTCTGTCTCCCCCCCCCCACCCCTCCCCCCCAGAGACCTTTAGAATAAATTTAAGTTGTGAAGCGCCGTTGACTTTCCTATAATTGGAGGAATGCACTTGTGTTATATCCGCTGCCGTTTGTTATATATTTTATGTGAGCATCATGCCACTACCAAAAGTGGGTGTTGTTATAAATTGCACGTACGTGATATCGGAGCGTGTGTGTGTGTGCTTTGCCTGTGCACCCGAAACCTGTGAAGCTCTGCACACGAACTACATCCCCTTTAGTACCGTATAATGTTCAGCGAATGTGTTTTGTCCCAAGAAACTATTAACCAGAGTTAATAGCCTTTTTAATACCCTCGTGTTATGAATTAACTAAACTAAACTCCGTGGCCTTAGTCCGCACGCGAACTATACCGACAGAGCGGCCGCCGCCGGTCGGCGAAGTTAGTGCCAACTTTTGCGGATAGAGGGATGTCACGTGGTCAGCGCAAC
>Ga0131853_10027840_pt1 | contig 10131 bp, 10 predicted proteins | sample TergutLab28metaG_FD_92764 | JGI IMG/M metagenome (GOLD analysis project Ga0131853, IMG submission 92764) | Labiotermes labralis P1 segment gut microbial communities from Petit-Saut dam, French Guiana - Lab288 P1 (version 2) (version 2) | ecosystem: Host-associated > Arthropoda: Insects >... | reverse complement strand
TGATTGCATACAGGACAACAGTCAGCGCATGCCGGGTGCCGAATGCTGAACTCGCGGAAAGTCACGTCACCCGTAACGGCAAACACACGCATTCCGACAAGCCGAAACACATCGCCGGTAAACAGCGGACCGGGATTGCCCGCCCATGTATTGCCGAACAGGTCGCTCAGCGGTATAGCGCCGGAATAATTGCCGGCGGATAAGTCAGCAACAGCATTGGCAAGCGGACGGTTGGCACCGACATACGAGAGTGCGTTCGTCAGCCTGACCGCCGCGGTGTTGTTGAAAAAGATGATGCTGGCTTGCGATGCTACGGTAAAGTCGAAGTGTAGCACGGCGTCTTCCCAATCGTCTCGCGGAATCGGGATAGCGTTGAAATTCTGCCGTGCGTTGGGAAAGCCGCCGCCGACATTGTCAAACCTGTACTCGCCGCCCGTGACGGAAATGTTAATACCGGTAGCGTCGCCGCCGGGGACAACGGTCCAAGCCGCGCCGGGCAGCAAGTCAAATATGTTGAACACTGCCGGACCTGTGACTGTGAAAAGCCTAACAAACCTTACCGCAAAAGGCATTCTTGCCACGGGTGAACCACCATAATTGATATAGACATAGCCTTCATAAATGCCGGAACGAGCGGTTTCGCAAAGTGCTATAGTGGCATAAAAGCTATCCGTCCCGCCATTGGCAACGGTTATGTTTGTATTGCTGAAGCTAAGGCTTGCGCCGCCGCCTGGGTTATCTGTAAAGCTATAGCTGATGTTATATGTACGAGTAGCGGTTCCTCTGTTTGAAATGCTAATCGGAAGTGTGCTGTTCCCTTCTCCGCCATAAGCTCTTAATACGCCAAAGCTCATTGAAGACATAATCGCGGGAACAAAAGGCTCGTTAGGGTTAGTAGATAGCGGGATATCGTGTTCAACGGTGACAACCGTCGAGTTGGTCAACGCCTCTAATGGTTGCACAAACCCCGCTCCGACATCAAAGACGCTGTTAGGCGATAAGTCAGCGAGCGGTCTTGCCGTGTTCATCATTCTGGCTTTAATCTCCCAAGGCGCAGCATCGGGGAATCCTTGCACCAATAGTGCCGCGATGCCCGTAATTATCGGGCTAGCCGCGGAAGTGCCGCCAAAATAATTATAACCCCCACCTACATCGGTGGTTAAAACCCAAACGCCCGGCGCAATAATATCCGGTTTTATATGATACGTAATGTTGGTCGGTCCGCGGCCGGAGAAATCGGCTATGGTGTCCTCGCCCCAATCCCAATCAGCGCCTGCCGTACCGGCACCGACAGTAATCGCCAAAGGACTGTTGCCGGGGCTCAACACCGTAAATGGCTCCGGCCCATCGTTGTGTGCGGCTGCAACGACGACGACACCGTCCAGTACGGCTAGGCTGACGGCAAAATCATGTGGCGTGAAAGGGCTTGTTCCCCATCCCCACGTATAAATAATATCCACTTCTGCAGCGTGAGCCAACTCCAAAGCAGCCATTGCGTCAAATCCTACATGAAAATTCCCCTCTCCATCGAGATGGCTCTTTCGGAATGACAACAACTCTATCTCAGGTGCCATAGCAATTATTGTGCCGGCAGTCATTGTGCCGTGATTGTTGGAGTCAGTATATGGAAATCCCGCAGCGACATGATGCTGCCAGCCGCGCACCCTGCCCGTGTTGTCCAAAAACCTTGCAAACTCGGGGTGTGTATGGTCAATACCGGTATCCAACATTGCCACACGCACGCCATAGCCGGTAATGTTCAGCGAACTATGTATGTAGTCCATATGAAACAGATTTCTCGCCGCCCGCATGAGATTGGGGTTAAGAAAAAACGATGACGCAGGCGCAATCCCGGAACCGGCTGCGGCAACGCCGCTTATATCGGCAGGCTGCGGCAACGCCGGGATAATATACGGCGTAACGGCAAACACTTCCGGCAATCCCGTGATACGCTCTACCATATATGTAGGCACACGCATATACACGCCGTTAAACAGGCTATGGTATTCGCTGATTATTTCATGCGCGGCAGACGTGATACCAAACGCGCCGGGCGGAGAAATTTGCCGCAACTGTTTATGAAATGCGTCATGGGCGGATAAGGCTTGCTCCTCGAAAGTGGCACTTGAGAAAGTGCGGAAATCGGAGTTGTTACGCTCTTCCAAAAGGCGCAACGCCACAGCAGGCGGCGTGACAAACTGCACCACAATTTCGATAACTTCATATGAGTCATAGCCCAGCGCATGGTCACCCTCAAAGCCTTGCATACCGACAGGAGTGTTTAATGTGCCGGTCAAAATCCCCAGCTCAGCGGCTTCACGGCTTGTCCTTTCACTGTCTTGAATTATGTAGTCGTGTGCCGGCACAACGCCCGCTAATTCGGGCGCAATATCCATTCCCGCACTCGCCGCGCTTATCACCAGCACCATGACAAGCGCAAGGCCGACCGCCATTGCCTCTTTGATTTTGAAATTTCGCATAGAAAATCCCCCCTGTGCCATATTATAACCTATTGGGCTACACTTGGCAATGTACCATGAATCCTCGTGCTTGTCAACCGGAAAGACTTTCGGTACAATCACATTGAGGTGTTTTTCAAGATGAAAACAATGTTATTACAGTCACCGGAAAACTAACGCAAGACGGAATTACGGCAACTCACAAAAACGGCGAGACCGGTCCGCCATTGCCTTGTTTGAGAGTGCAGATAAGCACCTCAAAGACACGCTAAACGGCAGAACGGAAATCCCGACAAGGGCGTGGCGAGCCGAGCGTGAAAAGTTGCTTGCCGAAAAAGCGGCACTCAATCAACAATTCCAAAAACTCAAAGCCGACACCAACCACGCCTACAAAATCAAGCGAGCCGTGGAGGATTTAATGCCGCAAGAACCGAGGGAAAAATCAAGAGAAATGGAGCGGTAACGGTACAGTTAAAGGGGGGGCAAATTGTCCCGAAGTTGTAGTTATTCCCCGCCGTCATTTTTAACTAACTGTTGCTCAATTCTTTGCCGTTCGCGCTCTAACTCACGCTTTAATTCGTCCTCTGTTGGGATATATGCTTGATACTTTGATGCGAAAAGTTGCTTGCTTTCGTCCAATACGGAATACTTGACCATTGCATCATTTTTGTCGGAGCAAAGCACAATACCAAGTGTGGGGTTATCGCCCGGTTGTTTCATTTTGTCCTCGAAATAACGAACGTAAAAATCAATTTGCCCAATGTCTTGATAATCGAGTTTGCCGGTTTTCAAATCAATCAGCACAAAGCATTTGAGAATGTAATTGTAAAACACAAGGTCGATGTAGTAATGGTCACCGTCAATGGTAATGCGTTTTTGTCGTGCGACAAATGAAAAGCCTTTGCCGAGTTCAAGCAAAAACTCTTGCAAGTTATCAATCAGCCCTTGCTCAATATCTTTTTCGTGGTACAATTTGTTTTCTTTGAGGTCGAGAAATTCAAGGATATAGGGGTCTTTGAGGATATATTCTGGGTCAGTTTTTGGCTCTAATGCTTGTATTTCATCACGCACACTAGCGCGCCCCTTTTTTTGCGTGGCAAGTAATCGCTCATAATAAAATGAGTTAATTTGGCGTTCGAGTTGGCGAACGCTCCAACTTGTTTCGGCGCACTCTTGCAGATAGAAATTGCGGCGGCTTTTATCGTCAATCCGTGTTAGCAAGCGATAATGTGACCAACTCAATTCGGGACACAGTGAGTCCCGAATTGGAAAGGTTAAATAAAACTTACGCATTTTGCGTAACGAGGACTCATCAAAACCTTTACCAAACTCTGCCGTAAGCTGTGCCGAAAGATAGGCTATCAAGCCCTTGCCGTACTCGGCGCGCTCGCCAATAGCCTCGGCTATTTCTTTGCCTATTTCCCAATATGCCTCTACCATTGTAAAGTTGACGGCGGCATAGACTTTATTTTTGGCAGTCAACAGCGTTTCGCGGACTTTGCCGTAAGTGTTGCCGTGTAGTGTTGTTAGTTCTTGGTTCATCGCTTACCTCCCCGTCAGAATTGTCTACACAGCGTGTAGACAATTTAATCACGCAAAACACAGTCGCATTATACCACACTTTGGCGGGATTTTCAACCGCCAATGAGCAAAAAGAGGTAGACATTGCCCCGCCGTTGTGGTATACTCATGCCGTGGGTAGCGACATTCGCTACACTACGCCAACTTGCCCACGGCAAGGTCGGTAGTTTATATTATCTTCAATCAACCTCAGGTTGATGTTTCTTTTTTGTGACTTAAACATACATAGCATGGACATGGAAATTATACTGTGTTAAACTTACTGTGTCGGTGCGAAATACTATGTAATGAGGTGCAGAAATGAACACTATGAAAATCGGCAAGCAAATTGCGTTGCTGCGTAAACAGCAAGGACTTACTGGCGAAAAGTTCGCCGAAATTTTATCAGTCAGCCCACAAGCTGTATCCAAATGGGAAACAGGAAAATGCTTGCCTGAAACAGCGACACTTCCGGCAATGGCAAGAGTGCTAAATTGTTCAATAGATGAAATTTTATTGCCTGCCAACGATGCATTTTTCCTTAATAAAATAATCGAAAACGAAGTGCGTAAACAAATCGGTAAATCGACAGATGAAGATTTATCAGAAAGTGACATATTGGCGGTTGCGGAATTAAAATTAAACAATTTAGGTATTGCTGATATTCGAGATTTAGAGCAATTCAAAAACCTAACGCACCTTGAAATCATGGGGAACTGTATAAACGATTTATCGCCACTAGCAAGCCTAGTAAAATTGGAAACCTTATTTGCGGGCAACTGTCCGTTTTCGCCCAAAGATGAAAAGACGAACCAAAATAACTACTCTGACTTAGAGTGTATATCAAACTTAACAAATTTGAAAAATATCAGTTTTACCGCTTGCGAAATTACCGATATTTCATTTGTGAAGCATTGGGTCAACCTTGAAAACGCATGGCTTTATAGTAATAAAATTGAGGATATATCGCCGATTAAAGGGTTGACGAAATTAAAGAAAATCTATCTATTCGATTGCCGTTTGACGGAGATTGAAATCATCAGACACTTGCCGCAGTTAGAGGGCATCGCAATCAATATGAACCAAGTGATGACTTGTCACCCTTAGAAAATTGCCTAAACCTAAGCTATCTTGACGCACATGATAACAGAATTTCAAACCTTGCCCCACTAAATAATTTGACAAAAATGGTGTATCTAACGTTGGCAAATAATAATATCGTCAACCTTGATGGACTGCGGAATATGCAACAACTCGAACATTTGACGCTATCGTTTAATCCCGTGGCACGGAATATTGATTTGGTCAAGGAGTTGAGGGGGCTGAAATACCTTGAATTGCGAGAAATGAATATAACCGATGAAGTAAAAGAGGACTTGAAAGCGACAATGCCGGAGTGCAACATTTACTACACTTACGATGAACCGGGTCGATTTGAATCGGAGTAGGTCGAGGTGACGTATGAACACAAAACAAAAAGAACTTGCGGAAATATTATATTCGCACATCAACGAGGAGCAAAAGACATTATGCGAGCCTGTCATTGATTATTTGTTAGAGCTTGGTTACTCAATGAAAAAATACAAGAATAGTCAAACCCCGTTTGCGCTCCAATTTGAAAAATCGGGAAATGTTATGACAAGAATAGGATGCAGCAAACAAAGTCAAAGCGGTTTTGTATTTCTGTTAAAGTACAACGCCAGCAACGAGTATTCTGACAAATTTCAAAAACCACTTCGCAATATTGTGCAGTCATATCAAGACAAAACCAGCGATACAAAGCGAACTCATTTTCCTGTTTCGCCAGTATGTGGAGCTTGCACCGTGTGCAATGGCAAACCACGATATTATAACTTTACAAATATTGATGGGCAAGCACTTACCCATTGTGCCGGATTTATGATGAGCATGGCAGATTTGACAGTTGACGATGTGCCTGAAATTAAAAGGCATATTGAAAATCAAGATAAGTATTTCGCAGTATAAGCACTCGTTGCCCTAACGGTTAAGCCCCGACTTACGCCATGAGTAGGCACATTTTGAACAATAAATCCCGCAGGATAGGCAAGCCCTATTTTGTGGGATTTTGGCGTTTGTATAAAAAAGTCCTTGACAAGTGGTTACAGGGGTGATTACAGGAAATATATCGGCGTTGATGTCCGGTGGCGGGATAAACAATCAAGCATCCGTCTTCATCATGACCGGCGGCGAAATTTCTTTGAACGCTGCCTGTAGCGGAGTCGGAATATTTAATTGGAGCGGCGGATCTACTGCAATCTGTGTTTTAGCCAATTGATAGATAGTGTTTGCTTGCTGTAACGCTTGTTTCGCGTCCTGCTCACTTACCTCAATTCGATTCGGATAACGTGTTCCGGTTGCATAAACCTGCAAGTCTTGACAGTCATCATATAGTGTGGAAAATGCGGGGTTGATTTCATTGCATCTATGACAAAGCAACTCAACTTCATGCGTCTTTGGAACCTCAAGCCCATTTGCACATAGGTATGCTTTCAAAGCCTTTTCAGCAGATTGCTGGCAGTGGTAGCAAATAATTTCTAGTGGTTTTTTGTTTGGTTTCTCAAAAAGATACTGTGCTGTATCTAAATCTTCACGCGCTATGACCAGCTACTCATCAACGAGCATTTTGTCGTTCATATAGTACCATCCCTTCATTAACAATCTTTTTTTCCAATGTGTTATATTGCTTTCGGTCATCGAACCGGCTACTATAATCGGCCAGTATATCTGTAGGTGTTTTTCTGTCCACTGTCCTGAGCGAGCGCCGCGCCAGCTTCATCGCATCAATCGGACGCATACTATCATCCGGAATGACGACAAAAAAGTCATAATCGCTATCATCGTTGGGCGTACCATAAGCGTGTGAACCGAACAAATAAATGCGCTCAACGGGAACGGCCGCTTTGATGGCTTCCGTTATGTCCCTGATTTCTTGATTAACTTTCATTGTCGACGCACCCCGCTTTCTGCTTACAGTATATCACGAAAGTAACCATATAGCAAGCATCACCGCCCGCCCGCGTTACCAAACAGCTCAGCCTTGTGCGCCGGCGCAATGACCTGTAACAAGTACCGTTCGTTGACCCTTACTGTCATCTATAAAATGAGGAGTTAATTTGCGGAGTACAAAAACGTCTGAACCCCGCTTGAAAAGCGGGGTTCAGGGCGTGGCATCTTTTTTGTCAAAGCCTTTTGGCGGAGAAGGAGGGATTTGAATTATAACATTGCCAATCCATAGCATTTTCTGTGTCACAATAAGTCTGAATTTGCAATGGTTACAGCGATTGTATTGTTTGTTGTGTGTTTTCCCGTAAAGAGTATTTCAATCGTGTAAAGGGTAAATTAAAGGGTACGATAAGGGTATAGGGAGCAGATTGACACAGTTGCATGAATATGTTATAATGAAATATATTCAAGAGTTGGTATATGGTGCGCTTGCGCTTATTGTACGCCAGCAAAAAAATATTTCACCCAATAGTCACACATGGGTAGCCTGTACGGGTTACTCATTTTTTGACCGCTTGCACTCACCACGCGCATGGACAAGTAAGCCCCATACCCCCATTTTTTGCCGTATCGTTAGCTGGGGTAGGCTTACAAAATTATTTTGACGCGCTGGTACGTGCTGTACGCCTAACGCCCGATAAACGACGGCTTACTTCTTTGTGTACGTCAGCATTGACAGACGTGTCAAGCCGCATTTTATCAATGAGAGCGTTAAACTCTGCCGCCCCTCGGTTAATGTCGTCAATAACCTCTTGACGGCTCATGCCTTTACGCCGTTCATAATTCCATTCACGGATTTTGTGAATATCATCAATGGTAAAATCGGGACTTATATTTGGTCTTGGGGTATTATTCATCATCTTCACCTCCAATAAGTGTAGTTGGCGTATATATCAATAAGTCGCTATATCCTTCGAGTGCGGTTACAGCCTTTACGCCTTGCATGGTTTTATGATTTACAATGTGCTTGAAGTTCCATGAAACGATTACATCACACTTGCTCACGATAGCGGCGGCAATGTGCCGACAGTCGTCAATGCTTTTCTGTTTTAGTATGCCCAAATCAACAAATTTTTCAGCAATCCGTACGACATCGTAGTCAACCTCAACCAATGTGTAAGGAATACGCACTAAATACTCTGCCAAAATAGCACGTTTATCAGGCGAACACACCAGCAGTTCCTCAAAATCAACACTAGATAGTACAACCTCAAATTCACCCGCTATTATAGCGTCCCATAATTTATGCGTATCAGCCATTTTGTCGGGTGTATCTTGCGCGTCTAAGTGACTAACCACCGACGTGTCAAGATAGATTTTTAGTTTTCGCATAGCTACCACACCCCTTATGCCGTTATACTGCGCTATAAGCCCCTCTAACAGGTTATTGCACACCTAGTATACCACACTATGCTTGATATGTCTATATGCTATATCAGCGGCATTTAACGGCGTTAAAATAGCAAGGGCTGGCAATTTTCATGCCAGCCCTATTTAGCTCTATGTTCCCCAAATCAACCACCAGAAAAACCACGACAAACCAGAGAGAGCGGCTAAGCCTAAGAGCCACCATAGCCACGATAAAGCCTCCCATTTTATCCATGTTTTCATGAACTCTCTTTCTTCTGAATATATGCCCGTTTCAATGCCGCAATGCGGGCAGACAACAGCCTCGTCAAGAATTTTTGCTCCGCAGGTTCGACAATGTGCGGTTAGTTCGCACTCGTCTATGTTGGGAGGCGCAGACTTGCCGCCGATTTTGCCGCGCAGTTGTGCTAAATTTATGCGTTCGGAGTTGCCATCACTGTACAGCATAGTCAATGGATTTTGGCTTAATATAGTGCCGTCATAGTATTCGCCGCCGTTTTCCCAATTACCTTGTAGTGATAGATTGTTGTATGCGTCTTGTAAGGGAATAACATGGTCACTTGACACTTGACCTGCGCTACCGTCTAAGAAAGCAACATCAACGGTATTTCCAGCGATTTGCTTGACTGTTGCGGGGTAATAGCAGCCGTTCGATTTCCATAGCGCAAATACAGTTTCGCCGACTTGTATGTTGTTTGGTTGCACGAAAATATCCTCCTGTTTTTTTGCTGCTTTATCCGCGAACAAGTGTCGCCCTGCCGAGTTCCAGCCTACCTCTTGTTTGATTAAAATCAACGGCTCGAACAAGACCAGCTTCGGTCGTAAATTCTATCCTATCGCCCAATATGGATATTGTGCCTGTTATGACCGATTGGTGAAGAAAACGAACACGCTCAATTTGTTGCTCTGAGGTCAGTTCAAGGTTTTCTTGGCTGAGAACGTCGAAGTCCTCGCCAAAAGGAAATCCCAGCCCGACAGATGAGCTAATAGATGCCAAACCATCGGTACTTTCAGTGCTGGTACTTTGCCCAAATATAGGGCTATGCTCCCGTACCATCGTTACATGACGAAGTTCCGTAAGGGTAAAAGTGTCGCCATCAAAATGGATACTGGAACGAACCCCGTCACCCCTTGCCTCTTGAAGCACCCATGTGCCGTCAAGTCCACCGCCATTGTCGCAACCAACAAGTAATGCGCTTGCAAGCACCAGTACAAGCAGTAGAGAAATTGCCTTATTCATTATGTTTCCTCCATTGTGTAGTTGAACAGTCATGTTCATGCGCTGTTATACACCTTAATATGTGTAATCGCAAGCCCTATTAAGTCTGTTTTGCACATTTTTATAAGTGTATTCTTAATATCAATGGAGGTGTGGATATGGAAGTGCTGGAAAAAATCAGAAAGTTGCGCGACGAGCGCGGTTTAAGTAATTATAAACTGGCGAAAATGGCGGGTATTTCTGAGGGGTCACTCAATAACCTATTTAGGCTAAACAATCAGCCAACCATTCCCACATTGCAGGCGATTTGCAAGGGGCTTGGCATAAGTCTGTCCCAATTTTTTGCCGACGACGAAGAGGCGGTTGTGTTGGATTATGACTGTCAATGACAATGATAAAATGCGTAAAAAAGGCAAGGAAAAAATGTAGTTTTATGGCAAGATGAAAACGTACAAGAATTAAGCGTTGGCGTCAAAGAGCGTATTCACGACATGCTGTTTT
>Ga0131853_10027838_pt1 | contig 10132 bp, 9 predicted proteins | sample TergutLab28metaG_FD_92764 | JGI IMG/M metagenome (GOLD analysis project Ga0131853, IMG submission 92764) | Labiotermes labralis P1 segment gut microbial communities from Petit-Saut dam, French Guiana - Lab288 P1 (version 2) (version 2) | ecosystem: Host-associated > Arthropoda: Insects >... | reverse complement strand
TGATTTTTGATGATGTGAAACTTGGAGACAGTGTGGCGGTTAACGGCGTATGCCTGACCGTGGCAGCCTTTTCAAAAAATACATTCACCGCTGACGTGATGCATGAGACGTTGAACAGGTCTTCCATCGGCATGTTGAAAGCAGGAAGTCACGTTAATTTGGAACGCGCAATGCCTGCAAACGGCAGGTTCGGCGGGCATATCGTGACAGGCCATATCGATGGGACAGGCATCATCACCAAAATTGAAAAAGATGATAACGCCATTTTGTATACCATAAAAACAGAAAGCAAGGTCATGAAATACATCGTTGAAAAAGGTTCTGTTGCGATTGACGGCATCAGCTTGACGATCGCCGCGGTAACCCCTGAAAGCTTTATGGTTTCGATCATTCCGCATACGTCAAAGTCAACCATACTTTCAGAAAAATCCGTCGGTGATACTGTTAATCTGGAAAACGATGTGATCGGAAAATACGTTGAAAAACTAATGGGCTATGAGCAGGATGCAAATCCGGGAAATAATAAAAGCAATATAAACAGAGAATTTCTAACAAAATTCGGATACTAGAGGAGGAAAAAATGTTCAAATTTAACACGATTGAAGAAGCGCTTGCGGATCTGCGAAACGGGAAAATCATCCTTGTCACAGATGACGAAGATCGCGAAAACGAAGGGGACTTCATCTGTGCCGCAGAGTTTGCGACACCTGAAAATATAAACTTTATGGCCGTTCATGGCAAGGGTCTCATTTGTATGCCGATGAGCATAGAAATCTGCCAGAAGCTTCGGTTTCCACAGATGGTTCAAAACAATACGGATACGCATGGCACGGCCTTTACCGTATCGATTGACCATCTCAATACGACGACGGGCATTTCCGCGGCAGAGCGTTCCTTGACTGCCATGCATTGCGTGGATGAAAACGCAAAGCCTGAAGACTTCAGGATGCCGGGTCATATGTTTCCGCTGCTTGCCAGAAAAAACGGCGTTTTGGAGCGTGATGGACATACGGAGGCAACGGTTGATTTGATGCGCCTTGCAGGGCTTGCGGAGTGTGGAGTATGTTGTGAAATCATGCGTGAAGACGGTGAGATGATGCGTACGCCCGAATTGATCGAACTTGCTCAAAAATGGGATATGAAGTTCATCACCATCAGCGATTTGCAAAATTACCGAAAGGTAAACGATGCACTTGTTGAAAAAGTTGCGGTTACGAAAATGCCGACCGAACACGGGGATTTTGAAGCCCATTGCTATACAAACAAACTCAGTGGCGAACATCATATCGCGCTTGTGAAAGGTGAGATTGGAGACGGACAAGACTTGCTGTGCCGTGTTCACTCCGAGTGTTTGACAGGCGACGCGTTTGGTTCGGCCCGTTGTGATTGCGGCAGGCAGCTTGCGTCTGCAATGTCTCAAATCGAGAAAGAAGGGCGCGGCGTACTTCTGTACATGCGCCAAGAGGGACGCGGAATCGGGCTTGAAAACAAATTGCGCGCGTATGAGCTTCAAGATACCGGCATGGACACGGTTGAAGCAAATCACGCGCTTGGTTTTGACAGCGATTTGCGGGAATATTATATCGGCGCGCAAATCTTGCGTCATCTTGGAGCGAAGAGTCTGAATCTGCTTACGAACAACCCGGAAAAAGTATACGGCCTGAAAGATTTCGGCATGGAAATTACAAAACGCGTTCCGATTCAAATGGAGACTACGCCACACGACGAATTTTATTTGAAAACGAAGAAAGAAAAGATGGGACATATCTTAGATTAATACAGTTAAAAGGAGAATTGAACTTATGAAAATTTACGAAGGAAAATTGGTATCTGAAAAAATGCGTATTGGCATTGTAGCCACGCGATTTAACGAATTCATCACATCAAAGCTTTTGGGCGGCGCACTGGATTGTTTGAAACGTCACGATATACCGGAAGAAACAATCGACTTGGTATGGGCACCGGGCGCATTCGAAATTCCTTTGGTGGCTGCCAAAATGGCAAAGACCGGAAAATATGACGCCATCATATGTCTCGGCGCGGTCATTCGCGGCAGTACGACGCATTATGACTATGTATGCAGTGAAGTGTCAAAGGGCATTGCCAGCGTATCGCTTGAAAGCGGCATTCCGGTCATGTTTGGGGTGCTTACGACTGAAAACATTGAACAAGCAATCGAACGCGCGGGTACGAAGTCAGGCAACAAGGGGTATGACTGTGCGATGGGCGCAATCGAAATGGTAAATCTGATTCGTGAAATTGAGGGTTAAAAGCAGTTCCTTGAAAGGAAAAGGGAATGAATATGAGTAATACGAAAATTTGGGCAATAACGATCATATGCATCATTTGCGGCGTGGGGTTTTATTTGGTGGCACCATCGATAACGCCTCTGTTCGTTGCGATGTTTCTTGCATATATCATTCATCCTTTGGTCATATGGATTCAAAAACGCCTCAAGCTGCGTCATAAATTCATCGCAGTCATACTCGCGATTTTATCCATTGGAACAGCGCTCGGCATTATGATCAACAGCATATTTCAAATGGTCGGGCAGCAGGCGACGGCTTTTGTAGCGGAATTCAATCATCTCGCGGCTCAAGCGGAGCAGATGCTGGAGGGACTGGATATATCTCAAATGATTGGGGTGAACGATTGGCTTGCCCCGCATTTGGAAGAGATGTTGAGTCAGATTTTGACGGTATTGAGCAATTTCGTCGTAAACTTTATCACATCCATTTTGGGATTCATTTTAGGGTTCACAGATATTGTGATTATCCTGATTCTTCTTTTCCTGTTTCTTCTGGATGGCCCGAAACTGGCCGAAAATACGATTGCCCGCATGCCCGACACATTAAGAGAAGCGGCAAGCAATTTCTTTGCAGGCATCCATGATATTGTATGGGGTTATCTGAAGACGATGGTTGTGATCTCTGTTTGTTTCGGCGTGGTATTTGGACTGATCCTGTTTTTCCTTGGCATACCGTTTGCCGGCTTGCTTGGAATTCTTGGAGCGGTCTTAAATATGATTCCGTTCATCGGTTCGATCATCGGTGGTGCGATTGCGGTGATCATCGCGTTCCTATACTATGACATCTACAGAGCTTTGCTTTCGCTCGCATTGATCATTGCGCTGAACGGGGTGCAAGGCGGTGTGATTTCTCCGTTGGTTCTGGCAAATAAATTGAGCATCCATCCGATTTGGGTCATTGCCTCTTTGCTTGTTTGCAACTACATATGGGGCATACTGGGCATGTTCATCGCTGTTCCGGTATTGGGACTGGCTCGTTTGCTGATGAGAGAAATACTTGGTGTCATTCGAAAGCTGTAGAGATATTCGAAATGTGTTAATAAAATAATTCAAAAGAAAAAGGCTGGTCTAACCAGCCTTTTTGAGTTACCACGAACAACCGTTACAGCCATTAAGCCTGTTGCTGCGGCCTCTGGTCCATCCGCAACCGCCTCCGCAACTTTCGTTGTTACAACCGCATCTGTCAACATGGCTGACATGTTCGTTGTCATCAAAATTGCAGAGGAGTTTATTGTCCTTGAGTGCAGGATTCTGCTCAGGCGTTGGTGCCGTGCCGCATCTGCATGCCGGTCCCGGCGGCCACTCGCAAGGTTCTGCCTCGAACCGCTGCGGGCTGCCGTCGCATGGCAGCAAACTTTCGCAAGCGCATACGCAGAAGAGGGTTCTTCGAACGACTTCGACGTTGATCATCGGCTCTACGACAAGGTTTGTTTCTAAAACCACACCGTTGGTTCCGCCGTGGCATGCAAATGAAAGCTCCGGATTCAGCAGGCTGATCCCACCTGTGAACTGGAAGTTGATCACGGGGGCGATTCCGTTGATCGAACAAGGCAGGCTTATGTGTGGAATCGCAAAGTTTGAACAACCGTTTACGGTTCTTGCAAAGCAATCCGTCGTCCTGATCCTTGCTTGGAAACAGCATGTTTTGCCGCCTGTATTCACTGTACCCTCCAGAACGAACGTGGCACGGTACATCCATGGGCCGGCATCCATGATGAGGAAAAAGGCTCTCGTCGGCAGGTTTAGATCCATGCATCGCGTTCTGAGCACCTGAGAGAGAAGATCATTGGTTGTTGCCGAAAATTGGCCGTTGGTAAAGGACACCGTATCAACAAAAAACCCATCAACGGTGATCTGCTCGGCTTTCAGACATTCCGGATTTGATAACGTGAATGTGTCTACCAGTACGTAACTACGGTCTATGCTAAACACCGCATCCGGACCCAAAACACAGTTTTCGGGGCAACAGAAGAAACATCCGATGCCTTTGCAGCAGCATTTTTCGCGCGTGTTGACCGGTTCCAGTCTCAATTGTGTAACAGAATTGCCCGGGTTGCTGGTAAAAGAACTAAGTAACGGGCATGAAGTCGCCTGATTATAGGAAAAAACTTTATCCATATAAGCAAGCGTCTTTTCTTCACGTGAAAAATCCACATCTTCTGTATTGATCGTCGGACCGCATTCGTGGCATAAACTTGTTCCACGCCTTGGGAGACAAGAATTTCTTATCATAATTTTGACCTCACTTTAATTGTTATTTGATAGCAGAGAAAATCCTTTGCTATGTAGTACTGATTCAATTGTTTGAGCTGCGTTTTCAGGGAGGAATCAGTATGGGATGCGGGTATGCTCTTAATATATGAAGCCGGTGTGTATGAGGTTACTAAGAAAATTATGCCACCATTTGAATCGCAGGGGCTGAAAGGGTGAATGCGCACAACATATAGATGGGAATTTTGAAAATGATACAAGATATTGTTTAAAATTGTAAATGGGGTGGAGTTAAGCTTCAAAATACGAGAAAATGTGGTGTGAAATCCCTAATTTTCAGTTCTGAGAGTTGAAAAGTGGAGTGAAGTGGTGTATAGTGGATACATTATACGCTTTACCTTGAAGGAGTACCCTCATGTTCATGGGAAAATATCAAAACTCCATAGACACAAAAAGCAGGATGATCATCCCGTCCAAGTACAGGGATGCGCTTGGGTATCGTTGTGTTTTGACCAAGGGAATGGATAAATGCCTGTATATTTATTCGGTGCAGGAGTGGGAAAACTTCATGAAAAAGCTTTCAGCGCTTCCGACATCCGACATCAACAGCAGGCAATTTATGAGGCACTTTTATGCAAATGCCAATGAGTGTGAAGTTGACAAACAGGGACGAATTGTCGTACCGCAAGATTTGCGCGAGTACGCCGGGATCGAAAAAGATCTTGTGACCGTCGGTGTTTTGGACAAGATCGAGGTATGGAGCAAATCCGAATGGGACAATGCCGAAAACGGCACCGAGCTTGAGCCGAGTGAAATCGCTCAGAGGATGACCGAATATGGAATTTGATGCTGTTCACATGAATTCAGATGTCAAACCATTTCAGCATACACCTGTCCTTTTTGATGAATGCATCAAGTACTTAAACATTAAAAAAACCGGAATTTATGTAGACGGCACGTTGGGTGGCGGCGGGCATGCGGCAGGAATATGCGAAAGGCTTGATGAAAAAGGCATATTCATCGGAATCGACAGGGATCAAGATGCCTTGACTGCGGCTGAAAAGCGGCTTCAAGAATACCCGTGTACAAAGATCTATGTAAAAAGCAATTACGTTGAAATCCGCGCAATATTATCGGAACTCAACATTGATAAAATTGACGGAGCCATTTTGGATTTAGGCGTTTCTTCATTTCAGCTTGACAATCCTGCCAGAGGGTTTTCATACATGAATGACGCGCCGCTGGACATGAGGATGGACGCAGATTGCCGTTTCAGCGCATATGATGTCGTCAACACATACACTGCGGATGAACTGATTGACATCATCAGAAGATACGGCGAAGAAAAATGGGCGTCCAGAATCGGACATTTTATCGTGAATGCCAGGAAAAACAAGCCTGTTGAAAGTACGCAGGAGTTGGTTTCAATTATAAAAGCTGCAATTCCGGCAGCAGCGCGAAGAGAAGGGCCGCATCCGGCCAAAAGGACGTTTCAAGCAATCAGAATTGAAGTAAATGATGAAATAAAAGAACTGGAAAGAGCGGTATCCGCATTTTGTGACGTGTTGGCAGACGAGGGGCGGTTGTGTGTGATCAGCTTCCACTCACTGGAAGATCGGATCGTAAAAGATGTATTCAACGACAGAGCGTCTTCGTGTACTTGTCCAAAGAGCCTACCGGTATGTGTATGCAACCAAAAGGCAGATGTGAAAAAAATCACAGGAAAACCCGTCGTTTCCGGAGATGAAGAATTGTTGCACAATCCCAGAGCCAGAAGCGCCAAACTCAGAGTCGTCGAACGACAACTTGGCAGAGGCTAAGCCGAATTCAAAGAGAGGAGGTCTAAAAATGGCGTTAACCAATAGAAAGGTTGATTGGACAGCTGAAGACTGGTACCAAAAACGCAAAAAATATGACCCCAGTCAGAGTCCGGCAAACCTCAAAGTGATTAAGCCCGTTTCTGCATCTCAAGCAGCCATAACGGGATTGGATAAGGTCAAGATTATTGCGCTGATTCTATGTGTTGGCGTTTTATGCATCGGCCTCATCATTTCGACTGCTTATGTGGCAAACGTACGGCATGAAATCAACACCATCAATAGACAAAGTGCAACGCTGCAAGGCCAGATACAGAACTTAAACGTTGAAATCAAAAGCGCAGCCAATATCAGGGCGATTGAAGAGAGGGCCACCAATGAACTTGGAATGATTCGCCCGACAGATGCCCAGCGCGTGTTCATACAACGCGGCGCGAGGCCGCAAGGCGATTTTGCGATGCGTCTTATGGTTCAGGCATATAATTTACGTATTGAAATATAATACAATGAATTGCATATAGAGAAGGAGAAACCGGACAACTGAATTACAGCAATTTTGGGTGTCCGGCATTTTATGTAGAGGTGTGGCAATGGTTCCGACAACGAATACAACAAAAAGACGATTGGTGTTTACCTTTATAGCGATTTGTGTGCTTTGCACGTTGCTTACGTTTCGGCTGGGATGGATACAAATCGTGAACGGCGAAGAATACTCACGCATGGCGAGGGAACAACAGACGAGAGATGTCCCGATTGAAGCGAAGCGGGGCAGAATATACGACAGAAACGGCACAGTGCTTGCGATGAGTGCTGCTACTTTTTCGATCTGGGTCAGGCCGGATGCCGTCAGAAGCACAAGGCACAATGACGAAGCGTTATCGATCGCACAGGTCAATCATACAGCTGCGGAACTTGCGCGCGCACTTGACATGGATGAAGAACGAGTGCATGAACTCATCACGCAGAACAGAGCGTTGATCCGAGTGGCCAGAAATGTAAATAAGGAAACCGCTGATATGATACGTGCAAAACGTTTGCGTGGGATCGAAATTGCGGAGGGCGTTCAAAGGCATTATCCGCTTGGCGCTTTTGCGGCGCACCTTTTGGGGAGTGTTACAGATGACAATACCGGACTTTCGGGTATAGAGCTCAGGTACAACCGATATTTGAGCGGCGTTCCCGGAAGATGGATCAAAAATACCGATATACGAGGCAACAGGCTTTCGCACGGGATCGAACGATATTTTAGAGCGGAAGACGGGTTTAACGTTATCCTGACCATCGATGAAGTGATACAGCATTATGTGGAAAAAACGCTTGTGACGGTCAAAGAAAATACACGGGCGGACAGAGTCATGTCGATCGTGATGGATCCCCGAACAGGGGATATCCTCGCCATGGCAACGTATCCTGATTTTGACCCGAATAACCCAAGGGTACCGCTTGACCCTGAGCAGGCTGCGCATGTTGAGCAATTGCCTGAAAGCGAACAGCTTGAATACTGGAACAGGATGTGGCGTAATTTTAATGTCAGCGATGTATACGAACCGGGGTCAACGTTTAAAATTTTCACGACGGCGATGGCGCTTGAAGAAAACGTCAGTCATCTGCAAGACCGGTTTGTTTGCACAGGGTCATTGAACGTTTCGGGTACGACACTCAGGTGTTGGCGGCATGCCAGACCGCATGGTTCGCAAAATTTCATTGAGATTTTCGGAAATTCGTGCAACCCGGCATTTATACAACTTGCCCAGAGGCTTGGAGCGGATCGATTTTACAAATATCTTGAACTGTTCGGTTTGACCGAAAGAACGGGCATTGATTTTCCGGGAGAGGGCTTTCCCATTCTACAGAACAGAGCGACCGTAGGGCCTGTCGGCCTTGCGACGATGTCATACGGGCAAGGCATAGCGGTTACGCCGATACAACTGTTGACGGCGGCAGCGGCGATCGGCAACGGCGGCAGGCTCATGCAGCCGAGGCTTGTGAAAGCGCTGACGGATTCAAACGGCAATGTTGTAGAGCAATTTGATACAAGGGTCATCAGACAGGTCGTTTCAGAACAAACAGCGGCAGAAATGAGTTTGATATTGGAATATTCCGTATCTGCGCTCGGCGGCGGCAACGCCGGCGTGCCGGGGTTTCGGGTAGGCGGAAAAACAGGGACGGCCAATAAGGCGTATGGCGGCGTATACCTGCAACACCATGTATACGCGTCATTTATCGGGTTGGCACCCATGGATGACCCGCAGATCGCCATTTTGCTCATTGTGGATAATCCGCAAGGCGTAAGGTTTGCAAGTCAGACGGCAGCGCCCGGCGTCAGGCAGATTTTGTCCGATACATTACGGTATTTGAATATACAACCTCAATTTACACAGAGTGAATTGGAACAAATGAACAGCAGAATGACGACTGTCCCGAATGTGACGGGCAGAAATTTTAGCGAGGCAATTGGAATGTTGGGCGGAGCCACTTTGGGATACACCGTATCTCCGGCTCATGACAATGGAGAAGACTTCGTTGTTGCGGCTCAGTATCCAAGAGCGGGTGCAAGGGTTCATGTTGGAGGAACCGTGTTTATTTATAAGGAGTGATGTGATCAGTGAGTCCTATCGTTTTTGGTATTACCGGAACGAATGGCAAAACGACAGTATCTTATATACTGCGGAATATACTGAAGACGACCGGGAAAAAATGTGGATTGATCGGGACTATCTCTCATCAGATTGGAGAAAATGAATATGAAGCGATCAACACGACACCCGGAGAAAAATTACTGCTCGACTATTTTGACCAAATGACGGGATCAAGCATCGACTACTGTGTCATGGAAGTATCGTCGCACGGTTTGGATCAGGGCAGGGTGGACAAAATCAATATAGACTACGCGGGATTTACAAATTTGACGCAGGACCATTTGGATTACCATGGCACGATGGAAGCATACTATGAGGCAAAGAAAAAACTGTTCCTGATCAGCAAGCGCTCGAATGTCATCAACATCGATGACCCTTATGGGAAAAGGCTTTTCGCAGAATTAGACAGGGCGCGCAGCGTTACCGTTTCGATTGAGGCTCAAAGCGCCGACTACTTTGGAGAAATCGAAGAAAGCGCGATCACAGGCTCAAAAATATGTTTTTATGAAAACGGAAACAAAATGGGAAATTTTACAGTCAAAACACCGGGACAATTTTCGATCTATAACGCGATGATTGCAGCAGGGCTTGCAAGATGCGGCGGAATCCGGTTTGACGATATCAAGAGCGGCATAGAAACAATGGACGGCGTTCCGGGCCGGTTTGAAGTCATACGCGGAAAAGACGAGATCACGGCAATTGTGGATTATGCACATACGCCGGATGCGCTTGAAAATGTTTTAAAAACAGCATCAGAGGCAAAAAACAAGGGAAGGCTCCTATGCGTATTCGGATGCGGCGGCAACCGGGATAAAGACAAACGCAGAAAAATGGGATTGATTGCAGGGACGTACAGCGACTATGTCATCATTACGAACGACAATCCAAGAAGCGAAGACCCTTTGGACATCGCTGCGGAAATCGAAGAGGGCGTTTATGATACGGGATGCAATTACCATGTGATGTTAGACAGATACCAAGCGATCAAAAGCGCTGTGGCGCTTTGCAGCAAAGGCGACATCATCGTCATCGCGGGGAAAGGTCATGAAACATATCAAATCATAGGCAATCAAAAATATTCGTTTGACGATAGAGAAACGGTGAGAACAGAATTAGAAAAGTGAGGGAACGATGAGAAAAACAACGATTGGACAAAT
>Ga0131853_10027836_pt1 | contig 10132 bp, 7 predicted proteins | sample TergutLab28metaG_FD_92764 | JGI IMG/M metagenome (GOLD analysis project Ga0131853, IMG submission 92764) | Labiotermes labralis P1 segment gut microbial communities from Petit-Saut dam, French Guiana - Lab288 P1 (version 2) (version 2) | ecosystem: Host-associated > Arthropoda: Insects >... | reverse complement strand
TCGCCCTGGATCGGCTCGATCAGGATCGCCGCGGTCTCGTCGGTGACGGCCGCGGCGAGCGCGTCGGCGTCGCCGTACGGGACGAACGTGACGGTGCCGGGCAGCGGCTCGAAGGGCGTGCGGTAGGCCGCCTTGGACGTCAGCGCCAGCGCGCCGATGGTGCGGCCGTGGAAGGACCCCTCCATCGCGACCAGGTGGGTGCGGCCGGTGCGGCGGGTGAGCTTGAACGCCGCCTCGTTGGCCTCGGTGCCGGAGTTGGCGAAGAAGACCTTGCCGGGGCTGCCGAGGAGGCTCAGCAGGCGCTCGGCGAGCTCGATCTGCGGCTTGCTCGCGAAGAAGTTCGAGATGTGCCCGAGCGTGCCCAGCTGCTCGGTCACGGCGTGCACGAGCGCGGGGTGGGCGTGGCCCAGGGCGTTGACGGCGATGCCGCCGAGGAAGTCGACGTACTCCTTGCCGTCCTCGTCCCACACGTGCGCGCCGCTGCCGCGGGTGAGCACGAGCTTCGGCGGGCCGAAGGTGTTCATCAGCGCGCCGGCGTACCGGTCCTGGTAGGTGCTCACTCGACGATCTCCCTGGCCTTGCGGGTCTTGGTCTCGACGCCGGGCAGCACCTGGGTGCCGATGCCCTCGTCGGTGAAGAGCTCGAGCAGCACCGAGTGCGGCTCGCGGCCGTCGACGACGGTCGCGCGGGGCACACCGCCCTGGACCGCCTTCAGGCAGGCGGCCATCTTCGGGATCATGCCGCTGGCCAGGCTCGGGAGGATCTCCTCGAGCGACTCCGGGCTGATCTCGCCGATGACCTCCTCGGGGTCGGGCCAGTCGAGGTAGAGGCCCTCGACGTCGGTGAGCACGAGGAGCTTCTCGGCGCCCAGCGCCGCCGCGAGCGCGGCGGCCGCGGTGTCGGCGTTGACGTTGTAGACGGTGCCCCGGACGTCGGGCGCGATGCTGGAGACGACCGGGATCCGGCCGGCCTCGATCAGGTCGAGGACGGCCTCCGGTCGCACCGAGGTGACCTCGCCGACCTGGCCCAGGTCGACCTCCTCGCCGTCGACGACGGTGCTGGCGGGTACGGCGGTGAACAGTCCCGCGTCCTCGCCGGACAGGCCGACGGCGAGCGGGCCGTGGTCGTTGATCAGGCCGACGAGCTCGCGCTGGACCTGGCCGACGAGCACCATCCGGACGACGTCCATCGCCTCGGGGGTGGTCACGCGCAGGCCGCCGCGGAACTCCGACTCGATGCCGAGCCGCTCCAGCATCGAGGAGATCTGCGGGCCGCCGCCGTGCACGACGACGGGCTTGAACCCCGCGAAGCGCAGGAAGGCGATGTCCTCGGCGAACGCCTTCTTCAAGACGTCGTCGGTCATGGCGTTGCCGCCGTACTTGATGACGACGATCTTGCCGTGGTAGCGCTTCAGCCAGGGCAGCGCCGCGGCGAGGGTGCGGGCCTTGGCGGGATCGGGCTTGCCGGGCTCGTGCTGGACGGTGTCGATGTCGATGCTCATGAGGAGTAGGCGCTGTTCTCGTGGACGTAGGCGTGGGTCAGGTCGTTGGTCCAGACGGTCGCGGAGGCGCCGCCGGACTTGAGGTCGATCGTCACGGTGACGTCGCGATCCTCGAGGCTCACCTTCGCGGGGTCCTCGGCAGGCGTGGACTGCTTGCACACCCACACGCCGTTGAGGGCGACGTCGAGGTCGGCCGGGTCGAAGGTGGCCTGGGTCGTGCCGACGGAGGCCAGGATGCGTCCCCAGTTGGGGTCCTTGCCGAAGATCGCGGCCTTGAAGAGGTTGCTGCGCGCGACGCTGCGGGAGACCTCGACGGCCTCGTGCTCACTGGCGGCGTTGACGGTCGTGATGGCGATCGAGTGGTCGGCGCCCTCGGCGTCGGCCAGCAGCTGGAGGGCCAGGTCGGCGCAGGCCTCGGTCAGCTTGGCGGTGAACTCCTCGACGCTCGGCGTGACACCGGAGGCACCGCTGGCCAGCAGCGTGACCGTGTCGTTGGTCGACTGGCAGCCGTCGGAGTCGAGCCGGTCGAAGGACTTGTGGGTCGCGGCGCGCAGGGCCCGGTCGAGGTCGGCGGCCGGGACGACCGCGTCGGTGGTGATGACGACGAGCATCGTGGCCAGCGCGGGGGCGAGCATGCCGGCGCCCTTGGCCATCCCGCCGATGCTCCAGCCGTCGCCCTCGACGACGACCTGCTTGGAGACGGTGTCGGTGGTCATGATCGCCTCGGCCGCGGCCTGACCGCCGTCGGCGTCGAGGGCGGCGTACGCCGCGTCCACGCCGTCGAGCAGGGTCTGGCGGTCGTTGAGCAGGCCGATCAGGCCGGTGGAGCAGACGACGACGTCGATCGCGCCGATGCCGAGGTGGCCGGCGACCTTCTCGGCGGTCTGGTGGGTGGTCTGGAAGCCCTCGGGGCCGGTGTAGCAGTTGGCGCCGCCGGAGTTGAGCACGACGGCCCTGACCGTGCCGTCCTTGACCGCCTCCTCGCTCCACAGCACCGGGTTGGCCTTGCAGCGGTTGGAGGTGAAGACGGTGGCCGAGTCGAAGGTCGGGCCCTGGTTGACGACCAGCGCGACGTCGGGCTTGCCGGAGGCCTTGAGGCCGGCGGTGACGCCGGCGGCGAGGAAGCCCTGGGGGTGGGTGATGCTCATGTCTTGGAGTGGTCCTATCGGTGTCGTGACGGGTACGGCGGCGGGGCGGTCAGCCTCGTCGGCGCGTCACGGGGCCAGTCCTACGGTGGTGAGGCCGGTGCCCTCATCGAGGCCGAGGGCGAGGTTCATGCACTGCACAGCGGCGCCGGCGGTGCCCTTGGCGAGGTTGTCGACCGCGCCGACCGCGACCAGTCGGCCGGCCGCCTCGTCGACGGTCACCTGGATCTGGACGGCGTTGGAGCCGAGCACCGACTTGGTCTGCGGCCACTGGCCCTTGGGCAGCAGGTGGACGAACGCCTCGTCGCCGTACGCCTTCTCGTAGACCGCGCGCGCCTCGTCCTCGGTCACATCGGGCTTCAGCTTGGCGCTGCAGGTGGCGAGGATGCCGCGCGGCATGGGGACGAGCACGGGCGTGAAGCTGACCGTGACGGTGCCGTCGGTGAGCTGGGAGAGGTTCTGGATGATCTCCGGGGTATGGCGGTGCACTCCCCCGACGCCGTACGCGCCGGTCGAGCCCATCACCTCGGAGCCGAGCAGGTGCGGCTTGGCGGCCTTGCCGGCGCCGGAGGTGCCGGAGGCGGCGACCACGACGACGTCGGGCTCGACGATGCCGGCCTCGATCGCCGGGGCGAGCGAGAGTGTGGAGACCGTCGGATAGCAGCCGGGCACGGCGATCGTGCGCGCGCCGGCGAGCAGCTCGCGCTGGCCGGGGAGCTCCGGCAGGCCGTAGGGCCAGGTGCCGGCGTGCTCGGAGCCGTAGAACTTGGTCCACAGCGCGGCGTCGGCGAGCCGGTAGTCGGCGCCGCAGTCGATGACGACGGTCTCCTCGGGCAGGGCCGCGGCGATCGCGCCGGACTGGCCGTGCGGAAGCGCCAGGAAGACGACGTCGTGGCCGCTGAGGACCTCGACGGTCGTCGGCTCGAGGACCCGGTCGGCCAGCGGCAGCAGGTGCGGCTGGAGGCTGCCGAGCGTCTCGCCGGCGTTGCTGTGACCGGTCACCGCGCCGATCTCGACGTCCGGGTGGGCCAGCAGGAGGCGGAGCAGCTCCCCGCCGGCGTACCCACTCGCACCGGCGACAGCGACGGTCTTCTTGGTCATGTGCATAACAATACACGACGATGCATGAGTGTGCGTTGCGGCGTCCATCGCCGACTGTCGGTGCCGGGGGCTAGCGTCGCGCCATGACCCGTTTGGAGTTCCCGCTCTACCTCGATCACATTCGTCGCGAGTCGGTGCGCTTCCGGGAGGTGCTCACCGACGTCGATCTCGCGGCGCCGGTGCCGTCGTGCCCGGAGTGGAGCGCCGGCGACCTGCTCTGGCACCTCGGGAAGGTGCAGCACTGGTGGACGCACGTGGTCGAGGCCCGCCCGGCGCGGCCCGACGACTCCGGCTACGTCGACCCCGAGCGTCCCGAGACCCACGATCGGCTGCTTGCGTTCTTCGACGAGTGGAGTGACCGGCTCCAGCGTGCGCTCGAGGGCGCCGACCCGGCCGAGGCCGCCTGGACATGGTCGTCGGACCCGGCCGACCACACCGTCGGCTTCATCTACCGCCGGCAGGCGCACGAGGCGCTCATCCACCGTCTCGACGCGGAGCTGGCGGCAGGGACGGTGACGGCGCTCGATCCGGCGCTCGCGGCCGACGGTGTCGAGGAGGTGCTCGCGCTGATGTACGGCGGGACGCCGCCCTGGGGCTCCTTCGAGCCGCTCGACCACCACGTCGAGCTCCGGATCGACGACGTCGGCGAGTCGGTCTGGGTGCGGCTGGGCCTCTTCTCCGGCACGCGGCCGGACGGCACCGAGATCTCCGGGGAGCCCGACATCCACGTCGTGGCCGACCCCGGCACACCGGCGGACGCCGTGGTCTCCGGCTACGCCGGCGACCTGGACGGCTGGCTGTGGCACCGCCTCGACGACAGCGGCATCGCGGTCACCGGCGACCGCGACGTCTACGCCCGGGTCCGATCGGTGCTGGAGCAGCCCATCGGCTGACCGGGCCACAACCCGGGTTTCACGGGGCCGCAACCCGGGTTTCGGCGCGTGAAGGCGGCGTGAAACCGGCGTACTCCACGCTGCTGCCATGACGAACTCAGACCTGGCCGTCCACGCCACCGGGCTGGTGAAGCGCTTCGGTGACTTCGTCGCGGTCGGTGGCGTGGACCTGGCCGTGCAGCAGGGTGAGGTCTACGGCGTCCTGGGACCCAACGGCGCCGGCAAGACGACCACCCTCAAGATGCTGGCCACGCTGCTGCCGATCGACGGCGGCTCCGCGAGCATCTTCGGCGTCGACGTCGTGTCGGCGCCGCACCAGATCCGACAGCTCGTCGGCGTGACCGGGCAGTACGCCTCGGTCGACGAGAACCTCACCGGCCGCGAGAACCTGATCCTCTTCGGCCGCCTCCTCGGCCTGTCGGGCCGGCAGGCCCGCACGACGGCCGACGAGCTCCTCGAGAGCTTCGGGCTGACCGAGGCGGCCGGCCGGCAGATCAAGAGCTTCTCCGGCGGCATGCGCCGCCGCCTCGACCTGGCCGCATCGCTGATCGCCCGGCCACCCCTGATCTTCCTCGACGAGCCGACCACCGGCCTCGACCCGCGCACCCGCGGGCAGATGTGGGACACGATCCGCGGCCTGGTCCGCGACGTCGCCACGGTGCTGCTGACGACGCAGTACCTCGACGAGGCCGACCAGCTCGCCGACCGGATCGCGGTCATCGACCGCGGCCTCAAGGTCGCGGAGGGTACGCCGGACGAGCTCAAGTCCAGCGTCGGCGACTCGACGCTCCACGTGCGACTGGCCGACAAGGCCCGCACCGAGTCCGCGGCCCGGCTGGTGGCCGGCGTGCTCGGCGAGGAGCCGGTGCTGACCCCCGAGGCCGGTGGGCTCAACATCGCGCTCCCGGACGCCAACCGCGCGGCCGACGTACTCATCGCGCTGCGGCAGGCGGACCTCGCGATCACCACCGCGACCGTCCGCCAGCCCACCCTCGACGAGGTCTTCATGGTCCTGACCGGCCACGGCGCCGAGGACCAGAACGACGCGACCGACACCCACGACGAGGAGGAGGTGGCCTGATGACCACCCTGGCCCCCACTGCCGTCGCCTCCGGGCGACCGCTCCAGCACCGGCCGAGCGTCCGCGACACCGTCTCGCAGAGCCTGGCCATGGCCGGCCGAGCGCTGAAGAAGATGCGCCGCAACCCGGAGCAGTTCTTCGACGTGACGCTGCAGCCGCTGCTCTTCACCGCGATGTTCGCCTACATCTTCGGCGGCGCGATCGCGGGCGGCACCAAGGCCTACCTGCCCACCCTGATCCCGGGCATCCTGGCCCAGACGGCGCTGACCGCGTGCATGGCCACCGGCACCCAGATGCGCGAGGACATGGACAAGGGCGTCTTCGACCGGTTCAAGTCCCTGCCGATCGCCCGGATCGCGCCGCTGGTCGGCCCGGCGATCGCGGACCTGCTGCGCTACGCCATCGCCGCGACGCTGACGATCGCGACCGGCCTCGCGATGGGCTACCGCCCGAACGCCCTCGGCGCCCTCGCCGGCTGGGTGCTCATGATCGTCGCCGGCTGGTCGCTGGCCTGGATCTTCACCTACCTCGGCACCGTCGCCCGCTCCGCGCAGGCCGTCCAGGGCATCGGGATGATGATCATGTTCCCGCTGACGTTCCTCTCGAACAGCTATGTCCCGGTCGACACCCTGCCGGGCTGGCTGCGCGACTTCGTCAGGGTCAATCCGGTCTCGCTCGTCGTGACGGCCACGCGGGATCTGATGAACGACGGCCAGGTCACGCTGCACGTGCTGTGGGCCCTGGCCGGCTGCGTGGTCATCGTCGCGGTCTTCCTGCCCCTGGCGGTGCGCAGCTACAGCCGCAAGATGTGACTCAGAGCTGCGCGAGGAGGTCGCCGATCTCCTCGCGCAGCTCGCTCGGCCGCCGCTCGCCAAGCACGGCCCGGGCGGCGTCGACGCGCTCGGCGCCGGCGCGGTCGAGCGCCCACTCCCAGTCGAAGCCGGGCAGCATCCGGCTGAACGCGAACCGCTCGGCGTACGCCAGCAGCTCGGCGGCCGGCCGCCCGTCGCCGAAGCACAGCTCCCAGGCGGCCAGGCCGAAGAAGGCGGAGCCCAGGATGGGCACGTCGACCAGGCCGGCGCCACCGACCATCTCGCGCGCGCGGCCCAGGAGCTCGACGCGGTCGGCCTCGACGCGGCGGCCGTAGCGGGCGGACGCGACGACCAGCGCGGTCTGCGGGAACATCACCCACGGCTCGAAGCCGACCGGCAGGTCCAGGCCGGGGATCCCCCGCTCACGCATGAGGCGTACGGCGTCGGCGTAGGCGTCCAGGCCGGCGTCGACGTCGCCGCGCGCCAGCATCAGCTCCGCCCGGCCGCACAGCAGGAACAGCGCGCTGCCGAAGATCGACTGGCTGCCCTCCTCCGTCTCGACCTCGGCGAAGAGGCGGTCCGCGTCGTCGTACCGCCCCGAATGCAGCGCGACCAGGGCCAGCACCGTGCGCGCCTGGGTGTAGTCCTCCTCGGCGCCGAGGGCGGCGAGGATCGGCATGGCCTGCTCGGCGTACGCCGCGGCGGCCGGGAAGTCGCCGGCGTGGAGCGCGAAGCCGCACAGCTGGGAGGTCAGCTGCGCCCGCATCCACGGCCCCTCGCGGTCGTCGCTCAGTGCCAGCGCGCGCGCAGCGGCCGTCCGGGCCCGCGGCAGGTCGCCGTCGTTCTCGTAGCCGTGGGCGAGCCACATCAGCGCGAGCCGCGCGACCCGCGGATCGTCGCTCTCGCCGAGCCGCTGCATCCGGTCGATGCCCTCCAGCAGGCCGATCGGGCCGCCCTCGAGGAGCACGTGCACGGTCGGGGCGACCCGCGGGTCCTCCCCCGGCCCGAGCTCGCGGAGCCGGTCGAGCCCCGGCCCCCGCGCAAGGCCGCGGAAGATCATCCCGTTGGCGACGGCGACAGCCAGGCCGCTGCGGACCTCGTCGACCAGCTCGGGCGGCGTCGGCTCGGTCGACAGCAGCTCCTCGACCTGCGCGGCCAGGTTGATCACCTTGACGTGGGTGCCCTCGACCGTCCAGAAGCCGGAGAGGGCGGCGAACACGATCGCCACCGTGGGCAGGTCACGCGCGGCCAGCGCGCCACGCAGGACGCCGACGAGGTTGCCCTCCTCGGGGCGCAGCAGCGCCATCGTGCGCACCTGGTCGGGGGTGTAGAGCCTCTCCCAGCCGTACGCCGCCAGGCCGGTGGCCCAGGTGCGCAGCCGCTTCTCGGCCTCGGCGTCGTCGCCGGCGTCGACGAGCTGCATCCGGCCGAACTCGCGCACGGTCTCCAGCAGCCGGTAGCGGACCGCGCCGTCCTCGCGCACCACGACCAGGGACTGCTGGGCCAGTGAGTCGAGGACCTCGACGGCGTCATAGCCCAGCAGCGCGGTGGCGCCGTCGAGCGAGAATCCGTCGCGGAAGACGGAGAGGCGGCGCAGCGCGACCCGCTCCTCCTCGACCAGGAGGTTCCACGACCAGTCGATGACCGCCAACAGCGTCTGGTGTCGCTCGGGCGCGTCCCGGCTGCCGCCGCGCAGCAGCGCGAACCGGTTGTCGAGGCGGCGGGCGATCTCGGCGACGCTCATCGCGCGGACCTTCGCGGCGGCCAGCTCCACGGCGAGCGGCAGGCCGTCGAGGCGGGTGACCAGGCCACGGACCTCGTCCGGGTCGAGGTGCACGCCCGGGCGGGCGGAGGTGGCTCGCTCGACGAAGAGCGCGACGGCGTCCTCGGTGGAGAGCTCGGGCAGCTGGTAGACGCGCTCGGCGGCCAGGCCGAGCGGGATCCGCGTGGTGGTGAGCACGGTGAGTGCGGGCGTGCGCGACACCAGCAGCGAGACCAGGTCGGCGACCGCCTCGACGACGTGCTCGCAGTTGTCGAGGACGAGCAGCCCCGGGACGGTGCCGACGGCGTCGACGACGCGAGTGAGGAGGTCGGCGCGGCGCATCGACAGCGGCTGGCCGGTCGCGGGCTCGCGCACGCCGAGCGCGTCGGCGACCTCGACCGCGACGCCCTCCGGCGAGGTGACGCCGGCCAGCTCGACGAAGTGCACGACCGGCTGCTCGGCCAGCCGCGCCATCAGGTGGGCGAGCCGGGTCTTGCCGAGGCCGCCCGCGCCGACGATGGAGACCACCCGGTGGGATCCGACCAGGCTGCGCAGCGCGGCCAGGTCGGCGTCGCGGCCGATGAGCTCGTCGGCGTCGAACCGTACGCCGGACCGGACCGGCCGGTCGCGGGCCAGGAGCTCCTCGTGGAGCGCCCGCAGCGCCGGGCTCGGATCGACGCCGAGCGCGTCGGCGAGGTGCGAGCGGTAGGACTCGTAGCGCTCCAGTGCGGCCGGCACGCCGTGGACGGCGGCGACCGACCGGAGCAGGGCGGCCGTCACCTCGTCGGTCCGGTCGGGAATGCGCTCTAGGAGCGGGAGCGCCGCCGCGTAGTCGCCCGCGCCCGCCAGCCGAAGCCCCTCGGGCCGCAGCGCCCATACATCGACGTCGGTGGTCGTCAGCGCCAGCCGGTAGCCGCGGGCCGTGCGCTCGATCGCCTCCGGGCAGGTGGCCGCGCGGGCGCGGGAGACCACGACCTGCAGCGCCTTGGTCGGGTTGGCCGGCACGTCCTCGCCCCAGATCTCCTCGACCAGCGCGGTCTCGCTCAGCCCGCGGTGGCCGGCCTCGGCGAGGGCACGCAGCAGCGCATGGGTGCGCTCCCCCGGGATCGGCGTACCGTCCCAGGCGACGTCCTCGAGGAGCTGCAGCCTCGCCACCGTGCCTCCCTCCGGCTCGAGTAGGTACTTAGTCGCGGTCGAGTAGGTAGTTAATCCCGCCGAGTGGGGATTTCGTCAGCCCCGAGGTCGAGACGAAGCCCCCACTCGGGTGAGACGAAGCCCCCACTCGGGTGAGACGAAGCCCCCACTCGGACGGGACGAAGCCCCCACTCACCGTTGGACGGCGCCGGTGAGCTCGGCGGCGCGGGCGACGGCGGCCGCGCGGGCGGCGCCGGTCTCGGCCTCGGTGAGCGTGCGGTCGGGGGCGCGGAAGCGCAGCGCGAAGGCCAGCGACCGCTTCCCCTCGCCGACCTGCTCGCCGGTGTAGACGTCGAAGAGCCGCACCGACTCCAGCAGGTCGCCGGCGCCCTCGCGCAGCGCGGCCTCGACCGCGGCCACCGTGACGTCGGCGTCGACCAGCAGGGCGACGTCCTCCTTGGCGACCGGCATCGTCGAGAACTCCGGCGCCGGCACGACCGACGGCACCTGGGCCATCAGCGCGTCGAGGTCGAGCTCGAGTACGGCGGTGCGCGGCGGCAGGCCGAAGGCCTGGCAGACGGTCGGGTGCAGCTCGCCGGCGTGCCCGATCGTCCGACCGCCGACCCGCACCTCCGCGCAGCGGCCCGGGTGCCAGGGCATCAGCGCGGCCGAGGCGACCTCGACGTCGAGGCCGAGCTCCGCG
>Ga0131853_10027834_pt1 | contig 10132 bp, 7 predicted proteins | sample TergutLab28metaG_FD_92764 | JGI IMG/M metagenome (GOLD analysis project Ga0131853, IMG submission 92764) | Labiotermes labralis P1 segment gut microbial communities from Petit-Saut dam, French Guiana - Lab288 P1 (version 2) (version 2) | ecosystem: Host-associated > Arthropoda: Insects >... | reverse complement strand
TCTCTAGTCCTTTCCCCTGGGGAATTTATGTCCTATTTCAGCTGATTTTTATACACATTGTAGGCCATTCCAAAGCTCAGGCAGTTAGTCACCGAACTCTGTGGGGTCCATGTGTGGCCAGACCATGTGGGATCTTGTTTGGACAAAGTGGCAATGGGACAAGTTTTTCTTTATGAACAGTAATCCCTTGACCCACATCATTTTGACTTTGTTGTTGCATACATACATGGTGTGCCCTCAGACCCAATATAATAAAGCCAACAATGCCAATTCATGTGTTAGATGCTGAAGATGCCTTCTAGTTTGTGAACTTCCATGATCACAAGCTTACACTTTTGAAATATGGAAGTAAAGCAGCCTTGAGGAGCCAAGGAACCTGAACTTGAGCCTAAGGAGAAGAGCATTACAGTTTTTCATTTGAGTGCGGGATTTAGAATCATTGATACTGGCATAAAGGTGATTAAGGACATTGATTAGAATAAGCAGCAAACAGCAACAACTAGACAAGGAGTTATGAGGATGTTTATTTGCTCTTATGAGATCTGAAGGAGAAACACACCATAATAATTGCATAATCAAAACTGGTGTTTAGATAATTTTCACAGTACTTAATTTTATAGTAATTGATACAAGATACGTGATTGACCTGCATTGAGTGTATGTAGATTTTTGTTTCAAAAACAAATAACAGTGTTGTGTATACAGAATTAATCAGCACAGTTTCTTAATATTACATACTTTTTCCACATTGTTAATAATTTGAGTATTCTTAAGTGGTCAGTTAAGTCTTGATATGAATGGTTTGTTGAAGATATGCCACTCTTGGGTGAAAAGCTGGAGCTGAGAAATTTGTTAAACTGGTTGTTTATTTTACTCTTTAAATATGCCTTATTGCTTTGAGAAGTATTTTTTGTAATCACATACTACAAACTGAGTACTGTGATTTTATTGTTTTTTCATTCTTTCTTTCCTTTTATCAGTTTCAGTTACTCACATCGAGTGGTTTGATGAGGAAAAGGAGTTTGCCATTGCATTCATAGATGGAATAGTGAAGTTAGGGCGGAAGAATCCAAACTTCCAACCCATAGCATTATCTGCACATCAGGTTAGTCAGCATCTGGCTGTTTGTGGTAGCAGAATGCATATGCTGGAATTAAGCAGTAAGCACAGTCATTAACAAGACAGGCAGTGTATGTGTAGCATAACAATGCAGTGTGTTCACATAACCATGGTTGCTGTGGGAAAGCAGTTTGTATTATGAGTGTGTGTCTGTATTTGTGCCCTAGTTATCTGGCATGCAAATCGCATGTCTTCTATGTCATATTATATTGTCATCTGTGGCCTATCTGACTCCACCATATTTTTCCACATACCTCATAAACAGCACTATTTTGGGGGAAAAAGAAGAGTTATTGAACATAAAATGTGCGTTTTGACTTTCTCTACAACTTTTGCCTGAAACACTTCTCATTCTGAGAAGAATTCTTCAAGATGTGATAATAAATTTACATAAGTAATCTTGTAAAGTACCCATTATTCTTGTCAGATTTTAATCAGACTTGAACTTTCTCAACAGATTTTCAAAAAATCCTCAAATATCAGATTTCATGAAAATCTGTCTAGTGTGAGTCGAGTTGGTTTCACACAGACAGACTGACAGATGGATGGATAGATAGACAGACAGACATACATGACAGAGCTTATTATCACTTTTTGCAATTTTGCAAATGCCCCAAAAAGTCCATACAGAACAAAAATGTGAAAATTTCTTTGTGTTGTGTTTTTAACAGGTATGTTGCATACAGTTGTATTAGATGTATGTTATGAGATAAACTGGAAGAGCTCAGCCTGTAAAGTGAGTGGTTGTGGGTACTATGACCTGGGTTCTATCCCTGGCAGGAACGGGAATTTTTCTGTTTTCCATTTTGTCTGTACCTGTTGCTGTCCAGTGGATGTTGAGACTGTCTGCATGGGGTAATACTAATAAAAATTTGATCCTCTTTTAGGGGGCCTTGTCTAATTTGAAATGGGACCCAAGGGGCCAGTTATTGGCAACTTGTGGGGTGGATGGAATGTGTCGCATTTGGAAAGATATGGAAGGTGTCTGGACATGTGTTCATACACTTGTGCCACCACATGAACCAGTGTCTCTTGCATGGTCACCTCTTGTAGGTAAGGGAAATCATCTGTTTTTCCAATATGTGCATGTTAATTTGGGGACTGCTTTATTGGCAGATGTGCATGGTCATCATTTTTTGCATTTTCATGACACCCTGTTCCTGCTACATTCACAGAAATTATTCACAAGTACCTGTCATATTCATGTAAGTTGTTGAATTAAAGAAGGACAACACAGCAGGCACATGGATCTTGGTAGTAGGGTTCTGAAGAAAGAAAATTACTCCTTTTGAGCATCAAAATACTCCTTGTTATTGCAGGTAAAGGACATGCCCCTTTGCTTCTGTGTGTGGGAACTGTACATGGAAGAGTGGGTGTGTGGACACTGCCTGATGCCCATATGGAAGAATGTCATAGCAGGCTATCACCACAGTTAGTGATGCAGCTCCAAGGTCACTTATATGATCACCCTGTCACATCTTTAGCAATTCATAGGGGTGGTCTGCTCCTAGCATCAGGTCAGTTCTTCATAATAGTAGCCTGAAGTAGCATGAAGAAATTGTTAGATTGCATAGCGAGATGTGTTTATAGATGTAAATAGTTGGCCATATTAGGGTTCATGCATGTATGAGTGTATTAACTACTGGGGAACTGAAACAAATTTATGGATATCCCTTTGAGAGTATGTTACAATTGAACTGAGTGAATACGTTCACGTGTTGGAAATATATGTTCAGTTGTTATGTCACAGCACCACTTCACCAAATATGCAGTAGAACCCCCATTAAAAATGTGTTTGGGGGACAAGTGATTATATTTTAAATCAGGAAAAATCTTCACTGGGGTTTGTGTTAAAATCAATCATGAAATAAGTACTTTTGTTACAAAAACATTATATTCATTGCACAGTTAAACCTAATGATGTTTTTCTTCAATGCATTTTGTATTTATATATTTGTATTTGTTTAATGGAACATGAGAGAAAAAACTTGGAATATAAATTAAAATTTATTCTGTCAGTCCAATCTTCTGTCAGCGTGGTGTATGATGGTCTGTCATAAGGTTGCTCACATCCATGATTCATAAACAACCAATAACAGTGTTAGTTAGTAACATGTGTATCTCAGTTACACACACATAAAAACACACACACACACACACATACACAGAGACAAAGAATGAGTATTACACGGCTAAAATAGTTCGCAATCAATTCTGTTGCTCCAATTCCATTGATCATAGTCATGGTGTTGTGCCATCCAAACTCCAAAGATGTAAACACAGACCTGAAGTTGAGGCTCAGAAACAGTGTAGGGACTGAATTTTGATGTCTTCAGTGTACAGAAAAATGTAAATCCAAGAAACCATAAATCAGGAAATATTATACATTGTTTATATGTGGTTTTGGCTAGGACCACAAAAATGAACTTAAATTGTAGGAAAACCTTAAATCAAGAAACCTTAAATCAAGGTTGTAGTGTAATACTGTCTGTTCTGTAAAAAGGAAGCAGAAAAGTGCTTTAAAAAAATTATAGGAGGGTAGGGTATAAGAGTAAGCTCACAGAACAGATCAGAACGTTCTAAACTTTAATTCTGCTCTGCATGGCTTATTCTTACACACTCAAGCTGGACATGGTATGGTTGTCTGAGATAGTAAACTGCTACCAGCCTACACTGTGTCGTATCCTAGAAGATGGTAATCTTCATTGAATAAGAATTGTTTATATTGAATTGTAGGCAGCAATAAGGGACCCAGTGGTGTTGTAAACATATGGTCCCTTCAAGATGGTAGCCTGTTACAAACCAATACTGGAACTGGAGGTGTACACTCATTGACCTGGCTTGGAGAAACTGGTTTGGCTGTCTGCTTTGGTAGATCCAAGGTATTGCCTGCTTATTCTGTCATTTATATTCTTGTTGGTGGTTTAAAATTGCTGTTGATGGAAGGATCTGGAATTAATGGATGTTGAAAGAGTCACAGTTCTACTTTTGAGACTAAAATAAATGTTCTGTAGCTTGTATAGTAAAATATTTGAAATTGTTTTGTGGTTTCAGATTGTTGAAGAAGTAAGATTTTTTTTTTAAGTTATTCACGAACACACACACAGACACAGTTTATCAAACCCTAAGAAAAGAATATTATCATGAAAACAAAATTGTTACAATACAATATCACATAAAAACTCACACATGATTCATTATATGTAGTTGTTATCAGATTTCTTCTTGCCATTATGGTAATTCATGTTCTAAAATATGACTAACTATAAATTAAGTAAACTTATTTTCATGCATGATCTTGTGGAAGGAGAGGAGTTGTAGTCATGTTTGGGACATGTCTGAATGTGTGCAGCACAAATATGTTCAAAAGGTCAATCAGTTACTTTTGTACCAACAGCAGTGATAAGTAAAAGAGGTAGTAGTTTTATTTATCTGGAAAGTCATTATTTAGAACAAAGAATTACAAATAACATAAGTTCTACTTTTCTATGAAAATGAATTGTTGGTACACATACTAAAGTTTTCAGGGTTCCGCTTTTAAGACATTTCCTCGCTTAGTAAACCCAATTTTTTTTAAATTTCACCAACAACAACAACATATGAGGTTTTACTGTATATTTATCCTGATACTGAGAATTTGCCTGTCCCATTGTTTGTATGTATGTACACATGTGTATGTGTATTGTTTTTATATCAATATCTGCATCAACTTTTGTACACACTAAAGCCAGAGGGAAAAATATCATTAAGACAATCTGTTGAGTGACAAATTTAATATTGCCAGGTATTTTTATTATCAAAATCTCATCTTTCTTGTGAGTACATGACTATAATTAGTAGCATAGTTTGTAATACAATGACTGTAATTAATAGTATAGTTTGTAATACAATAATGTTTTCTCCCTCTCTTATGCAGGACATTCGTATAATGCAGTATGGCATGGCAGAGATGGCTCAGAGTCGTGTCTTAGCTGGGGCAAGAGCTTCATTACTCCACCAAGGTGTGACAGGCCTGCACAGTGCCCCATGTCTGCGAACACTGCTGCAGGCACTACCCACTCTACTGCAGGAGCAGTATCAATATGAGAAACCACTAGTTTTGAGTGGGGAGCAGCTGTTACACAGTGGACATCTCAAGTGCCTGGCGGCTCTGGTTCTAGTGCTGCGACTGGACAGGGTGCTCTGTTATCAGCCTGTGCCACCCAACCATGAGGAACACTTCTCTGTAGGTAAGCTTCATGACAGGTAATTACAGGAGTATATGTTGTCTATCTCCTGTATGTTTTAAGACTGCATTTTAATTCTGGCTGGAACTTATATGTCCGTATGAGATGGCACTGCTTTTTAGGTGAAAGCCTCATGCTGAGATTGGTATCTTGTTGCAGTTCCAGAATGGCATTGGTTGCAGGTTTTCAGTGTTGGTGTGCATACAGCAGAAGCACTTGTAAACAGAATGAAACTACCACAGGAGTTCTGTGCACTTGTGCAGGAAGGAATTGCAGGTGGGTACTGTAGTCTGTAGATAAGTTGAGCTGTTTACTCTACGGTAAGGATGTACAATACGCTGGCCCAGTTTTTTTTTTGGGGGTGGCCTTCAGACTTATTCTGATATAAAACTTGGCATGGAACATTTTAAAGAATTTTTTAATTTAAAGAATTAAGAACTATTCTGTCATGAGCTCTAAAGGTTCACAGAAATTTGGTAGTATACAACAAATGTCAGCAGAGAGATAATAGGATAGTAAACTTTAAAATTCAATAACTATATTTCATCTCAGTTATTAAAGGTATGAAGTATTTGTAATGCTGTGTTTTATTAAACAATTGAACTTTCATATGCCTGAAAATGACATAGCCCACTGAATTTTCAAAACTGTTTGTTTGTCTGACCTATGATTTGAGTCTCCTGCTTTGGGGTGATGGGGAGAGGGGTGATGTTGACCATAATACTGAATGCATGCACTGTTCTGCTTGATTGTTAAGAAAAAGTAGCACTTACAGTAATTCATTCAGCAGTGCAAAGTATGTGCAGGGCTCAAGAAAACTGATACAGACAGTGTTTAAACTAATGTAATAAAACCAACCAATGCACACGTGTAAAATATGTTTTATCACATATTGTTAGTTACTACCATGTTTCATCATTCAGGATAGACAGTAATACGAATACAATAAAGTGCTATATTGTTTAAGTGGGACCACTCAACATTATACTAGATGTCTCAGACTCACCATATGGTCACAAAAGTAAGCCTACGTATTATTCATAATTGATAAAAATTTTATTGTTAAAAACAAACGAAATGGGGTGGATTGTTGTATGTAGTTAATACACACCCTGTAATAAAAATAAAAACAACATAGTTATAAATATAGAACTATCAGTAGCATATATAAACAACTGCATGTTCAATAAAACAGTTTTTGATATAATCACATACCTGTTTACTCCATTGAGGTGTGTATCACAAGGGTCATCATGTGAGACTGGGGTGTAGCATTGGTATATATTTATAATTATGTTGTTTCTATTTTTGTTACAGGGTGTATAGTAACTTCATACAACAGGACACCCAGTTTCATTTGTTTTTAAAAAATAAATTTTATCGATTTTTAATAAGATATAAGCTGACTTTTTGACCGTATGGAGATTTTGAGACATCTATTATTATGTTGAGTGGTTCCACTTATACAATTTAGTAGTTAATTGTATTCTTAGTACTCTTGTGAAGCTATCCTGATGACATGTTGGTAATTAATAATATGTGATAGAACATATTTTATACATGTGAATTTGTTGGTTTTATTACATAAGTTTAAATATTCCTCAAATGCACAGGTATGGAACATGTTAAGTTGATACAAACAGTATTTACTTGTCACCCTCCATAGGGATTATGTGGCCCTGACAAGTTGGGAGGGCTTCCTTGTGATCCTGAGAGCTATGCTGCCAGGTGTGTAATAATGACTAGTAGGGCTACCCTTGCCAGACAGGTTGAAGGAGAGGAGCGAGACTCAGAAGCATTCCACCAAATGGATGATGTAGGTCACCATCACATATATTGAGTATGTTGCACACATTAAAGTGACCTACATTATGGCTCAAGAAAACATCCCAATAATTATCTGCTGTGGATCTACCCAGAGTAAAATATGCCAGAGGTAAAATAGCATCTTGTTTGGGTCTTCAGGTGGGGCCAGTCTGGGAGGCTCAAGGCAGAAGGATGATTCCAGTAATTTTGAATTGACATCTGTACAGGTTGTCAGTTGTCAGTAGATCTTGATATTTCAGTTGTTTCTCCTAAAACATAACTGGTATTTGATTTTAATATTGTGTCTGGTTTCTTATTGCTTTGTTTCTTTACATTGGATACTGCTGTGTATCCTGTTAAGTATAATATGGTAAATGAATTGTTCCATGATGTGAAATTTGAAAGGTATGTAGTGATTACAGTTCCTAATGTGAATTTTGTCATTTTGAACCTGAACATTTATTTAATTAAGTTTTTCAGAAATTTGTGCCTCTGGGGTGCAGTATTTGCTTGTCATATTCAGATTTTCATGAAGACATGCATTGCCACATTTTTATATTAAAGGACTATGTGTGAAATTAAAAATGTTTTGTAAAATTACATGTTTTTTCTATTAAATTTGTTTCATCTCCATTTTGTGTTGTTGCATGATTGAAGTGTATCATTATTTTCCTAGAAGAGGAAGAAGAGAGTCTAACAGCCACCAATAATTCAGTGTGGAGCCTGAAAGCAGATGAACAAATAATGAGTTGGTCCACCCAGCAGCCCCATGATTGGCAGATTGGTGGGAAGTGTCGTGCTTTTGTATGGGGTAGTGGTAGGCATGGCCAGCTTGGAGAAGCAGGTGAGATGATATGAAAGCAGAATTATTTCAGCCATAACTATGAATTTGGACTTGGTTTAAATGGGAGGATTGTATTTTTAAGCCAAAAACTGGTCTTCTGTTTCTGCAGGTCGGAGTTCATTGGTACCAGTTGAAGCAGAATCATTCTCAGGAGCACAACAGATTGTATGTGGTCAGAACTGCACATTTGTGATTCAGGCAAATGGTACTGTATTGGCTTGTGGTGAAGGCAGTTACGGACGTCTTGGGCAAGGAAATTCTGATGATCTACATTCACTTAGCATCATATCTTCTTTACAAGGTGGGTTAGTTGTTCTGTGTTATGTGGTCTGCCATGTACAATAAATCCTGTTATTGCAGCAGATGTGATTATGAAAGATGTGCTATTCTGTTATATTTTGATATTTGTTGTTATAGAACTCATAAATGTAAACCCCAACCACTGTATTTAATCACTATAGTTTTACACACTGGTAATATTTCCCATTCATGGCATCTGTTAGAAGTACAGAACTTGAAACAAAACAACAATTATTCAAAGCTTTATTTGGACAATTCAGGACTATATGAATACATGTTTCTGAGCCCTATTTGAATAATTCTTGTTTTGTAAGAGTTCGATCCAGTTATTTGGAGTTCTGACTTGGTAATTATATGAAAAAGTTCATAGGTACATAGGCCTGCAAACTTTTTCAGGATTTGTCATAACAGCTCTGGCAACATCTTGTGGATCTGATGGCCACAGTCTTGCCCTTGCAGAAAGTGGTGAAGTATTCTCATGGGGTGATGGTGACTATGGTAAACTGGGTCATGGAAATAGTGATCGACAAAGACGGCCTCGACAGATAGAAGCCTTACAAAGTGAAGAAGTTGTGCAGGTAATTGGGACTGTTTATTCAGAGCCACATCTGTGTGTGTGTGTGTTTTGGGGTGAGTTAAAGAATTCTGTATTCTATAGGTTTTAATGTTACTTGCTAGATGAAGCATCAGCATTTGTCTCATCTCATTATTATGTGTTTTTCACGATCTTTCATGATATCCATGCCATTACATGTTACTTTTTGGGGCACATTATTAATCTTTGATAAAACTGATAGAATGGTGCATGCATCACCCATCAACATGAGATTCCAGAATGTTGTTCATTTGTGTGATGATATACATTGTTGTACCTGGTATAATGTGATGGGTTTCCTTTGAAATTAAGGTATAAAAGTGTGCTAATTGTTCCATATATAAGCCAGCATAGTTGGTATTGTGCCTAGGCTCAAACTGGATGATCTGGGGTTGTAATTCCTGCAGAGGCAAGAGATTTTTTCTCTTCTAAATGTCCAGACTGGCTCTTGGGCCCACCAACCCTCCTATTCAATCACTACTGCAGCAACTTCATAGCTTGTATTGTTTCATGAAAAATGGACATGAAACTTTTGTGAGAAAATAAATTACATTTTTAACAAAGATAGAAATTGTGGGAGACTGAAAATTCTACAGATAAAGTGTGACCATTACCATTTCCATTCTAACATTCTGGTGTACTGAACAAGTGTTGTCACAACCTTAATCTTTTAAAAATGACTGACATGGAGAAGCTGAAATATTTCAATTCACTCTGGCAGGTTGCATGTGGTTTCAAGCACAGTGCAGTGGTAACAGCTGATGGAAAGTTGTTTACGTTTGGGAATGGTGATTATGGCCGACTTGGTTTGGGCTCAACAGCAAATAAGAAATTGCCAGAACGTGTGACAGCACTGGATGGATACAGTGTTGGCCAGGTTGCATGTGGACTGAATCACACTGTGTGTGTGTCGTTTGATGGCAACCTAGTCTGGGCATTTGGTGATGGAGACTATGGCAAGCTAGGACTTGGAAACACAGCCACAAAATCAACTCCACAGGTAACCTGACTTGGCATTAAAGCTAGCTTTTAAGTTAACTTAGCTTATAATGGACCTGAACAACTTGTTGTTGAAAAACTTATGCTGCCTGGCTTTTCATGCATTTGGTCACTTTTTTGGTATATACAGGGTGTCCCAGGAGGAAAGGACCTAACTTCGGGAGAGTGTTCCTTAGGTCAAACTATAACGATATAACCCAAAACACCTATATCCAAAGTTCAATGGTTACGGAGATATTGGCC
>Ga0131853_10027829_pt1 | contig 10133 bp, 10 predicted proteins | sample TergutLab28metaG_FD_92764 | JGI IMG/M metagenome (GOLD analysis project Ga0131853, IMG submission 92764) | Labiotermes labralis P1 segment gut microbial communities from Petit-Saut dam, French Guiana - Lab288 P1 (version 2) (version 2) | ecosystem: Host-associated > Arthropoda: Insects >... | reverse complement strand
TGAAGCAGTGGCGTACCAAGAGGGGGGGGTTGAACCCCCCCCCCCCCGAAATTCCGTAGACCCTCCAAAATCGTGCCAAACTCAACCGATTGTGAAAACTGTTAAAAGTTGCTGAATTTAGGACGCCAACATCCCAAGAATTTCGGAAAAAAGGTAGTACAATTCTACAGCTACCTAGGTTCACAGTTGTTTTACATTAGCAATGACAAATAAATTGGTTGTCATCATAAATAGTCTTAAAATATAAAAAATTAAGAAAATTTTACTACATGAAATGAAATTTCTTGTACCAAATTACAGCTGCCTCCAGAACCCCTGACTAGGGGGTTACAGCCCCCAGATCCCCTTTCTCTATGTTCTCTGTCCTCAACTGAATTTGTTGAACGCCCCTCCCCCTCCCCCCACCGAACAAAATTCCTGGGTACGCCACTGCCTTGAAGTAACATGAAACGTGTCTGAAGTGACGACTGGCCCCTAACTGACAAACGCAGAGCCAGAATCCTGATATCACTGCGACGAGGTACCTCAGTCACAAAAATAACGGACTACGTACTAGATGACCGGAGTTCGAATCCCAGACAGGAATTTTGCAAGAATTCGTCAAATAGCGAGAAACAACTATTAGCTTCCTCGCGTATGTCCTATCAGTCCGCATAGAACACCTCGGCTCCCACTGGACGGATTTTCATAAAATTTGATATTTGAGTATTTTTCGGAAATTTGTCGAAAAAAATTCAAGTGTCTTTATAAACTGACAAGAAAAATGGCTACTTTACGTGAAGACCGGTGTACAATATCTCGCTGAATTCATTGTTTCAGGCAAACGTTGCAGAGGAAATCAAAACACACTTCATATGGAATAACTTTTTTTGCCGGAAATCATGCCGTTTATGAGACAATGTGGGAAAATATGGTAAAGCCGGACAGGCCACTGATGACAACAGACGCATGCGCTTTGGATTATGAATAAGTACGGCTACAGACATACTCTTACTATGTTATATTTATTGCTTTTCCAAGGCAACAATGGTTATGCAAAAGGGCCTCTATTCTACGTTATACGTACTTTGCCTATCTTGTTTAATATTAAGACAAAACCATGTCCTTCACTGTCCGTCGAAACAGATAATACAATGCTTATACTTCAAATGGAAAAAAAGTGTACAGTTTCTCCCGCCTCAGTATCAACCTTACCTTCAGAAGTGCAAAGCGTCATTAAAGTCAGGGATCTGAATCCCCCGACACAGAAGCGTGACAGCTGTACCGGGAGTGCAGAAAATACCGCAGTAATTCCAGAGAATTTATTGCAGAATTCATCTCCTTGGTAGCGAATGCCAATAAAACGTTCTGTCACATTCAGTTCCAGTTCAGATTTTTAACATTGTTTTGATGTCTTCACGGTAAGGAGCCAGGGCAGCTTCCGTTACTTCTGTAGCTGGCTGTGAGTTGGACGAATAGGATTCGACTCCCAGTGTAGGAAGGGATTTCGCACCCTAGCCACTGCGTCCGTGCCAACTGTGGGACCCACCCCGCCTCTCCTAAAGCTGATGGAAAGGGTGATATTTCCTTGGAGTTTACGCGGCCGGGACGTGACGCTGACCGCTCACCGCCCACCTGCCCCCGTCGATCTGCACTTCCCCCCCCCATATGTAATCTTAGCGTGATGATAAATTAGGAGCAACCTTATTGTTATCGCCACCTAGGTACATGATGGCCGGAACGAGTGGACGTCATACCCATTAACCATAACGTTCCAAGATATGGCGTAACATGTGGCGCGCTCGCGTAACTACTATTGCCATGGAAACGCAAGAATGCCTTCTCTGTATTGCTGCGCAACAAATGTCGCAGCCAACAACGTGAAACACACTTAGGTGTTCAACTAAAGTGTCCGATATATTTGTCCGATTTTGACAGAATTTTTTTTGTCCGCGACGAATTTTCATAGAAGCCCCCCAATATCAAATTTCACGGAAATCCGTCCAGTGGGAGTCCCGCCAGTACGTGGGGACGGACGGATATGACGAAGCTAATGGGCGCTTTTCGCGGCTACGCACACGGGCCTAGAAACCACGGCTATGGAACCGGTGTAAGAGGAAACGAATTCAATAATGCTAGATTTCAAACTTTCGCCGTGTTCTAAATGTTGTAGTCTTTCTTTTGGGTAATTCTGCGGCGTCTGAATTTTATATGCCGACGTTTCGAAACACTCTGTTCCATCTGCATAGGTGCCGTAAGTTTGCACCACCTATGAAGATGGAACACACAGTGTTCCGAAACGTCGGCACATAAAATTCAGACGTCGGAGAATCACCCAAAAGAAAGAATTACATCAATAATCCTAATTTGTCAGTGGGTGCTAAATGAAACCATTATGATCTGAGCCTGTGTTGGTGCTAATCCCTTTATTTTTCTAGTTTCTTACTGAGGCCTTTACCCTTAAAAATATCGAGCAAAGTAGTCAAAAGGACACATTAAATCTTGTATCGTATTGAACACAAGACTGTGCACGCTAAGGCCAACACCAGGGCAACCACCACTTTTCTGAACCAGTAATTATCTCCAGTTTACTGCGAAAAGTACGACAAAATTGGACTCTACATGAAAAACACCAATACCGAAGGACCATGCGATATCGAACATGGTGCCAGTCCTGCTACTATCCAGATAGGCGCAACTGTACGCAACACACTTCAGATGACTAGCTTAAAGAAACCATTTGGAAAACTGAGGCGAATATAGGAGGATAAAATTAAACCAGATCTTCAAGAAACAATATAGGAATCGCGGACTGAACTCAAAATATGGGCAAATGGTGGGGTCTTGTGAACATGATAATGAACCTTCGGGTCCATTAAATGTGGGTAATTTGACTAGCTCTGGAATTATTACCTTCTCAAGAGGGAAAAATGCTCCAAGTAGTTAGTTAGTCAGTCAGTCAGTCAGTTGCGTAGTTAGTTAATTAGATTTAAAACAAAGGCTGAAATAAGAACATCGTAACGCGCTTCGCAATTTATACTACTTAACCAACACCATTAGTGACTTAAAGGCTCTATCCTCTTTATGGAAGATGATACCTCCACTCCAAATACACATTCACGGCGTGCAGAGAAGCCTTCTTTCCCTTTGAGTAATGCAATCCTAAGAACAGCTAAACCGTTTCCAAGAACAAAGAAAAGCTAAACCGTTTCCAAGAACAACAATTGTACCAGTATTCTTAATATAGTCACCAACAAGGAAATTATCCCTTCTAGGAAAGTAATAGATGCGCGTGCGCAACGTTTCGTGGTGAATGACGAGTTGCTACTACCTATCGCAAGAAACATTCGCACCAGACACTGGCTTAGTAAACGCTACTGGAAATGCTTAATGTTTTCAGTCCGTGTGTAGAAGCAGAAGTCTGTCGATGCCACCAACAGCAGTCCTCCAATCCCCGCTGCACTCAACACCTCCCGCATCGCGCCAGACACGCCCACCACCCACGGTAATCATCTCCTGGTCTGCCAGCTATATGTATCTTTGAAATTATCTAAGAAGAACGTTGATGTTAAAATTTGAAAATATGTCATGTAACACATTAGAATAATTTGTCATTACACAGCACAGAACGGCAACCTCTGCGACAGAAACACGTGGCTTACATAAGAGCATTACACGGCTCCTAAAACCTCCTCCTCCTTCTTCTCCTCCTCTTCATTTTCCTTTTCAGGTTGCGTGACAGTCATGTGTTTGAGGAGGTGGTGTCGTCAGCCGCACGCCCAACCCGCCAACCTGGAGGACCAAGGTATCCCTTCTAGTCTAGGTCATCACATTTGATCTGTCCGGCATCGGAGGCCATACCACGAGCTACGCTACCGCAAGCATAGCTCTCAGGATCCCTTGACCATTCAAGCCCCACCACTACATCAAAGTAGGGATACCTGCGGTGGGGCTACTAAAACTTTGCCGGTGGTTTTATACAGGTCTCGGTAAAAGTGGTGGTCTCCATATCTTCGAGGACACAGCACAAACGGATGACGTTTGGCTACTTCCGTCCCTGTAGTGGATTACAACACCACGCCTTGAAGTAATACCGAAGAGTGGGTACTATTTTGGCATTGGGCAAAAGAACCATAGAGTGTATGGTGAAAATTACGTAACGAGGCGTTTCAACATTTGTACTCTTCATACAATAAGGTAATCAAACGGAATTAAGGTAGGAGAAATATTTCAGTCACGTGAAGAAAATAACGAACACACTGTGATTGGAAAACCACACTAGAACGGAACACATGTCAGATATACAAGTGTACCAACCATGACGATAGTACAATTTTTTTTTATATCATAGGGTGGACTATACTTGAACTGGCTCACGACAGAACTGCATGACGGGATTTGTTAACACGACGATGAACCATCCGGTCGCATTAAAGCAGGGAATTTATTAAATAGATAAATATACAAAGTGTCAGTTAGTGTCGCTATGGCCTGCCTGCACATAAAAGCCATTCGTTCCATCGACCTTCCACGCAACACAAACAAGCTGGAACGTCTGGTTACGCCGTGGCAATGCGCCCACACGATACAGGCACGGTCTGACTGCACGAATAGCTCGGTGCTTCATCAACATTTCCGAACTAACGACCCCAAGACCAGTTCATATCCATAACCACCCTCAACGCCATCTAGTTCTTCTGGTAGGCTTGCATCTATTCTTCTCAATCTTCACATTATTAGTCTATTACCACTACTGCTGTGGCCTTTGCTGCTGCCGCTGTTGCTACTACTACTACTACCACCACCGACACCAACGACATTGCTGCTGCTACTACTACTACTACCACTACCACCACCACCGACAATGTTGCTGCTACTACCACTACCACTAGTATTACTACTACCACCACCACCGACACCGACATTGCTGCTGCTACTACTACTACCACCACCAACAACAACTGCTGTTGCTGCTGCTAGACTCTATTATTGCCTCTACCAGGTCCTATAAATGCTACTAAAACTACTAATATTAATGACTTAGTCGCTATTGCTACTGCTGCTGCTACTACTACTAGTAGTAGTAGTAGCAGTAGTAGTAGCAGCAGCAGCAGTAGTAGCAGTACTGTCGCTGCTACTACTAGGCCCCACTACTACTACTACTTGTACCAATGCGAACTCTACTGCTATTACTGCTGCGCCGTGAATAGCAACACTGTTTTCAGGAGTGTATTTCGCTAACATTCGTACCCGCGTACACAGACGTACCAGAAAGCCTATACTCTCACGTAGGCCGTTCACACGATGCTGATTGTTTTGACTTGTGTCATATTCACCGACAGTCCGTTGCAAACAGACATATTCAGACAAGTACGCCGCTACCACGACGTAGCAAGCAACGACACGTGACAACTGTTCGTCAAAATTACCAGCCGTGGGAACGCGACTTAAGAGGCACAGAAAACACCACGCGATCATTCCAGCTAGCGAGTACAAAAAGCCGAGGTATATTTGTTAGCATTCCCGCTCCATGTTCGAGGAGTCTCTGGTTCACATCTCGGTCCGGAGACCAGTCATCGTGATTGCGGTTTAGTGGGTCCTTCCAGGAAGTGAACGTACAATAACTTCGTAGTTAGGTCGAGGGTGCTTCCTGCCATATCCTTTCCAGTTGATTACTCAGCGCCGTATAATCAGCCCAGCGGCAGTCTTTAGTTTGGCCCCAAAACCCCTATGGAAATGGAGTAATTGAGCTCGTGAGTATCATGCAACCACGCTGCTGCACACCAGTCAGTCACGGCACAGCTATCGAGCATTCCACGCACATTTTCCATGACAGGTCATGATCGTGAGATTACACAACTTGTTGAGTTACAGCGCATGTATCAATATGCGGTTTCCAGTCAAAAGCACGCGACTTTAAAATGTTTAACTCTGTCTGTATCGCGAACAACGATTTCTTGGCCAGAAGAATTCGCCACTTCTATCTACATCTCTTGTATCTTATACCGCTCATAAATACCGCCATCATGTAAAAACACCAGCGAATGATGACCTCTGTCAGTTTATCTGTGGCAGTACTAGTGGACAGTAGTAGTAGTAGTAGTAGTAGTAGTAGTAGTAGTAGTAGTGGCAGCAGCAGCAGCAGCAGTAGCAATAGCAGCGAAATCATTAGCAGTAGTAGTTGTAGTAGCAGTACTGGGACCTGTTAGAGGCAGTAATAGAGTCTAGCAGCAGCAGCAGCAATGGCGGCGCATCGGTGGTGGTGGTGGTGGTAGTAGTAGTAGTAGTAGTAGTAGTAGTAGTAGTAGTAGTAGTAGTAGTAGTAGTAGTGGTAGCTGCAGCAGCATTAGCAATAACAGCGAAATCATTAGCAGTAGTAGTTGTAGGAGCAGTACTGGGATCTGGTAGAGGCAGTAATAGAGTCTAACAGCAGCAACAGCAATGGCGGCGACATCGGTGGTGGTGGTGGTAGTAATAGTAGTAGTAGTAGTGGTAGTACGGCGAAAATTATGTAATCATGTCTGCGTTGTGCCATAAACGTCTATCCACCGTAAGAACGTCTGAACACACGTTTTTCGTCAACACTGTACGAACATCATGTCACATTTGACAATAACGATAAATTTTCTATCGTTAATCATTCCAACGCATCAGCTGTAAGCACCTCGCCACACATTACGAAGAACGCACATTCCCCGTCCACGCCACTCATTTCCTTAAAACGCCTGACGGATTTCGACAAAACTTCATTATAAGTGGCTGTAATTAAACCCGTCGGAAAAACTGTAATTCTGATGCGTGTTGTCCCAGTATAACCGCATCCAACTTTCAGTGAAAATTAAATAACCCTTCACGAGAATTAAGGCTTCCACCGCGGTTCAGTTTAGGCAATTGCTCTTCTGGGATGTTACACACAACGCAGCGAACGTTGGTAGTCGGTAGTGGGAAGTTGAACACTTCTCTGACTGCTTAATTGTTGAAGATGGGACCGATAGGCTGTCCCGAAACGTCGGCGCATAGCTGCCAACATACGCTGCGTGACATCCCAGAAAACTTCAGTTCATAATTTTTGCCAATAACGCAAAAAAAAAGTTACACAATACACGGCGTTTCATAATGTACTCCGGGATTACAAAAATTTATTACAGGAAACCCGTAGGACATATATTTACGAAACCTGTACAGATAGAAGGAACAACTCAAAAAAATTTTTCCCACTAAGTTGTTTTACATCTTAGTTCACATTTCTGCCGCTAGGCGATGCGAGTGTATGTAGTGAGAAAATGGCTGCTCCGATGGAGAAGTCGTTTTGAGTGTTGGAATATCACACGAGTTAAGTCTGTGGTTACTGTGCAACGTGCATTTCGTGCAAAGTATTCGTTCCACAATTGCCACGTGACCTCACTGACCTAAAGGCACGGATCATTGCAGCAATGAAGAATACCGATGCACCCATGTTGACGCGTGTGTATCAAGAACTTGAATATCGTATCGATGTGTGCCGTGTCACCCGTGGTGTTCACATCGAACATCGCTAGTTGTCTTTAAAAAAAACTTTTTCAGTTTTCTTGTGGCTGTGAACAATTCCATTAAGGTAGGTCCTTTGGTTTTTCTTGTTATAAATGTTTGCAGTCACGGAGAACAATATGGAACGCGCTGTATAATTCATTAGACAAAACGCTGATCGACTTAGTGAATATTTATAAGATGCATAAGTAGAAAAAGACACACAATTCCACACGCTGTTTCTGACGTCACTTTCACAACAAATCTTCATCTGCAACAAAATTAACTTCAAATCTAGCCAGGAACGAAAAGTCACAATAACCTTCCGTAATGTGCCCAATCACGTTCGCCTGGTTACGGAGTTTACCGTAGCCAGGCTAAGCTGATCTGCAAGGAACTCCATGGTGATACACACGTTACTGGTGTTGGAAATTATAACAACAGTCTGACAGAACTCGGCTCGCTGAAGTCTATGTATTAAACAGCCAACAAGTCATGTTCCATGACATTAAACATTGCATAAGCAGCTGAGAGATAAAAAAGCCTCTATTACGCCTTCCCCTCCCCTCCCTTTCCCTTGTGCCACAGTTTCACGTAAGTAAACTTTGACATCATAAAACTGGATGGGACAAAACGTGCGAAGTTTATTTTTACTCCAGCTTCTGGCGTCATGAGTAAGTCAACAAAATGGTGATGAATCCAAACACGCGCCTTCCTGATAATAAAGATCGTTCAAAGTTGTGATTATGACCATGTATAATAGGATATGTCTCAGAGCGGCCGGACAGAACCGCCAGCCCTCCACTGAACGTCACTGAACCCAGCAAGGTGGTGGGCTCAAGCAGTACAGCGCATTGGCATTGTTAAGCGGCCTCGAAAGGCGGCGGGATAATCACTGTCCTGAATGATGGATTTCGTACATCGTTTTACTCAGTCCGTCCAGCAAATTCCCGTGGGACGATCCCTACTTACGCCACGATCGTTTCCATCCACGTCCTTTCCATTTCATTAGTCACATCCAACCAACCATTCGACGTTATAGAGTCCAGTTGAAATGTGATGGCACACGGTGACGCACGGTAGAGGAAGTGACGGGGTAACTGGCGAATGGAGTGGGTAGCCAGTACTCTTCACACTTCCTCGGAACATTGTGTATCCAGCATTACTACCGCCGATGCGCACACCTCGGCTGCCAGCAGTCGACTGAACCGACGCCCCCGCCGATTTAAATGGACTCGTTCGTTTCGCCGAAAGACGAAATATGGTTTCTGCGCGTGTGCCATCACATTTCAAACGCAGTCTACAAACGCAACGCTGGTGGTCGGCCAGACAAGTATCGGGAAACACACTTAAAATAGGTAGCAACGGGTGCAGTAGAGGTATAGCTCCACTCATTCTTAATCTCTGTGCTAGATGGGAGTAGTCAACTTCAGTGCCGGGCCTCTATATTCCCAGGGAAGAATCTCTGTACCCATTCAAGGCTGGGTGGGCCCCAAGGCCGGTCTGGACTTTTTTTTTTGGCGCAACAGCCCCCCAGTGGGCCAGGGTCTCCTCATTCAAGAGGTTTCTAGATCACACACAACGACACACCACAGTCGGTACGACTCCTCTGGACTAGTGATCAGCCCGACGCAGAGACATCTCCCTGACAACACACAACATTCACAACAGACATCCATGCCCCCGATGGGATTCGAACCCAAAATCTCAGCAGGCGAGCGGCCGCAGACATACGCCTTAGACCGCGCGGCCACTGGGACCGGTTTTTTTTTTAAGAAAACCCCTTGCCCGTCAGAACAAAAATATTTTTTTACTTGTCTGATGATTAGTTTCTGTTCACCCAAGCACAAAAATTAATTTCAGCTTGCTATGAGTCACCTTTCCTTAGAAAACGTTTAAAAACGCCGTTCACAGAGAGCTTAGTGCGCATGTAAAGCACTAACAGGGTATTTTTACAGGCAATTGCGCGAGTCGCACCACTGACGTGCCCGAACCGCGTTGTTGTCATCCCTGTTATATAGTCTGCGACACTGACCAAACAATTAAAAAACCACAAATAAACATACAAATAAATACATAGAGCGACGTAGTATTAACTACACTCCTCGATCTAATCTAACGTGTTATGTAAGCTACATAAATGGCTGAGGTGCAGAACGGAGGATGATATTAACATGGCTCTTGCCAAAAACAGGATGGGAACGCGAGAACTGGATTCATCTGGCTGAAGGACAGAGACAGGTCGCGGGCTCTTGTAAGCAAGTTGGCGTATTATTAATTTTTAGACGGCACTTCAAATCCCAGATATCGTAGGTATTTGACTTCGAGACGGTTCCATTGTGTAGCGGTATCAAACTTAAAAACCACTGTACACAGGGCACAGCAAGGAAAGAGAGGTGTGCAGGCCCAAAGCATAGTTCAAATTGTGGTGCTGAAAGGACGTTTACCTTGGACCTCAATTTGCAAACAAGAATTAACGCAAGGAAAATTAAAAACAGGCCATACAGTACGGAGTACAACATAATAACTATACTTACTTACTTACTTACTCCATGGTGCAGAGTCCTTCTTGAGAAGCTAACTGGTTTGCAGCTAGTCAAGAAATTCCCCGCATTTCACGGAACCCGAAGGTTCATTACCGCACTCAC
>Ga0131853_10027828_pt1 | contig 10133 bp, 6 predicted proteins | sample TergutLab28metaG_FD_92764 | JGI IMG/M metagenome (GOLD analysis project Ga0131853, IMG submission 92764) | Labiotermes labralis P1 segment gut microbial communities from Petit-Saut dam, French Guiana - Lab288 P1 (version 2) (version 2) | ecosystem: Host-associated > Arthropoda: Insects >... | reverse complement strand
AGTTCCCTATATTTTATATAGTGCCCTGTATTTTATACAGTGCCCTGTATTTTATAAAGTGCCCTGTATTTTATACAGTTCCCTATATTTTATATAGTGCCCTGTATTTTATACAGTGCCCTGTATTTTATAAAGTGCCCTGTATTTTATACAGTTCCCTATATTTTATATAGTGTCCTGTATTTTATAAAGTGCCCTGTATTTTATACAGTTCCCTATATTTTATATAGTGCCCTGTATTTTATACAGTGCCCTGTATTTTATAAAGGGCCTGTATTTTATACAGTTCCCTATATTTTATATAGTGCCCTGTATTTTATACAGTGCCCTGTATTTTATAAAGGGCCTGTATTTTATACAGTTCCCTGTATTTTCTTCACCACCTCTCACTCTCACATTACCAGTTTTCACGTCATTTTAATGATTTTTCATAAAAATTTTTCAATTTCCTTCATGAAATAAAGGTACAATAATAATAATTGTACCTGATATAAAGGTTCAAGTGTGTGTGAGACAGAGAGAGAGAGAGAGAGAGAGAGAGAGACAGAGACAGAGACAGACAGAGAGAGAGACAGAGAGAGAGAGAGAGAGAGACCCAGTGAATAAACTGTTTGTCAGATTTTCATAAGATTCTCTATAGATATTCTTTACAACAAAGTCTCAGAATGCATGACTCTCATTTAAATAAGCTCAGTGACAGTCATACTTCATTTCAGAACATACATTTCTTCAAACCGTCCATTCCAGCTTTCATGGCCGAACTGGGTGAAGGAGAATGTAGGAATCTCCGTGCAATGCCTAATAACAATTATGAGTTTTGTTAACATCATTTCAGCGAAAACCACAATTTCCTTAAGGTGTATGAAAACCTTACACATTTTTTTCAAAATTATTCTTCTGATTCGGATACAACTCGGTGCAGTAGATGTTCACCAGAATGAACTGAGTCACTGTGAATGTCATGCAAAAAAAAGCATAAAGAAAATCATAATTCACTTATGGTTGTTAAATAATTTCTACTCTTCTTTCCACATTTACTGCCAGCTTTTGCGTGAAAAGGGGCATCAAGGATCAGCAAAAAAAAGCTGCTAAACATTTGTTGGTTTATAAACATTTACACAGGGAAGCCCACACTTTTGTTATGAGATACCAGAAATTTTGTCTTATGTTCCAAATTTTTTCCCCAACTTTGGTTAATATTCAACACAGCATACATGCAGAAAGAATTATTGACTGGCCCTGAGTCTCATAAAAATAGGCACAATATAAGCTCATAATTTGTTTATATACGTATAGGTAAAGCAATCCCTATGCATGCCTATTACTGGCCCTGAGGGATCCAGAAAGTTGAGGTTCCCAGATTTTGAGACAATCGATATATGAAGGTGGTAAGGTTGTCAGTCCTGTGCCCCAGCCGCCTTTACCTCCCAAGAAGTATTCCTGGTACCCATATCTGTTAGACGTCGAGTCAACCCCAAGGGACATAGTGCTGCTGGCTTGCAGTACACTGCCCCAACTGACCGCATTACCCCATGTCCACTTTTTACATATATGCATAAATAAATTTCTTTCTACTTTCCACATTTATGTGAAATTGGCTACAACAGATGTGCTCCCAATACTGTTTATCTCCTGTGCACTGTTTATACAATTGAATAAATATAATCCTATTTATGCATAAAACGTTTCTGATGAATATTAATTCTGTAATAATCATCTTCCCAATGTAGTCTGCAGCAAACACACATGACATGTATGCTGTAGGTTGTAACATCCCAGAAACCACACACCAGGATGTAGATACTGAAGCTGAAATTATGACAGATGTATTCCTCAGGCACAGAAAGAAAAAATATTTGTAAAGAAGCAATTTGAAAATAATTCAATAACATGTTCTATGTCTCAGAATTACTGCTATTAATAAACCACATATGTCCATCACTACAGTACATAATCACGTGAGTGACACTGTGCTAACCTTTCTCTACCAGTTTATGTACATACTGTCTAATAATTTTAATTACCTTTATGTTTTTTGTTTCATGTTAAAGGAAGCAAAAGCTCGAGGAGATGCAGATACATTTGAAGTTAGTCATGACCGCTTGGAACTTGGACGGCAAATTGGAAAAGGGGCCTTTGGGCGTGTGTTTGTAGCCCGTGCTGAGGCTATTGTTGGTATTCCTGGATACAGCACAGTTGCAGTAAAGAAGCTCAAGAGTGAGTGTTTTCAGTTCATGAATCACACCGCTATGTGACAAATGACCAGTGGTGAACAACTCAGTTCACCAGTGTGTCAAAAATTCTACTCACCACATATCGCCACATGCAATGTTGTAATTTTACCTTCATCTTACCCATCACATAACATAGTGGACGTAAAAAAGTGTCCCTTATATTATGTAATATATACATAAAAAAAGGTAAAGTGACCCCGTTACAGGCCCGGTGTGGCCCAGAGTGTGGGTAGAGATATAGCTCTACTCTTCCATGACCGCTGCACTAGAAGGGAGTGGATGGTCAGCAGCACACTCCGGCCGCACTTTACCCCCGGGAAAGACCCGGTACCCATTTTACAGGAGGCTGGGTGGGCACCATGCCTGGTCTGGACGGGCGGAAAATCTTGTCCCTACCGGGATTCGATCCCGGACCGTCCAGCCCGTAGTCAATCGCTATACTGACTGAGCTACCGGGCCCACATGTAATTAATATATATATATATGTGCACAACATATTATTCACTCTTTGAACTTACTGTTTGATATCGGTTGAGAAACATTCTGGCAAATCAAATGAAAACCTTAAAATTCTATACAGTTAATTTGGTGCTGGAAAAGTTCTGTATAGTTTTATCTTCTTCTTCTTCCATTGGCACTACAGCCCACTGTGGTCTTTGGCCTATCAAACAATATCCTTCCATTTTTTTCTATTTGTCACCAACTCTCTCCATCTTCTCACTCCCAGCACTTGAAGATCTCTTTCTACTTCCCCTTTCGATCCTTTCCCGGGTCTTCCCCTTCACCTTGTCCCTTCCAGTTCTTGAGTGAAGATCTTTTTGGGCATCCTATCCTCCTTCATTCTCTCCTGGTGACCTAAACAGCTTATCCTTTGCCCTTTTATCTATTTTACTACATTTTTCTCATTTGTTCATCTCTTCTAGTTCTCGGTTCATCCTACTTTTCCATTCCCCATTTTCATATTTAGGGCCATATATTCTTCTAAATATTTTCCTTTCAAAAATTAACAGAGCTTGTTCTTCTTTCTTCATCAACATCCATGCTTCCGGTCCATACGGCACTACCGGTCTTATTAGTGTGTCCAGTTTTATAATATTTCAATATTATGCCAGACCTATCACACAGTACACTCATGATGATGGTTTGCTGTGCCTATAGCCGCAAACAGCAGGGTGTCCATTTAAATTTTCATGCTTCAATTTTCCCATTTGATTCACCCTCATAAAGAAGGAAGTTAGATAAGATATTAACAAGTAAATCGAAGACATTTATGTCACAGATCCTGAGAGAGGAATCTGAAGTAGCTGTGTTAAATATCAGATAGCCATAGCAAGCCAATAGGTTACCACAAATTGCTTTCATGACAAGACAAGTGTTTCAAACAGATCCCTATATTTTACTAATGGGGTGTTATCTTCTTAACACTGTATGTTGATTTTTCCTTTAAACAGACAAAGCCTCATCTGACGAATTGGAGGAGTTTTTGTCTGAGATAGCGATGATGAAGCGGGTAGGTCGCCATCCCAACGTGGTTACCATGCTGGGCTGCTGCACTCTGAAGCAACCATACTACATGATTATGGAGTACGTGCCATGTGGTGACCTTCTACACTATCTTCGTCAGCTGAGGGTGGAATACGAACATTGCGTGGAGGGTGCACAAGCTGCCTACAATACAACACAGGGTTTTTGTCCTCGATATATTGGGGACCAGATTCACCTGTCGTAAGTGAAACTGAGAAATTATTAATTATAAGATGTTAAGGAAACAGGATTCTAAACAAGAGCTGGATGTTTACAGTTGAAATGCATGTGATCCAACTACCCAAACATTTTTATCCTTATTACATGGTACATGATACATTTCATAAATTATTTACCAGTATACTGAGTGAGATGACTCCTGCTCTCCATATCACACAACCACACAACTGAAAGCTGTTGGCAGTACTGCAGAGTTGGTGCAGATGGCTGCATATTTGCTTGACAACCATATTGGCAGACTCTTGTCTGTAATGTTATAGTCAATGGGCATACCAGGTGATGAATCTGTCCAAACGGTACACAAGGACATCAAGAGCCCCTGCTTCTGAACTTCAGATAACATAACAAATTCCATTTGTTACCATAAAAATTTCCAAAGACTCTGTGTCAAGAGTAAGAACAGACATTCAATTATACACACTGATGGTATCAGACTACAGCACAATGAAGACTGCCCCCATGTGGCCTGGTCAGTTCGGTACCAGCTAAACGCTATGTGATGTGCTCGAGTATCCAGCATACAGCCCAGAATTAACACCAAAAATTGTTACAGCTTTGTATCATTAATGAAAGCCCTCAAATAACATACATTTATGTCAGTCAGGAGTCTGCAGTACGGTGGCTTAATTAGTGGCCTAACAAATACTTCGCAAGTGAAATATGCTAACTCAATGAGATTCCTGTCTATATGCATGTGGTGATTTTTCTAACTGCTGCAGTTCCTTCCCTTGTGAGTATACTCTCAAGGGTTTCAGTGGTACATTCCTCATATAACACAGTCCACAATTGTGAAGTGAGAGAGAAAACCAACAAGATGCAACAGTTAGATATTTGTTATCAACACTTTCTCAACATGTTTCGGGCATCATTATGCCCATCTTCAGGAGAACAAGACGTATGTTACTGCATGTAGTGTGCTGTGCTGGTTCTGCTGGATGTGGTTGGTTGCGGTTGTGCGGCACTGCCTTGTGGGGTGCGAGCACTGTGAAGGTTACTGTTCGACAGCAACAGTCCACAATCTCACTCATTTACAGGGCTGTTAATATAGTTGCTGTAAGTTATCAGAGATAAAAGATGTGGTCGTTTAATGTACTAGAATGACATGAGTGAGAAAAATATAACAAAGTTTGGAATTTTGGTTAAAAAGTGAAAGGTAGGCCTACTTGGGAATTTAAATATTTTTTGTGGCATGGGAATGGATAATAAGCAATTTGTGAACAACGTCAAATATTAAACAACAACATTAAAGAAATTTCATGTGGTACTTGAAGTGAAGTACCTGAAAACAATGAGCAAGTTTAAGTTCGCTAGTTCTGCGGTTCTAACAGCAGTGACTATGAGGAACACTGTTTTCTGGCATGGGACACTATATAGTCTTGCAGCAATTTATGGACTTTTCAAACATACATACTGCCTCCATCTTTAGAAGGTTAGGCACATGACATAATTCAGTGCAAGACACTGGGACAGGAGAAAAGGATATGTGTCTGCCAATGAGCTGTGTCCCTTCTAACTACCATGACTCTGCCAGCAAGATGTGTCCCTTCTAACTGCCATGACTCTGCCAGCAAGATGTGTCCCTTCTAACTGCCATGACTCTGCCAGCAAGATGTGTCCCTTCTAACTACCATGACTCTGCCAGCAAGACGTGTCCCTTCTAGCTGCCATGACTCTGCCAGCAAGATATGTCCCTTCTAACTGCCATGACTGTGCCAGCAAGCAAGATGTATCCCTTCTAACTGCCATGACTCTGCCAGCAAGATGTGTCACTTCTAGCTGCCATGATTCTGCCAGCAAGATGTGTCGCTTCTAGCTGCTGTGGCAAGTTGTGTCCCTTCTAGCTGCCATGATTCTGCCAGCAGGACACGTCCCTTCTAACTGCCATGACTCTGCCAGCAAGACGTGTCCCTTCTAACTACCATGACTCCACCAGCAAGACGTGTCCCTTCTAGCTGCCATGACTCCACCAGCAAGACGTGTCCCTTCTAGCTGCCATGACTCTGCCAGCAAGATGTGTCCCTTCTAGTTGCCATGACTCTGCCAACAGGACATGACCCTTCTAACTGCCATGACTCTGCCAGCAAGATGTGTCCCTTCTAGTTGCCATGACTCTGCCAACAGGACATGACCCTTCTAACTGCCATGACTCTGCCAGCAAGATGTGTCCTTTTGTCCAGTCACAGCTTGTAAGAATCATGTTCCTTATTCTTATTTATAGGTCTTAACAATTATTTTACCCACACAGCTTCCTCTTCTACCCTGAAAAATGTGGCAGTATGTTCCACTGAAATGTTCATAAATTTCTCTTAACTCCACTGCATGATGTCCCAGAACTGCTTAATATTCTCAGCATGAGTCTCATTTTCCAGTCTGAAGTTACAAATAAAGTAAAGCCCACATTAATATTGCCTCTTAAAATGTTGATATCTCTAACTATGACATACATATAGGCTTTTACTTTCCTCTTTTAAACTATCAGTCTAGCCCTAGCATTCCCACTCATTGTTTAAGTACCATTTTCATTTTAGTACACTCAAAAAAGTTTTGTTCTCATCCATAAACAACATGGTAGGAAAAAATTAGATTTAATTTCCATAATGTTTGTTTTAAAAATGAACAATGAACGAAATATATTTCTTTACATGATTGCAGGGATTCTAGTGCCTCATATGTGCAGCCAAACATTCAGATGAGTGGTTCAACTCAACAAACTTCCATCACACACAGTAAGTATATGGAAGACTGAGCTGTTAACATAGAATACTTATGCATTTTCCTTGTTAAAATATCCTCATACGAGTCTAATTTTGTTCTTTTATATACATCAATTTAATCGTTTTTAAATGGAATAGTAGCGCAGTGCTGGTTTTTCCTTACAGCTGTTTGGAGCATGCTTACAAGTGATGGTCCTCCTCTAACACAAATGGACTTACCACCCAGGCAGAAACTGGAATATATCCTGGACCCTAAAGAGCTGCAGAATTTTGCGGTTCAAATAGCTCGTGGCATGGTTCACCTGGAACAGAAACAAATCACACACAGGTACCACATGCATTTCTGCAAAAACTACATATAAATGTGGCTTGGAAATAGAATACTAAGATATTTATACAACTAACTACACATCCGGCTAGCTGACTGACTGACTGTCTGGCTGTAAAACAAATGAATGAACGAATTAATGAAATATCTAACTAACCAATTACTGAATGAACCGATGAACAAATGAATTCTTATATAGAGAAGCCAAAAGTCCCCAGCTAGCCAAAATATTTTTTGTCTTTTGTGGAACCCAGAACTTCATTGTTATATGCACTACTATTCATTTAGCCTCTAGCCTTTTTCAGCCACATGTATTAGGAAGCCCCATTCTTCATCTTCTGTAAAATTCTGTACATTACCCTGCAATGGAATGAGATATTTAAATATCCTTTCCATTTTTATATTCTGTTAGGCCTGTGCAGATTTTTCCTGAAGATATAAAATAATAAATTCTAGTCTTATATTTTTATTCTTCAATTATGGTCTTCACAGGATATAAATATTTCATATTTGTTATCTATACTTTAATAAAATTATTATTTGTTATAATCCATGTTTTTATGGCCAGAAACATCTAAAAATCTGTGTTACCTATAAAGTAAATTTATAATTGTAAAAAGCATTAATGAATACAGACAGTGAGTGAAATATGATTTCCTACTATTATTGTAGCATATAGAAACAGTAGTATAGTTCTTTGCACCCAAGGTAGTCATTACATTGACCAGCCCTGAGAGCAATTCTAAAATTTAAAAAAAACTGAAAATTATTCTTTGAATTTCATGTTATTTCACAAAATCACTTAAAATCTACTGAGCACAGAAAATCATTTTTATTTAAAATTTAACCCCCCTCCCCTACCTCCCACTTTCCCATCCCCTACATTCTGTCGCCTAGGGTTGCAACACAATCGCACCCCCTCCGCCCCCCCCCCCTCAATGGCTGTGCCACTCTCTACAGTATAGATAAAATGAAAATCATGTTCTTCTGTTCTTATACTGAACTTTGAATATTTGAATGTAGTTGGACATGTAAGACAATTATACAAAAATGCTGGTAAGCTAAATCCAGAGTTTAGGACCCAACAGTGTGGCCGCAGACATTAGACAAATGCAGGAGAAATGTGTGGCAGGAACACGTCTTATCACTGCTGCAGTGACAACTGAAAATTATGTGGTGTACTTTCTGAAAACATTTGTCGCAAGATTCATTTTATAAAACCAAAAACCTGTATGCACAAATACATATACATATAATATCAGTCCACTCATACATGTTCTGGCAGTCAAACACCATCATCAGATAGCCACACCAATTTTTAAAACCTAAATAATTATGACACAATTTATAGTTTTAATAGACTAGTGTCACAATATGTCACAGACTTGTTAAAATATATAAAAATAAAATACATGTATATTATGATATTAATATTTGAACGCTACAAATTTTATCATAATTCATTAGGTTTTAAAGACTAGTTTGACCCCCTGATGATGACAGAAGACCGCTGAAAAATGTAGGATTGGTTTAATATCTGTGTATACAATTGTACATGCAAGGTGTTTGTTGCATAAAATGAATTATATCACACTGCACAGTACAAATGACATTAAAATAGTCTGTTGCAAGAGCTTGTGTGGGTACATAGTGGTCGCACAAAATTGTTAATTTGGAAATGAATGTCTTTTCTATTGCTAATGGCAGGAATTTCACCAACCATAAGAGCAGGCATGTTCTGAAATTTCTTCTGGTGATGCAGAGCTCACTTAGTACAATCAGTAACTCCTACAACATGAGTTCACAGTGTTAATTTCCTTTTTACATTTTCTGATACATACAGATGGAAGATGGCTGCTCTGTGCGGCTGAAACATGTAGCTGCTATTGGATTTTCTATAATAAAAACTGTGTATTGAAGCACTATGTCCATATCATTGCATGTTCTACAAGCAAAGAAAGGAATGTCACACCTTAAGATATTATTTTTTGATGAAGCATTCATTTGAATCTTGAAGTTATCTAAGTGACTCGACGCCATTTTGTGGTCATCTAACTTAATACATTGCATAATGCGGTAGGCGGGTACCACCATTTCGGAGAAATATAAAGTTTCCATCTTCACGGTACTTTGAACCTGAAGATGAGCACTATGAAATCTGACGTGAAAATCGAAGCAGTATGTCCTCTGAAATTTGCTCCCCACTTACAATCAGCCGTACCACAAAAGACTACATGAAGGTTTTGTTTGTTTAGAAGTCTGTGGAAGAAAATAAAGCAGCATATTATACCTGCTACATACATTTCAGGGACCTGGCAGCTCGTAACGTCCTCATTAACGAGCGCAAGATATTGAAGATATCAGACTTTGGTCTGTCACGGTCTGGAGTATATGTTAACACTAAGCACAAGAAAGTTCCATTGAGGTGGTTGTCAGTAGAGGCCATGCGTGAGAACTTCTATTCCAGTAAAAGCGATGTATGGGCATTTGGTATTGTTTTGTGGGAGATTGGCACACTGGGTAAGTAACATGGTGTTGAATATCCAGAAAATGAATGAAGTAACTCCTAGTTGCAGCATCTTTCTTAAGCAACTGATGTTATTCAGCTGGTCAAGAAATTACCTGCTTCTATTGAGCCTGAAGGTTTGTCACCATGTAAACCAAAGTAAACTTCTGTTTCCCTGTCACAAGGTACATGAATTTGACCAACATTCCACTACTTGATACAGTTTTAATCTGGCTTCATTATGAACATCAGTTTACAGCCTTGTAAATGCCAGTATTCTGATGCATGCAGAGCAATTTTCAATATGAGACGTCACTGTGAGACAGTGTTTTCTCTTTCACACGAAAATATATCTGTTTAATAGGACAACATTGTCCTGTTTTAAAGTTAAAGGTCAATGAAGCAAACAGCACGTTTATGAGGCTAACACACTGTGTGTGTGTGTGTGTGTGTGTGTGTGTGTGTGTGTAGGTGTGTGTGTGTGTGTGTGTGTGTAGGTGTGTGTAGGTGTGTGTGGTGTGTGTGTGCAGGTGTGTGTGTGTGTGTGTGTGTGGTGTGTGAGTAGGTGTGTGTGTGTGTGTGTGTGT
>Ga0131853_10027826_pt1 | contig 10134 bp, 10 predicted proteins | sample TergutLab28metaG_FD_92764 | JGI IMG/M metagenome (GOLD analysis project Ga0131853, IMG submission 92764) | Labiotermes labralis P1 segment gut microbial communities from Petit-Saut dam, French Guiana - Lab288 P1 (version 2) (version 2) | ecosystem: Host-associated > Arthropoda: Insects >... | reverse complement strand
GGCTGAGTGGACCCTGTTCCAGACCCACTACTACTCAGAAAATCTGGTAGCGCCGGGGATCGAACCCGGGACCTCTGTATCTGTAGCCAGAAACTCTGACCACTAGACCACAGAGGCGGTCCTGAAATGGACAAAGATGTGTTAAATTTTTTGTGTATTTTACTGTGATTTCATTGCACATTTGTATAATGCTACTTGAGGTTGGTACTGAAGAACTCCCCAGTCTAAGAGCCTTCACTTGCTTATTGCACTTTGTAGCATGTGACTGACCAGTGCATGAACTAAGACATATACTGTATATGGATGATGTGTGTAATGTATATACATAACACAACAACAGGAAGCAACAGGCTGCAGTATAAGATTTGAGGTATTCACAGCAGTAAAGTTCAGGTTGTATTTTTCTGGTTATGACACTGTGTTGCAGCCTGGTTTATGAGTACAAATGTTTCAGGTGAACATGTGGCCTCCATATTCATGGTAGAAATGAACAGTGTGGATTAGAGAATTGCAAACAACACTTCAAATACTCTGTGCACTTCCAAATGGAGTTTATTTTCTGCTCTGGTTTACTGGTGATTGAGTAATACGTTTAACATCAACCTCAGTTCAAGATTATTATGAATGGCATTGCTCAGTTACAGGCTGTTGTTATGTTGTTGTGTGATTTCACATAGAGTAGCAAAAACATAATGAGACTTTCTGAATCTAATATACTTTCAGATGTGACCTGCCCTGTGGCAGATGATCATTCTGTATGCTGTAAGGAACCACTGTCCTTGAAACCAAAACTGGAAAATGTATCACAATTACAGTGTGCTATCAAACATGAAAAAGATGTGATTAAACGGAAGTTCCACTCCATGAGCCTGGCAAGTCTGGCCTCTGTGTTCAGCAGAACAGATGAACCTTCATGCAGCACAAATGAAAGTACTTCATTGTTAAAGACTTGTTTGCTTGTCAGTGCTGCAATTGTTGCCATCATGGCAGTTGTTCGAGGGATGTCATCCAGCCAATGAATGTTACCTCAGTTAGTTAGCATAAAAAAAAAACTTGAAATCTGTATAGAAAGGTGGACCCCTTTTGAGAGGGGTTATTTCTTTTGTAATAAAGATAACAGAATATTACAAAATACAGTAAGTTACAGTAGATGCATTACTTATGTTTACACCTTCACAACACTGTACAGTTAAGAAATTATGAAAAGGAAATTACAGAGTTGTGCCTTAGGGCAGACAGTTGCTGGCCTCAAACTGCAGAGGCCTGTTTTCAATCCCACATCAGTTCATGTGGGATTTGTGATGGACACATTGGTGCTGGGACACGCTTTTTCCAAATGCTTCAGTTTTCCCCTATAACTATCATTCCTTCAGTGCTCCATATTCATTTATTAATCTGTCACCAATGTAATCTTAGCAATTGAATGTTATTTCTTATGCTTATAAATGAGAGAAGAAGGAAAATTATTTAGAATTATGTATGTGAGCCAAAGGAAACCATTTCCAATACCTTTTCTAAATACAATGTGAAAACCTAGTATGAACAGCAGTACATTGAACTGCAACACAAGGAATTTGATGTATGTTTGTCCTTGCATCGTAGTATAAGCGTAGAGAAGAAAACCAACTAGATGGTACAGAATTCTGTATTGCACTTATAATCTGCTCAACATGTTTCGGGCACTTATATGCCCATCATCAGGAGCTCGAGACTATACTTGTGTTATTGCCGCATATGGTGTGTAATGCCTTGGTTGATGGTGGTCGGCTGTTAGGAGCAGAGCGGCAGGCTATGCGTCCGAGATGAGGGAAATTGTGTGACCAGTCGCACAATTTCCCTCATCCCGGACGCATAGCCTGCCGCTCTGCTCCTAACAGCCGACCACCATCAACCAAGGCATTACACACCATATGCGGCAATAACACAAGTATTGTCTCGAGCTCCTGATGATGGGCATATAAGTGCCCGAAACATGTTGAGCAGATTATAAGTACAATAAGGCATTCAGTAGCAACTAGTTGGTTTTCTTCTCTATGCTTACAACATAAGGAACCTGCACTCACAGCAAATTGGAATATAAGCAGTTTCTATGATGAGACAAGACAGTGGGAGTGTAGAGTGATGCTAGATGTCAAATAAAAATATATTATAGTACAAAGCCATTTTCTTTGAAGTTAGGACTGAATCATAGAATTATTTGTGGTAAGTGATAAGTTTGAAAATGATTTGTTCTTGTTAGTTTTTGTAACTGAACTTGTTGGACATAAACTTTATTTTGCTTGCTTCCATTTCGTCATGTGTTACAGAGTCTTTTGGAGATATTCAACAGACTACAAAAAGCATTCACCATCCTGGAAGAAAAGTACTGAATTAATGGCAGGTGTAACAAAAATTCTTCTGTAGGAGTTATTTGAGAAATTTAATATGATTCCCTTGCCAGTAAATACCTGTTCTTAATACTCTCTTTTATTTTACACAAATGGAAAGAGTTCCAAAACGTTCATAAAAACATAAATACAAGACATACACTTGGCCTGTATGTGCCATATGCTAACATAAGTAGTTAACAGAATGGTGTGTACTATGCAGGAACTGAACAATACTGTGTTCTTCCCTTTACCATTAAAGTCATAAACCTTGATATAAAAGTATTTAAGTCAGCACTGAGAGATTCTCTATTAACAAATTCCTTCTGCACTAAGAAAAATGTTGTTCAAATGAAGGCTTATCAGCATTGTGAATATTGCTGAACACATTTTGGCACAAACACCTTGCTATGTGCAAGTTTGATTTTTTTTTAGCATTATACTCACATATGCTGCAGCATGAATTTTTCATTGGATCCCAACATTTCAAGGGAATGTAGTGTCCCATCTTCAAAGATGCTTGTTGTCTGTGACCTGATGAACCTTGAAAATGAGGGCAGTGTGTTACCTGGCAATGTCCAGATTCAGTTTTCCATTTACGCAGTGTCCTATATTGGAAGAATGGAGTACTCATCATGCCTTATGTTTAGTTTTATGATTTTTGTGCAGGTGTGTATATACAGCTGTGCCAACTGCATATTTCCTATTTGCACTGTAGATCTACTGTAATATTATCTTCTTATGTACATCCAAATATCTGAAGTAGCATCATTCCTTCTGGTCGTCTGACAGAAACTTTGTATGCATTTCTCATGTTCATTAGGCATGCTGCATTCCCCATTCACTTTATCTTTCTTTTTTGATCAGCTTAATAAGATTTTGTAAGGAGTACAAAATATGCAGCTCATTCTCCTCAGCACCCTGTTTCCAAAGACCCTGAATGTATTTTCATCTCTTACAAAAGACTGTAAATTTACATTTTTGTGTATTTTAGACTTTACACTTCTTGCAGAGCATTTGGTACAATAATCCATAACATGCCAGGAAAAAGAATCTTTCTTGCTCATAACATCACAAAGTGTAGATTAGAGTTTTCATTAACTGCAGTGGAATGTCTGTAATGTAGTTAGTTTAGTAATTGATGTTAGGTTGAGTAAGATTATTCAGTAATTATCACTCATTATTTTTATGGTTAAACCATCCATTCAGACTTTTCTGAAGGGTCTGCAGGTGCTGTTCTATACTGTCCAGCCTGTCTGTCAAGCATCTGTCTGATACTTCTGTCTTCTTTTCAATAATATCCATGGCAGATTTCAGAACACTATGGTCCATCTTACAGCAACCACCGGGAAGCCCACAGCAATCTATCTCCAAGGCTGTATCATAATCTTGTGTTTTCTTTGGGTAAACTGTGTTAGGGAAGATGACAATTCTATGGCCAAGATTAGGGAATATCTTTAGTTGACTGTTGGGCAGTGAATTTGGAAAAAGGAAAACATTCTTGAACAAGTTTTGTATACACCTGAGTTTGGGATGAATGTAGTTTGGCCAGCAGCAACACTGACATTTTGCTGCTACTGGACAGGTGCATGACAGTGGGTCACCTAGGAGCATGGTTTCAAAGTAAAATATTGTGTCAATCATGGATTCAATGCTGACTAGTTGTGCATCATTCTTAATGGCCTGAGTGTCACTCACTGCCAGGCCATTCAACAGGTTTACCATGACCAAGGGTACCAAAAACACAAAGAAAATAAATATTACATAACTCAGGCCAGGTACAAGATCAAATGGTATACTGGAAATATCAAATTCACCCATTAGCATTATAAGTGTTCGGAATAAAGACATAAAGGGATGCTGAAAGAAATTATCTTCAGCATCATTTTCTCTGGACTTTATGCTGTCATGAAAGAGTGTATAGAATCCAAGACCAAATGCAATGATAAGGAGTATATCCCATACCAGGAATTTTAAGTAGTTACACAGGACCCTACGCATCATCTCATTGTAGGTGGATAGGACATGGATGTGTCCAATCTGAAGAAACAGTTCTGTCCAGGCAAGGAGTATTGCAATGGTATCAACAGGTCGGACACAACGCTCACCCCATTCTTTGGACAGAATAACAAATGTGAACACAATCAAGAGCAATTCAATGCAGTTTTGAAAGCCACAGAAGTACCTTTTTGGTGACATAATGATTTGGAACAGTTCTCTTAGCATGAGGCCTGTCAGAAGAATGCTGAGAAGTACCCAATTTATTCCTATAAACTTTGTTTTAGTTTGTTTAGTGATCTCTGAGCTGGAGATGTTCCTATTCTCTTCTGTACAGTCGTTAAGGATGTGAATTGTCAACAGGCCTACAAACATTGCATAAAATATAAGGTTGGTGTAGAAGAAGATACGGACATGGTTCCACTTGAGGTGCAGGAAGCTGAGTAGCACAGGATGTGTAAGGAGCGGCCTGAGATCTTGAGACTTGCTGATGTAGTGAAGTGGGTACAGTTCAGGAACAGGTTTGTGTGAATTTGTGCTTGGTCTTCCTAGTTGCCCACTTTCTTCAGACTGGATATATTGTACATTTTTTTCAGGTGCAGGTGGTTCAAGGAATCCATATTTAAATGTTAATTCATATTTTTCATCTCTCCTGAACTTCCCATTGCTTGCCAAGCAGTCATCCAGGAAACTCTTGAGAGTTACTGGATCAATGTCTGCCAGAGGAGAATAGCCGAAGTGGTTCTCTAACCCTACATATGCCCCATTCTTAAGCAAAGCTTTGGTATAGTGCTGGTCTTCTTCCTTGACTGCATAATGCAAGGCTGTGTTTCCATTGATGTCTGTAGCATTGATGTCAAGTTTTAAACTCTCCTTTCTTTCTAATAGTAGTTCAAAGCATTTACGATAGTCTCTGCCATCAGCTATTTTTAGCTCTTTGTCTTTAACTACAGCATGGAGTAGTGTTTTTCCATCAACTGCTGCAACCTTTGCTTTGTATTCTAAGAGCAGCAGCAGGATGTCACAGTACCCGCCTGAACATGCAAGGAATATTGGGGGCTTCCTATTGGTAGGTATTGTGGCATCAGGATTTGCACCAATGGACAAAAGATATTTTGTTATATCATACAGACCATGCTGACAGGCATACTGGAGGTATGTAAATTTCCCATCATCAGCATCTACTAACAATTTCTTGTCTGCAGTCTGAAATTTTGATTTAAAATCTTGGTACTGTTTGAAGTATAGGTGTTCAAATAAAGCAGTAGCCTCCATATCTTCTTCTCCTGAAAGCCCTTGTGTTTTTGGAGGAGGCAGATCTAAATTAGGGAACTTCTCTTGAATGAGTTCTCGTATTGTCTTTCCACTTTGTGTGTCTCTGTTTTCAATAACAACATTACTTTTACCATATCTCAAAATGGTTTCAACTGCAAGGTTACAGTTTCCAAGTACTGCTTCATGCACTGCTGTACGCCCTTTCCTGTTACGCTTGTTGATTTTTATGTTGGCCTGAGTCATGAGTTCAGCAATACATCTCTCCATGTCACCTGGGTTCTTCATGAAATGCTTGGCTGCAAAGTGTAAAGCTGTGCATCCAAAGTTATCTTGAATGTTGACATCAGTTCTACTGTCTTGCAGTAACACAGTTATTGCCGTGTAGTTGCCATGCTCAGTTGCGACATGCAGTGGCGCTTTGTTACGGATGGGATTAACATGATTTGGATCTGCACCAGCAATCAGCAAAGTTTCAATGAAGTCTTTGGAGTCATGCTCTTTACAAGCCAGTTCCAGACACGTGGCGTAATGAGGATCACCGTATTCGTGGTCAGGGTTCACGACCTTTTTACCATCTGCAGTGTACTCCTGTAAAAGACTGCTGAATAGAATGATGTTCTTGTCTTTGAGTGCTGTGAGGAGCTGTGCTTGAAGATCTGGTGGCCCACATACGCTGCATGCATCCCTGGTACTGGACATGGTTCCTGAAATGAGAAAAAATCTTTCCTAGTGTATATACATTGTATATGATGAACAGTTGTTCATATGGAAGCCTTATACTGGAGACAGTCTGCATCAGATGAGAACATATGGAGAGAAATTTTTCATAACCTGACTCTGTCACTTATGTCAATTATCTGATTGTACTCATAATAGGATAATGCCTGCAGACTTTGGTATATTCTTACAGCTTACTACATGAACACTTGAAATCACTCTGCGTAAGTTAGTTGCAGTTATGGATGATTAATAAATGTGTATAATGTAGACATATTCTGTTATAACTGCATTTATACAATGCATTTCAAATAGCTTGATTTTCCAGTGCAGGATTTTGGTACCAGAATGTTTCTGTTTTTGTGTGCCATAATTTTTTGTGGGGGTTATATAAAATTTAAATGGTATAGTGCATTTGATTGAATTCATTTGCTTTGTTTGAAGTTGGGCAGCAAATGGTCCACATCCATTCCACTTTATTCTGCTGGGACCAGAACCATCCTGGAAATCCATAGTTCTGTAGGACACAGATAACAGCATGTTGCTTCCATCCTTTTTCAGGTGACAGGATGAAACAAATGTTTAAGACAGAAAGCTACATGAATTTACATACTGTATTCTTGGGTTATGGCCTTTTGTCTGATAGGTAGATATGCAAGTTTCAGAGGGACATGTTGCCTCCATCTGAAGGTTTTGATGAAGGTAGAGGAAGTATGTTCTCTACAATATTGGTACCATCTTACTAGGCTGCTTGATGTCATAACCCAGAATAAGGCAATATGAATATTTTTTCGATGAAAACATCAGATTTTGTAGAGGCACAGGAAGTTCTAAATAGTAAATTTTATTTTCTTATTTGTTTATTGAAGCTTCAATTGTTTAGTTGTTGTGTTAATGGTGTCTTGAGTTTATTATGCTGCTGTTATAGAGAATGTCAGTGACACATGTACTATAAAGTGTTACACTGTTTCCTATCCTATGTTCAACCTTTAAATGACTGTATTGCTATTTAAATTTTAGTGCATGATTAATGAAAAACGTGAGTATTATTTGATCAGAAAAAATTAAAATTATGAAATAAACGGCATTTTGTGAAAAATAATACATGGCTTATGTAGCATGTCTTAAAATGTAGTAAATTTCCTTGTAGCCTAAATGTATAAAATTGATTTGTAGGGGTGTTTATGTGCATTCACATATGCCAACGTAGGTCATTTAAAGGGTAACGGGTTGATTTCCATAGTTTTCCTTTTTTAAGGTTTTGATTATTATTCCAGGTGTGGAGAAGTCCATGTTGATCCCTATATTTGGTTCATATTAATAGGATTTGAATTGCATGTGACTTTGGTTCAGCAAATTTATTAGTCCAAGTATCAGTTATTTCTGTACTGAGATTTCTACTTCTCTTTTCAGGTTTTTTTTAAAAGTGATTTGTATGGTTTCCTGCATGGGCAGGTTTTCATATGAGTCCATAATGTTTAATATAATTTTTATGTTTTTATTTTCTTTGGTATTTTTGTTGAATTCTTTGTACTGTACTGTACTGTGTGTTTATTTATGTGTTTCAGGTGATTCTTACTGCAAGGGGCACTTATTTCCAAATACTAATTTAACCCATTGTTTTATGTGATGGTTTGTGTGAAGGTAGGAAGGAAGTTTTAAATAATATTTGGACAGATGTAGGGTTTTTAAAGAATTAATTTTTATTCCATGACGTCTGTGAAATGCCACTCCTTATGCTTGCTTGTATGTGGTTGCAATCGATAATGACAGTTAATTTTGGTGTAAATGAAGCCACAAGAGAAGTCTCGTTACTTCTCAGCGATTTTTCGGACGTACTTATTAGTATTGTTCATAGGTCTGCGCAATCTGCATTGATCACTATGCATCTGGTGGGGAGAGCGCACAGCGCGAGATAACACGTACCACGAGGCCGATTTTCAAACCCTAATATTTCGACTCTTTACGCGACAGATGGCGATGATATGGACTGCATATTCTTTGGTATCGTGCATTGAGTTTTTGGTCCGTTCTGGTTTCCCCGTTACTACGTTTATGTGGCCATGAAAATTTTTTGGAAGGTGAAATTCTTTATTCTGTGATTTTGAGCACGATTTGACTATTGATGGCGCGCGGGAGTCCGTAGTTACCGCACGGGGGTTATATTAGTCGTTTTAATTGTGTTCTTTAGATTTTCATCTGTTGTAAGACAATGTAGCTGTTAAAGTGATAAATTATGGCTAAGAGTTGTGTTAGTAATGAATACGTACAAAATTTGATTGAAGAATTTAGTAATGTTGAATGTGTAATGAGAGGTGATGACTGCGTTATTGACAATGACGTTTTATTAGAAACTCAAGATGAAGTGACTTAAGCAGCACCGATTTCCATTGCTGTTAGTACAACCACCAACGACTATTCTAATGGTGAAAATGAATCAGGCGACACCAGACACTTGGATCATTGTAAGAATAGACTGAAATGAATTTCCGGTTTCAAGAATTCACTGATCCTAAGCAGGAACCACGTTCCAATGCAACTCTTCTTCACTATGTTCTTATTCATTGCATCCCTTCTGTCTGGGACAGATATGCAGTACTGTTCCTGGAAGAATACCAAATTCTCTCTAGAACCAAGAAGTAAGAAAGGTAAAGTGATCCCGTTACAGGCCCGATGTGGCCCAGAGGGTGGGTCGAGTTATAGCTCTACTCTTCCATCGCCGCGGCACTAGAAGGGGGTGAGTAGAACCAAGAAGTAGGGGGAAAAAGTTACTGTAGCTCAAATCAGGACTTTCATAGCATGCATTTTGAATGTGGGCGTAATTTGCAAACCACCAATGAGAGTCTGTTGGCTCATCTCAGTGCTTGGCACGGTTGATTACATTATTTCTCAGGGATAGGTTTCAGCTGACAGATTCATTCATGTGGTCGACAACTCAACTTTCCAAGTCCATTTTAGTCTGGTTATTTAAGTAAGCCAATTTTTTATTTAAATTTCTAATTTTTTTCAGGACGTGCTAAATATAATGTGTGGATTACAACTTTTCATAAAAGTATGTGAATGTATTCCTAACTGTCAGAAAACGATTTATGTTAGGAAAATTAATTTGAAGACTTGCAATTTTAAATTTTGGACTTTTCTCAAATAAAATTGTCAGTAAAGTGGAATACATGCATAATCAACTAAAACCACAATATTTCTAATAGCAGCTACAAAAATTCAACTGAATATCGTCATAAATATGGTGCTTGCAAATCCTTAACTGAAATCTTACATTTTATTAAAGGCTTGGCTTACATTTTTAGCGACAATACAGGCTTGTACATTGGCAGCGAAAGGGTTAATTGCAAAGTAGAGAACATAACAAAAAACTTAATTTCGCTTGAAATGCATTTTTCTCCAAACTCCATTCAGTAGAGTCCTTCTTGAGCAGTCTATTGTCGTGTGTCTAGTCAAATCATGATGGAGTCGAAATACCGGCGTCATGGTAAGAAGAGCCTGCTATTGGCCCCTACTTTGAACCACCCCATTCCAGTCCAAACCCTCTTAACCTGTTGCATTAGTATGCAAGTTAAAATTATTCTACTGCCCACGCCTAGGTATTCTTACGAAAAAGAATTTGTTGAGAAAGCTGGAGGGAAGAACAGAGCTCTAAGAAGGGTAAGGCAAGTGGGGCACTCGCTCCAGGCGCAGTATATGTATATATATATATATATATATATATATATATATATATATATATGCGGGGGGGGGTGGGGTATATGAGAAAAACTTGCAG
>Ga0131853_10027825_pt1 | contig 10134 bp, 1 predicted proteins | sample TergutLab28metaG_FD_92764 | JGI IMG/M metagenome (GOLD analysis project Ga0131853, IMG submission 92764) | Labiotermes labralis P1 segment gut microbial communities from Petit-Saut dam, French Guiana - Lab288 P1 (version 2) (version 2) | ecosystem: Host-associated > Arthropoda: Insects >... | reverse complement strand
TTTAGCTCCTCGTTATGCAATCTCCTCCATTCCCCCGTTACCTCGTCCCTCCTAGGTCCAAATATTCTCCTCAACACCATGTTCTCAAACACCCTCAGCTTCCTTTCCTCCCGCAATGTCAGACAAATACCGAAATTTATTCTATCGGGTCTCGAAACAGCAGGCCTATATAGAAGACAGCCAAGGTCATGATCCCCGGGAGAGGCGCGAATGGTGGGGTGCGTGAGGGGGGTTCAGGTAGAAGACTGTGATTGGTAGAAGCGGCAGGCAATTCTGCTGCTACACACAGAATACTGAAAACATCAAGCATTTCGAACAGCTTGCAGCGAGTGAGTGTAAAGTGAGAATGTTTTGAGAATGGGTAGTAGCATCACGGTCATTCGTCACGAAATCTTGCGCATGCGCATCTGTTGCATTCCTAGCAAGTGTCATCTCCTTGGCGCTGGACTATATTTGACTACCCAGAGAGCTCATCTCTCACTACCCGACACCACAAACACAAGAATTTATTGCACATGTGACGCGAAATTCAAATCAATATATGCTGGAGCTTTGACAAGAGATTCAATTGGTCTAGGTGACGTGGCACGTGCAGGCTGTAACGTAGTCGATGTAGCGACTACGTTACAGCCTGCACGGTCCGGAGTTCGAATCCCCCACAGCGACAAACAATTTTTCCCCTCTTTTAAAAACTCACGGCCATCTCTGGGGCCAACCCAGCCTCTTATTCATTAGGAACGAAGTTTATATCCCGGTAGTAAGGCGGCTGGAGCGTGAAGTTGACTACTTACCTCCAACTGGTGTCGATGTTAAGAGTTAGTGGTGGTTAACCTCGTCGCAGCAATTTGCGATCTTGCGTATATGAATTCTAGTGAAGGAAACCGACAAAAAAATATTGTGCTTCCAGTAACATTTCTTTTAGGGGTTGGGAGGAGGGGGCACATGGAATGATTAGGGATCCAAACCCACCTTCTTCCTTGCACTAAACTCAAGTGCAGACAGCGAACCGTGGCGTCAAGAGGTCGGCTGTTAGACCGCAAGCTCAGGCAGCCATTTAGCTACAGTTAGAATTACTGGCGGTGCCAAATTTCTAAACAGTCAGCTGGCAAGCAAACTAGTATTGTGCCAGTCACCCAGTCTGTCTTAAACCTCAATGAAGTCCGTCCGGGCCTCGAAGCACAGAACGGCCTGTTTCTTGGGGTTAATGCAATTTCCAGCAACGTTTTGTGTTGTGTGATTCTACAGGGCGTTTCACAATGTTCTCCGTGATTATAAACATTTATAACAATAAAACCAAAGGACCTACCTTAATGGAATTGTTCACAGCCACAGGAAAATTGAAACAGTTTTTTTTTTTGACAACTAGAGATGTTCGATGTGTGCGCCACGGTTGACATGGCACACATCGATACGACATTCAAGTTCCTGTCACAAGCGCGTCAACATGGTCGCTTTCGTTTTGCACAGAAACCAATTTTCAATAAACTGTTTATACCATGCACGAATGGTCTTGTCTGTAGGCGGGTCGTTTCCGTACTTTCCACGAAATGCACGTTACACAGTAACCACAGACTTACTGTGTGATATTCCAACACACAAAACTACTTCTCCCTCGGAGCGGCCATTTTCTCACTACATACACTCGCATCGCCTAGCGGCAGAAATGTGAACTGCGATGAAAAACAGCTTACTGGGAAGAAAAAAAAAATTTGAGTTGTTCCTTCTATCTGTACAGGTTTCGTAAATACGTGTCCTAAGGTTTTCCTATAATAATTTTTTTTTGTAAACCCGGAGTGCATTATGAAACGCCCTGTATGCATGCTGATAGTTCGACTTTCACACTTAAAGCAACGAAATTGGTCCTAAGGTTAACTAAGTACCGTGTCGTGGAGGTGACTTTCCGCTTATTTCTTGCGTCGAATCCCAGTAACCTGATCAGAAGCGAGATAGGTTACAGCTGGACTGTCGATTAGAAGCAAGTTCCAGGAGATCAAGTGCGTTCCTGTGTTTCTCGAAACGTCTGTATTAACTCTGGGAATAATCCGGCGTCCTGTTGAACGGCTACCAGGTGCTCATACACCGGGAGAGCGGCTTGGGTGCGAAGATGAACTCTAACTAATGCCGAGATTAACCTTTTGGCGCCGGAATTATTTTTTTTTTAATTTTAGCACACCCTGTATATAAAATGTGAATAATACACGAACCAAATACGTTAGAATTATGAAACAAACTGCATTTTGAAGAGAAAAAAAAAGGAGAGTATATACCATGTTTAAAATATTCAGTACCTATATTTGTTGAATAAATATATAAAATGAAACTTTAGAGGTTAGCGATGCGGTACGTCAACTATAGTTGACATTAGGCGTCAAAAGGTTAAAAATGGATGGAGCTGAACCTCCATTTCCCCATATAAATTTTTTGATCGCGCACGGGGATATTTTTTATTTTTTTGGTGATAGGGTTGGGTATGTAATACAGGTTACGTCAACACCACAGTAAGCCTTCCCAGAGGGCCTGTAAGGTTCCAAGGTTGGGTGTTGGAAGAGTCCGGTATTTACAGCGAACAAAGAATTTCTTACCGCTGCTAGAAAACCACCCGCTGTCATCCTGACAATCAGCAGCCGCTTGGGGCATATTGAGCCGCGTCCTTTGAAAGCCTGTTTGCAAATATGAATAACGTCCTGGTGGCTTGTTTGTGTTTATTTGCTGTTATCCCCTCCAACCCAAACCCCCTCCCCCCGCCGACACTATCCCTCCGTTATGTAATATTACAGAATATATGTATGATGTATTGTTTGCTGAGAACGTACGAGTAAGAACCATGTGAGTGATTTGGCAGTGCTTTCCTTAAGCACTGGTAGAGTGGACCGTTGGTTGAAACGACCAGAAACAGGGAAATGCTTCTTACCGGAATGAATGGAGCATGATAAAGCACTTGTCTTGTATTTACTTACATGTCAGGCTCTCTTCGGACGTCTGGACCACCTATACCGGGCCATTATACCACCACATTGACGTTTAAAGTGAGCTCAGTAAGTAAAAAAGTAAAGGTAAATGGTTTTCCTATGCTTAATTAAAGTCTAACTCAGGAAATGTATGGGGAAGTGGAGGCATGGCTCCACCACTTCTTAATCTCGACAAAAACAAAGGTAAATTTCACCCTCGAACAGGCCACGAAGACCCAGAGGGGTTGTAGATGTATAGCTCTATTCTTTCTTTAACATCGGCGCTAGATGGGGTGTGTGGTCAACGCCAGGCGCCGGCCGCTTAACCCTTGGGAATGAGCCGGAACCCATTTGTCTAGGAGGCTGGATGGACCCATGGACCGGTCTGAACAGGTGCAGAAAGTCTCGCCCCCACCGGTCTTAATCTCGGCACCGGTTGTAATTAATTAGGTCGGCGTTACGTTCGGGCCGTTTAACGTTGTGCGGAATATCTTTCTAAACCTTTGGGTAGGAGATTATGGACACACGGAGCCGATCTCTCGCTTTTGAGAAAAGAGACCTCTTGTTGCTTTGGCCGAGGATCGGGCCCTGATTTCTGTGTTGTCTATCGCGTAGGATAGCCACCGTACCGACTGAGCTATCTCGGCCGAAATTGGGACTGTTAACCGCGAATCGGCAAGATGTTTCAGCGGCCTTCATCTTGATCATAAGTTGGGTCTGCCAGTCTGGTTAGCTTCATGCCCTGGCCGCCTCTCACTCACACTTTAAAGTACAGTGGTAATTATATGTACCAGTTTTTGTAACATTAAAAAGATCCAAGTTTTGTCGCCACAGTGTGATCCTCACAGTTAATATTCGCTGTCTCTCCAAATATCATTGACCGGTTCTTCCTTCTAATCCAGAAGGACATTGTTCTCTGTGCTAGAATCTTAAACATAATATGCTGATACGGTAATATTAGTGTTGCCATTTGTTCCAGAGTCCTTTGTTTTGTGGTTTTCCATCCAAAAATGTGGACATTAAAATACACCTAACTACAATTTTGCCTGTTGTTTTGTATGGGTGTGAAACTTTGTCGATCACATTGAGGGAGGAACGTAGGCTGAGGGTGTTTGAGAATAGGGTGTTGAGGGGAATATATTTGGGCCAAATAGGGGCGATATAACTGGGGAGTTACAAAAACTACATAACAAGGAGCTTCGTGATCTGTACTCACCAAATACTATTAAAAGTAAAGTGATCCCGTTACAGGTCCGGTGTGGCCCAGAGGGTGGGTAGAGGTGTAGCTCTACTCTTCCATGACCGCGGCACTAGAAGGGGGTGAGTGGTCAGCAACACGCCCCGGCCGCACTTTACCCCCGGGAAAGACCCGGTACCCATTGTACAGGAGGCTGTGTGGGCCCCAGGGCCGGTCTGGACGGGCGGAAAATGTCGTTCCCACCGAGATTCGACCCTGGACCGTCCAGCCCGTAGTCAGTCGCTATACCGACTGAGCTACCCGGCCCACCACCAAATACTACTAGGATGATTAAATCAAGGAGAATGAGATGGGAAGGGGATGTAGCACGTGTGGTGGAGAGGTGAGGCTCATACAGGGTCGCAGTAGGAGAAAATAAAGGAAAGACGGAGGTGAGAGGATGATATTAAAACGGATCTTAAGTAACTCGGTTTGAAAGGCTTGGACTGGATTTATCTGGATTAGGATAGGGGCAAGTGGAATCGTATGAGGACAGTAATGAATTTTTCGGATTCCATTAAAATTCGGGGCGCTTCTGGACTACCTGAGAAACAATTAGATGCTGAAGAAGGACTCTGATCCTTGGGAGTGAATTACTTATTTTTTTGTATAAGGAGCTAAATTATTTTCAAACCAACGTGGATATATCTAAATGGTAATCTAAATCTGTACGTAATTTGGATGGAGGTAGTCTATCCTTAGGTAAATTCCGCCTACAGGTGGGAGTGTCCTTTATTCTTGTTGTTCATCTGAGAAACCGTAAGAAATGAAAGAAGTTCGCCAGACTGAATTTGACACAAACAAACTGTTTGTTTCTCCCAGGGAGTGGGCGGCATTGTCAAGTGGCCCTGCCCCCACCGTTCTCATGCCCACCCGTTGTGGAAACCTTTTGGTGCACGTAATGGTAGAAGTGGAATACAAAAACCCCATTTTTCAACTCCCTCTTTGACAAGTTAAAGAGTGGGGTTGTTTGCCCTGTGTGTGTGTGTGTTGGTTTTATCACCTGACATGCCTCAGTTCGTGCAGTTTAACATAAATTACTATTAGCTTATACCTCACTCCAAAACGAAACAGCTCAGAAAAACGTGAGTCTGGTAAATGGGAATTTGAAATTTATTGTGGTGAGAAATAAAGTTTTCAACTTCTGTTCAGAAATGCGTTGAGAAATTTACGGAGGGTCAAAAGTCAAATTCCTTTTTTAAGAAATACATTGGAAACCGAGCACTTTGGAAATGTGGAAGTTGTTTCTTATTTATGTATTTTATTTACCACGTTGAATTCACTTCTCATTTGAAACCCTCAATGTGAGTCTTACCAGAAACCTCTGTGGCTCATTCGATATAGTGTCTAAGGCTACGGGAAAAGTGATTTGTGGTTCCAGGTTCGATTCCCTTAAGCGGTTTTTTTCCCCCACAATATTCAGATTGGTTGTGGGGTACACCTAGTGGCTGGGGAGTCGAGCTAAACACTCATATGTAGTTTATGATTTTAAGAATAGGTGGATATATACCTCCAATGACCCCACGTTTCATGGTTTGGTATTTATTAAAAAAGGGGTGGGGGACAATGTTACGTTTTCTTTTACTGGCTATGTAATGCGACCTTATTTATAATGCAGAATTTTATTAAGCAGTTAGCGTTTTCTTTGCTGCAAACAAGCTACATCTTTTCAAACCTCCCAAACTTTTTTATTTTAATAAATCATGTAAAAATAAGATCTCCTTTCCTCCCTGACACTCTTAGAAACTCGTTCAAACCACAGTTGAGTTTCTGCAAGTCGGGGTACAGCAGTTGATATGTGACCAGGCTATGGCCTGAAAAGTAGTTGATATGTAACCAGGCTATGGCCTGAAAGGTGGTTGATATATGACCAGGCTATGGCCTGAAAATTAGTTGATATGCTACCAGGCTATAGCCTGAAAAGTAGTTGATATGTGACCAGGCTATGGCCTGAAAAGTAGTTGATATGCTACCAGGCTATAGCCTGAAAAGTAGTTGATATGTGACCAGGCTATGGCCTGAAAAGTAGTTGATATGTGACCAGGCTATAGCCTGAAAAATAGTTGATATGTGACCAGGCTATGGCCTGAAAAGTAGTTGAAATGTTACCAGACTACTGAAAAATATTTGATATGTGACCAGGCTATGGCCTGAAAGGTAGTTGATATGTGACCAGGCTATGGCCTGAAAAGTAGTTGATATGTGACCAGGCTATGGCCTGAAAAGTAGTTGATATATTACCAGGCTATGGCCTGAAAAGTAGTTGAAATGTTACCAGGCTATGGCCTGAAATGTAGTTGATATGTGACCAGGCTATGGCCTGAAATGTAGTTGATATGTGACCAGGCTATGGCCTGAAAAGTAGTTGATATGTGACCAGGCTATGGCCTGAAAAGTAGTTGCAATGTTACCGGGCTATGCCCTGAAAAGTAGTTGATATGTGACCAGGCTAAGGCCTGAAAAGTAGTTGATATGTGACCAGGCTATGACCTGAAATGTAGTTGGTATGTGACCAGGCTATGGCCTGAAATGTAGTTGGTATGTGACCAGGCTATGGCCTGAAATGTAGTTGGTATGTGACCAGGCTCTGACCCGAAAAGTCAGAAGTTCCTATCCCGGCAGGAGCAAGAGGTTTTCTTCTTCTCCAAAACCTCTAGACCCTCTGGGGCCCCACCAAACCTCCTAAGCCATGGTAAAGGTGTTTTTCTCCAGGAATAAATTGGCCGGAGCCTGAAGCTGACCACTTCACCTAACGCCTAAGTTAAGAATATATTCCTTTATGGTGTGCACTTTTTTTTACATTTGAGGTTAAAACAGCGATTTTTATGAAGACCTGAAATTAAACTCGTTTGTGGCTCCCAAAATCAACAATGGTTGTGACGGTGGCAGTATGGATAATGACGTTTCCCGCATATATAAAACGCAACTACGAGAAGGGGAACTGCTTTATTTAACGACGCTCTAATGGTTAAACTGTTATACCGTTGGTGGTAGGTGGGCCGCGATAGCTCAGTCGGTAGACTGACTCGCTATAGGCTGGACGGTCCAGGGATCGAATCCGGGTGGGGGCGAGATTTTCCGCAACCGTCTGGACCAGCCCTGGGCCCACCTAGCCTACTGTACAATGAGTACTGATTCTTTCCCGGGGGTAAAGCGGCCGGGGCGTGGCGTTGACCACCCACCCCTATCTAACGCCGAGATTAAAGAAAGAATAGAGCTATGCCTCTGCTCCACCCTCTGGGCCTTTGTGGCCTGTTCTAGGGTGAACTCTGTACTCTACCGTCGGTGATAGATGAAAGAAATACGAGAGCGACGCGTTGGTGGAATGATCCTGACTGAAAAACTGAAGTAGTGGGACACGAAACCTGAATCCCACTCGGAATGGTCTAGCATGGAGCCTGGTTTTCTGTGGAAAGAACCCGGTGACTACTCGCCTGAGCCATGACAGGGTCGAACTGAAGGTAACCTATACATTTTCTTGCGCCTTCTCTCTGCGGTTTAGAGGTTACTATAAAGAGGAGTAAACTGAGGTTTGGAGGTCGGAAATAGTAAGTTCTAAGATACATATCGCCGATCCCATGTGGCCGCGCGGTCTAAGGCGTGGGTCTATGGTCGCTCGCCTGCTGAGATTGTGGGTTCGAATCTCACCGGGGGCATGGATGTCTGTCTGTTGTGAGTGCTGCATGTTGTCGTGTAGAGGTCTCTGCGACGAGCAGATCACTCGTCCAGAGCAGTCCAACCGACTGTGGTGCGTCGTTGTGTGTGATATAGAAACCTCATGAATGAGGAGGCCATGGCCCACTGGGGGGCTGCTGCGCCAAATTAAAAATAGAGAAATACGAATATCTTATTTTATGAAGTTGTGAAGTCTATTAGTTCGCCGACCGGCGGCGGCCGCTCTGTCGGTATAGTTCGCGTGCGGACTTAGGCCACGGAGTTTAGTTTAGTTTTAGTGAAGTCTATTAGTCGATTTGATTTCGAGACCTTTGATCTTTTTTGTCGAAGAGTATGAATTCAGATTATCGTTCGTTTTAATGTGACGCCATATAGTTTGGTATAAATTCTGGAAAAAAAACTCTTTATTTGAATAAAGAGAAACCAACTTGATGTCACTTGCTTTATTATTTCATTATTTAATGCTCAACATGTTTCGGATGTTAATACATCCATCCTCATGAGCTTGCGACTTATTTGTTGAGTTATATCATGGGTTGTATTGCTCTGGTACGATGTGTGTTGGTGTTACGGTGTGGTTTGGCTGGGGTGGTGTGGCAGGCTTCAGCCTGCATCCGGATACCACACCACCCCAGCCAAACCACACCGTAACACCAACACACATCATACCAGAGCAATACAACCCATGAAATAACTCAACAAGTAAGTCGCAAGCTCTTAAGGATGGATGTATTAACATCCGAAACATGTTGAACATTAAATAATGAAATAATAAAGCAAGTGACATCAAGTTGGTCTCTCTTTATTCAACTATCAAGATGATGCACGGTCCAGTAAACATAAGATACTCTTTATTTCTTCTGCCTAGAGAACTCAAGCTTTTGCAGTAATAAATATTTTGGATAGGAGATTGCAAAAAGCTACTTTCAGCTTCTAAAGATTTCTGATACTTACTCTTTATAATAATGAGTACCTTTCCCTTCCCCCGAACTTGAACAATTCCATCCCGCAGTAGAGTTTAGTTTTAGGGGGTTAGCCCATTCTAATGCAGATTTACCCCTTCAGCTTTGGTCTGGGTCCGCCGTGCCATTCCGAATGCATTTGAAATAAGAGAAGAATTTCAAACTCTCAGTCCTGGGCGGTAGGTGGGATTTAAACGCGATTCACTGCGGAGTTACAACTCTGTGTAGAAGGAGTTGCGCGCCAAGATGACCCACATTCATAATTACTATGCACTGACAGGGCGTTAAATAAGAACATATACCTTCAACCAGCCGTATATATCGTAATGCAGTTACATAAGATATATATAATATATATAATGTAACACAACTCCGATAGGGGAGCTGAAACATGTTCCTGGTAGTAATAATGTAATAATGTGAAATATATCTTTTAATAAAATAATAATATAATAATGTAAAATAATAATGTAATAATGTATAATAATAATGTGAAATATATCTTTTAATAAAATAATAATATAATAATGTAAAATAATAATGTAATAATGTATAATATATCTATTAATAAAATAATAATGTAATAATGTAAAATAATAATGTAATAATGTGAAATATATCTTTTAATAAAATAATAATATAATAATGTAAATTAATAATGTATAATATATCTATTAATAAAATAATAATGTAATAATGTAAAATATATCTTTTAATAAAATCATAAATTGAGTTGTATTAGACTATCGAAGTTTTACTTATTCAACAACTGATGCACCAGTGAGTTGACTAAAAACAATATTAAAATGTACTCTAAACGTTACATTAAAACAGCTCCGACATGTTTCGGTGTTACAGTTACACCATCATCAGGGAGCGCATTAATTCGTGCTTCCAAAATTACAGCTGTTAAAATAGTCCATTAAAATACATCGGTATGTGGTTAATGGACTATTTTGACATCTGTATCTTTAGTAAGCACAAATTAATGCGCTCCCTGATGATGGTGTAACTGTAACACCGAAACATGTCGGAGCTGTTTTAATGTAAATTTTAATGTAAAATTTTAATATTGTGTTTAACACAACTCACTGGTGCATCAGTTGGTGAATAAATAAAACTTTGATAATATCAAGATGCACAGTACGTGTATGAAAATTGTGTTAGATTGTATACGTACATACATACATACTTACTTACTTACTTACTTACTTACTTACTTACTTACTTACTCACTCCATGGTGCAGAGTCCTTCTTGAGAAGCTAACTGGTTTGCAGCTAGTCAAGAAATTCCCCGCATTTCACGGAACC
>Ga0131853_10027823_pt1 | contig 10135 bp, 14 predicted proteins | sample TergutLab28metaG_FD_92764 | JGI IMG/M metagenome (GOLD analysis project Ga0131853, IMG submission 92764) | Labiotermes labralis P1 segment gut microbial communities from Petit-Saut dam, French Guiana - Lab288 P1 (version 2) (version 2) | ecosystem: Host-associated > Arthropoda: Insects >... | reverse complement strand
GGGAGCCACCCACCCTTTTTCCGCCCCCTCTATTCCAAAACTGTACCCAATTGGGGGGGGGGTTTGAGTTAAAAATTTTTGTTTAAAAAAGGGGGGGGGGGGGGGGGGGGTAGTAGTAAATTTTCATACGTTACGGATCTCGATACTGCACTGAGGCCTCAGAGGAAAGTCCCACAAGTGGCCGGGATGTCAGCGCTTGAGGCTTCCAACTATTTGCCTGTTCTTCTGTTGATCCTCAGCCGGCCTTGCAAGTCAGCGAAGTCGAAGGATGTTTCGATATACTGAGGACACAGAAGTCAGTCCCGTGGATAGAGGAGATAACTTTGCCCTTCTTCTGACTCTCCTTACTACTCTATTCCCCTGCAGACCCCCAGAACCATGTTAGCCAAACCAAAACGCTTGTCGTTAGCGAACATTCGTGTGAACAGAATGGCTGGAAAGGAATATAGTAAAGACGGTGGCAGGAGTAACAAAACATCGCAAAATTCTTTTCGAGCCATGCCACAATTTTTATATTTTGAGTGTAGGCGAACATTTCATTTATATGATCCAGCCACTTTTATCTCCAAAAGAATGTTCGTGATAAGATGGGGTGTTGGATAGGCCACACAGATTATTATGGACGCGGTAAATAAGAAAACTTAAATGCCACTGCCGGAATTTTATCATCGGTCTTTCAGCACGTACCCCATGACGCCACTAAATGAATTACCGCACGTGGAAGTACGTTTACATCAATGCCGAGAGCATAATAAAGCTGATATAGCGGTCTCTGTACGCATGAAGCAACTCCAGAAGCTCTGAAGGAATTCTCTTGCAATTTTCTACTTGTAATTTCACTACATTTTTCGATCCACTCCACTTTTGTTTAAAATTGTACATAAATAACGAATAGGTTAAATTAAATCCTAAATGACTTACGCGGGCATCTTGAGCTAGTGTAACTTGTTAAATATTAAAGGAAGAAATATGTTTAATATAAATTTTGTAGAAAAGAACAAGTTATATCGTTAGGTCAATATATATATATATATGTATATATATATATATATATGTTAATTCTTGCGGTTTTCAGAATAGGTAAAGGTAAAGTGATCCCGTTACAGGCCCAGTTTGGCCTATAGGGTGGATAGAGGTATAGCTCTATTCTTCCATGACCGCGGCACTAGAAGGGAGTGAGTGGTCAGCAGCACGCCCCGGCCGCACTTTACCCCCGGGAAAGACCCGGTGCCCATTTTACAGGAGACTGGGTGGACCCCAGGGCCGGTCTGGACGGGCGGAAAATCTCGTCCACACCGGGAATTTTGTGAAATGTTTATTTACTTTCAATCTTACACATAGGAACTTAACAACACTTCTGTGTCGTGTCTTGGTAGTGCGTTTCCCATACCATGTCATCTGGCACTCACACTTGCACGGCCTCATTCCAGCGATGTGGGGGGGGGGGTTTCCCTCCCACACCGTGTCCCATTCTGACAAGGGTTTGTTCCTTCCTTGGGTTCTCGCCTAGAGAGCGGGCACTGTCTAGAGTATCGAATGATAGTGTCCTACCTGCTGCATCCGGCTTGCCGCCCGGTATGACTTCCATCTAACGCGGCGCAAGAATTCAATATAGTCGAGCAGTGATAGGTGTCTTTGCTGCTGCATTCGGCACATAACGAGATGTGCTAGTAACCACAGTATCGCTTTATGTCGCTGTGGCGGCCAGAATTGGAAGTGGGGCCCTAGACACCAGTCGGGGGGAATGCGGCGCGGGTCCGTTCGTAGCTTCTGCGAAATTCTTTCCCTTGTCCACAACAAGATGGTCGTTCCTTCGTTGCATTCCGTCAGCCGGTGTACGAGGGTGTCTCGCCTTCCACAGTGTCTGCAGCGATCCGGCTTCACGAGCCTGATGACTTGCGGGCGCTCATTAGTCGGCACTATAGCATGTACGACGATGTACCACATGGATGCGATTTCCTTCGATTCCCAGGCCGTATGTAGGCTTTTCCACACCTGCATCCATTGTGTCCGGATCTAGTTGCTTTATCATCTTTTCTCGGGATTCTCACGTCGCTGTCGCCATTGTATGTAGAGTATTGTATACGCGCAGTTTGAATGTTCGGAGCCTGTCTTTATTCCCGGGGGGTGCTATGTAGGCCATGTCCAGCGCATATCGATATAAATACTCTAACGTCATCGATATCCGTCCAATGTGAGGGCGTTCGCCCTGGATCCATCCAGGGCCACTCACTGAGCCATATCGCTGTTGCAGAGCTCTTCCTCAAGTTTTGTGTCCACATTCCGCCGATCAGGAGAGCTCGACACTTCGCCTCCATGTCAATTAATCCTCAGCCTCCTTGTCTCTTCGGCTTCTGTAGAGTCGATATTGGTACCCGGAACGTTGGTCCCTTCCATATGTACCACGCGATAGCAGTCGTCAATTGTCGGGCACACGTCGTGGGTGCCGGGAACACCTGGGCAGTATGCCATATTTTCGCTAGGAGGTATGTTTTCACGTAACGAATCCGTTGTGAGAAGCTTAAGTCCCGCTCATATGTATCCTTTGCCTAGGCTTTCAACTTGATATTACGTTGACCCAGCTCTTGTTCATTTAGTGCTCGATGGTACTCGCGAACGTGACGCCTAGAATCCTTATTTCAGCGTGGTATGGTATGTTCAGAGTATCCGTGGATGTACTCAATCCTCCCACCGCAACTTTCTTCTATTTTCGTGTGTTCAGGCAAGCTCTCGTGGCTTTTTCGTAGCATTATCGCGTCACTTATGACAGGTACATCCGTCGGCATAGCTACAAAGATGGTGATATCGTCAGTGTATGCCACCACCACTGTCTTTTGTCTGGCTTTCCAATCCCGATACCTGGTAGTTTCCGGTCCGAGATGTGGAACAGCGGGTCCATACAAAAGGCAAAGAGCAGCATGCTCATGAGGCATCCCTGTCTAACTGAGCTCTGAATCGGGAATGGCTCAGTTACGTGGCCTTTAATTTGGATGGAGAATGCGGCTTCCTCATACATGCTCTTGATCCGTTCCACAAACCAGTCTCTAAATCCATAGCTTCTCAGGATGGTGGAAATATACTGGTGGAGATTCCATCGAAAACCTCCTGAAAGTCTAAGGAAAGGACGCACACCTCAGCTTCTGTAATAGCCTCACGCAGGTCGCAATCGCCTCAAAGATGGTCCTCCCTGGCACCCCGCATTATTGGCTCGGATGTAACAGCTCCTCAATCATGGGTCGCAATCGGGAGGCGTTGATTCGGGCCATTATTTTGTAATCCGTATTCAATAGGGCAATGGGCCAAAAGTCCGCCGGTGTTGTCGGGTCACTTGACTTGGGCAGGTACACGATCACTCCATGCTTATGTTGCGCGGGTACGTTTCTGTCCATGAACTTTTGGTTCATCATAGCACCTATGTCGTCTTGGATCGTTGCCCAGTTCGCCTTGTAGAACTCTAACCCAATACCGTCACTCCTTTGCACTTTATTCTTCCCTCCTTTTCTCACGGCGATGTGTACTTCCTCCAGTGAGATGGGCTGTTCCAACAGCAGTCGGTAACGCCCGCTGCTCTGCTTCGGCCATGTACACGACACAATCTTCAACCACCGAGATTGGTTCATATTTACGTCGAAGGATGGGCGTAAATGCTCATATGATGCCTTTCGTTGTCTGCTGGATGTTCCCACACTCGTCCTGTATACTTCGGATAATTCTGGCTTCCTGCCGTTTTCGCATCTGAAGAATGTCAAAGAGCGTTGGTCTCTCTCCCACTAACCGGTTCGGCTTGTCATTGTCTAGCATTATTAGCAGCCGTTTGTCTCCGCGTAGGCTAGTTATCTTAGTTTTCAGATGGTTCAGCAATATTATCTTCTGTCCGTGTGGGTAGGTGTTCCGCAGAACGTCATAAATGCACTCGCAGAGGAATTTCTCCATCTTCACGAAGTCCCGCCGACGTTCCGACTCTTTCTGAATGCAGAAAAGATGAATCTGTTTTTTTGTATACCTTCCCCACGACATGGGCCAATCGGGGTGGAACCTTCTCTGCTGCCACCAAACCGCCCACTTCTGGGTCTTCCTCTCTTTAAACGCATCCTCGCCAAAAATGGCAGTGTTCATTTTCCAGAATCCTTGTCCCCGTCGCACGATGGGGACATCTACGGAGAGCCGCATTACAGCTGATATGTGGTCGGTGAAAGCTGCTGCCACGGTCTCCACACCTGTTCTCTTTTCACTCAATTCTTTCGTTGTGCATATCAGGTTAATCCTTCTTGCTCCCATCGGGGAGTAGAGCGTGAAAACAACCCTTAATGGGACCGCACGCCACATGTCCTGTAGTTCAAAACCACGAACTAGTACGTCGAGCGCCTTACAATATTTGGAGTGTCCAGTGCTGTCTGTCTGAGTACACAGTTAAAGTCTCCGACGATCATATTGGATGGGGAGGTCCTCAACAAGTAGGGGAGTTCATTGTTGTAGAAAAGTTCTCTCTCCTGTCGCTTGGCTATTCCTGGCGGGGCATAAATATTAATCAAACATATGCCTCTATATTCTTCCGTTATTCCGCGTTCCGACGGTAGCATTGTGATGTTTGTGATCGTTATTTCATTCCTCGTCACCATGGCGGTTCGCCGCCCTGCCGTCTCCATATTTTTGTAGATCTTATAACTGCGCAGCTTGTCTATTGTAGAGTGTGCGACTTCCTGAAGGAAAAGAATATCTATCTCCCGCTGGAAGAGGAACTCCTCTAACATTTCTACCTTTGTTCTCGAGGCCAATCCATTGATGTTTAATGTCGCAATCTTGAACACGTCCATTCCACCTAGGTGAGGCTGATCGCTTTTGTAGTTACTTACGGAGAGTGCGTTTCTCTTCCTACTACGTTTACGTACGTGCGACCTTTCCCCGATACTCTCTATTCTCTTTTTTCTTTTGTTCTTTTGGGACTGCTGGATGGGGTCGCGGTCCTCACCTCCTCGACTGATTGAATGCGATCCTCCACCATTCCCCCACTTCTAATATCCTGCTTCCTTCTCCCTCGTTCCTCTTCCTTCCGCGTCTCTGTTGTGGTACTCGTGTCCCTTGTGGTTGCCGAAGTAAGGGTTGGCACTCCACCGTTTGTTTGTATTAATATCTGCTCTCCGTAATCCATTGATTCCTCTACGCCCATTCTCCCCTCAACGCAGGTGCCTTCGCATTATTCCGGACGTCGCTTCCGCCTACCGCATCCCGTTGGGGTTCTTCGCTCTGTCCCGACGCTACACCAGTCGAATGCGTGTTGTCCTCTTGCATTGCTTCCCCATCTTCTGCTTGGTGCTCATCGCCGTAGCCCGTCTGTATATTCTGTTGGTCTGCCTCCTCCTCCTTCTCCCCTCCATCAGACCTCGGACTCATATTTCCACTTACCGCAGTGTCGGCCCATGATACTGTGGGCTCCTTGGTCGTTTCAACTCCCACTCTTCGCCTCTTGGGACAAACCTGGTTGAAATGTCAAATTTCACCGCAGCCATAGCAGGTCGTGGGCTGTCCTTCATATGATACTAACACTCTAGGTCCCGCTATCATTACATGGGACGGAATATGCTTCGTTAAGGTAATCACTACGATTCTGACGCCGCTAAATACCTTATAACGATAAGCATTAGACCAAACCGTTCTCTGCATCTCGTTTATCTCACCATATTGGGAGAAGGCGAAACTTACTGCCTCATCTGGTGTTTCAGGGGGTAGATTTGCTAACCGCACACGCCTCGTGCCCATTCCAGCCATTTCGATCTTCACTTGCGATATTTCCCCATTGTCGTGTTTGTATTCGGACTGGCCGGTAGTTGAATGGAGTATGTCCTACATGTCCTGGAAATCGGTGAATTTTATGTACACTTGGCGGCGCGTTCCGTCTATCTGTAAAATGGTCACTACATTTTCCGGCAGGTGCAGTTGTTCGAAAATGATGTCAAGAGCTGAAATTCGGGGGCTTTTAGGGTCAAAGGAACAAACCACAGTGTTCTGTCGTTCACTCATAGTTACCTTGTTCCTACTCCGCTTCTCTGCACTCACACTAACAGTATGGTAAACCACACTACGCACAGTCACTTCCTTTCACTCGCTGTACGCTAGCTGGCACTGCTTCACTGCACAACCTTCACTCTCAACGACTGCAAGCAGACTGCAGGAGGCTGGGTGGGCCCCAGGGCCGGTCTGGAAGGGCGGAAATTCTCGTCCACACCGGGATTCGATCCCGGACCGTCCAGCCCGTAGTCAGTCGCTATACCGACTGAGCTACCCGGCCCACGCAGTTTTCAGAATACCTGAACAAAATGGAGGGAATCCCCATGCTTACATTTTCTAATATACACTGAAAAAAATGAAAGCTTTTTTACCATTGTGTATAATTCTTAGAAAAGCGGGGTAGGCCAGAAAAACGGTCATCGTAAAAAATTATTAAATCTGAATAAACCGATGTGAAGAAACTAGTAAAATGCTACAAAATGCTATTGGAGCATGGCTTTGTACGTTGCTGAAACATGGGCGCTTCGGGCAGCTGATCAGAAATACCTGGAAAGTTTTGAAACGTGGTGCTGGAGAAGGATGGAAAAGATCAGTTGGACAGATCATGTGAGAAATGAAGAAGTATTCCTTAGAGTCAAGGAGAAGAGGAATATCCTACATGAAATAAGAAAACAGAAGGCTAACTGGATTGGTCACATCTTGCGTAGAAACCGCCTTCTAAAACAGGTTACCGAAGGAAAGATAAAGGGAGAGATGGAAGTGACAAGAAGACAAGGAAGAAGACGTAAGAAACTACTGGATGACCTTAAGGACAGGAGAGGATATTCTCATTTAAAGGAGGAAGCTCTAGATCGCACTGTGTGGAGGAATCGTTGTAGAGGAGGCTTTGGACCTGTCGTCAGACAGAATACTGAATGAATGAATGAAACCGATGTATTTAGGGACTCTTACATGCACGTTTCTTAAGTACAAACAGAGCATTTAATTTGTTACCTATAAGCGATTTCTCGTGTTTCGTATCCTGAAGGTAACGTCATGAAGATGGCCTCCGTTTCTACATACAAACCCTTCTAATCTAGAGAGCATATTGTTCATTACGTTGCGCATCATCTTCCAAAAAAATTGAGCAGTTTATTATTGCATTTTGTGTTTATATTCGAGATGTTTCTTATGGGTGGTGCACTGAATACTCTGCTTTTTAAATACCACCCACAGGAGGAAATCGCAGACCGTAAGATCGGGCGATCTCGCTGGCCAAGTAATATCCTCATTTCTGGAGATGCCACAATTAGGAAACAAAGGTCTCACAGCGTTTATGGATATTCATGCGGCATGGCAAGTGGTTGAAACCACGTTCCTTGACTAGTATCATGATGAGCTGCCAACTATGGAATGAAAAGTTCATTATCACGTGAGCGTAGCGCCCCGCTGTTACAGTCACAATATTACCTTTGTCGCCCCACCAAGAAGTAGGGGCTCGTAATCCTGAAGGACGACTGGTTCACCACACTGTAACATCAGTACAGTATAGTGCTTCTTCCTGAAATTTATGGGGGTTAGCGTCTGACCAATATCGTTAGTTCTGTTTGCTTACATATCTGAAAAGTTGAAAGTGGGCCTCGTCTCTCGTGAAGATATTGTGAATGATTTATTCTTTTCCCTCCAGAAGCTTCTTAATTTGAGGACAAGTAATGTTGGGCTTCACATGATTGCTGTCATTTACTGTGTGCACCGTATGTGTTTTATATGGGTGGAAATTTAAGTCTTTATGAATTAACCTCTCACTAGTGTCTGATACGCCGAGTGACGTAGCGTGACGACTGGCAGAAAGCCGGATACAATTTTCAATGGCTGCTATCACAGTAGCACACCCTTGGGCAGAACAAAAAGTATCCTGCCCAAGGGTTTATTGCTGACGCAGAACCAGTTGCTTCAAAACACTTCATTCGTGTCTCAATGGCATGGGGTAATGATACTGGACCATTTCGATGAATTTCAAAATTACTCCGACAAATGGCGGGTGGTCACAAACCTACCTGGATTTTTGTAATAAAACTTGAGAGCAAACGCATATTGTGCACCGGTCTATGCCTTCATCGTAACCAACTGCCATGGCACTGAGAACACAATGCCTCAACGGATCCGGAAGAATTGCTGTCTTTGCTGGCTGACCTTGTATTTACACATGAAGGACAATTCGTAAATACGCGTGAGCCTACCTTCATCTCCCTAAACCTCAGTGACATATACAGGGACATTACTTTTACCACCCGTCATAAATTTGGTCAAGTTCTTTTTATTTAATTTTGTGGATGACAAAATTACGGTCGGCCAAAGACATGCTTTGATTTGAGCTCATGTGATTGGTTTCTGTCTCTCTTGGCAGCTCTGTACGGCGGAGAAACAGGCGATGAATAGGCCTGCAGTTCAGGTTGTCGGAAATAATCACTGACAGGTTTTGAAAATTATGGAACTTTTCTTGAAAACTGTGCGGTTGTGTATACAAGCAGTAATATTACTTTGAGAAATAACATTTTACTAAACACCAGCATAGGATGCTTACTAGATATATGAGAGTATCTGTTCATTCACGCTTCTCCAATTTTCGGCTAATTATTTAACCGTCACCAGGGGGACGCAAGTTTACATCGAAAAGAAGAAATAAAACAAATTTGCCAATATATTACTAACGACATGACCTAATGTCCATATAGTTTTTAATGGAGGCCATTTTGCTGAATTTCCAAGTAAGTAAACAAATTATCATTCCGAATTGCCCAGATCCATTTTTCCCGTGTTAATTGAGCACCCAGACACCAATTCGAATAAGGAGAGGAGGTACCATAAGGTTCCACGCATTCTTAGCGTCGGCTTGTGGAGGTTAATGGTCAGCTTCATATCCTGACCTTTTTGCCCCACGAGGAGCAGTTGCTGATAGCCACGGGTTTGGTCCCAGAACAGGTTTGTACTCTGCAGAGCAAAAACAGTATTTTCCTCTTTCGATTTAGCTGCCGCTACTTTTCATCTCCTAAGGGTAAGTTGCAAAGAGCCATGTTCCGATCAGGATTTGGTGAGAATTTGAAAATATAGATATTCTGCAGTGAAATGTAAAGAAAAGGAGGTTGAAATAACGTAATGCGCTTAAAAGTATAAAATGAACTTGCAATGAACAGGAACTTCATTGTTAGGTAGAAGCAGTTTTGGAACATGTGGTTTAAGATTTTATGCTAAAATAAATTTCCGAAGATGATGTACTTCTGTCTTCAGATAGAAGGTCAGTACCAACGTGTTGAATCCGTTGCGATGAGATGCTCACAATCACTATACATGTAGTTGTGTGCCCTAAAATGTACAGAAATTAATTTTAAAACACTGTTCATTGGGTATGCATTCCAGGGATACGGGGTAAAAGAGGACGGACACGACCTGTTAACTACACGTTTTGTTAATAAAATCTTGTTCCTACTCTGTATGCCTTTAGAATGCCACACCACACTACACATCATTTGTACTCTCCAGACTTTTACAGTGCAACACCAAACCTCACTTGTACTCTTAGTCTTGTACAACGCGACACCAAACTTCACGTATAATCTCCAGTCTTGTACAGTGCCACCCCAAACTTCATCTGTATTCTCCAGTCTTGTATAGTGCCACACCAAATCTGAACTAAATATTCCCGTCTTGTAGAGTGCCACAAAAGCCACACTCGAAATTTCGGGTGTTGTATAGAGCCACACAAAAGCTCATCTGTACTTTCCACTCTTGTATAGTGTCACGCCAAAACTCATGTGTACTCTCCAGTCTTGTACAGTGCCACGCCAAACCTCACCTCACCCTCCAGTCTTGTACAGTGCCACACCAAATCTCACCTCACCCTCCAGTCTTGTACAGTGCCACACCAAACCTCACCTCACCCTCCAGTCTTGTACAGTGCCATACCAAACCTCACCTCACCCTCCAGTCTTGTACAGTGCCACACCAAACCTCACTTCACCCTCCAGTCTTGTACAGTGCCACACCAAACCTCACCTTCACCATCCAGTCTTGTACAGTGCCACACCAAACCTCACTTCACCCTCCAGTCTTGTACAGTGCCACACCAAACCTCACCTCACCCTCCAGTCTT
>Ga0131853_10027821_pt1 | contig 10135 bp, 7 predicted proteins | sample TergutLab28metaG_FD_92764 | JGI IMG/M metagenome (GOLD analysis project Ga0131853, IMG submission 92764) | Labiotermes labralis P1 segment gut microbial communities from Petit-Saut dam, French Guiana - Lab288 P1 (version 2) (version 2) | ecosystem: Host-associated > Arthropoda: Insects >... | reverse complement strand
TGAGTCGACCCCAGGGCCATAGTGCGATCGGAAGGATTTTATGTCAATGAAAAATTCCAATGACACCAGCTGGGATCGAACCAGAGACCTTCCGATTTGTAGCACAGCACCTTAACCACTGTGTCACCGCGGTCCCCAAATGTTACTACTATTTAAACAAATTAGATGCAGACTGTATGAAAGCGTTACATTTGGACTACAATTTCACATCGCTGAAAAATGAACTCTCCAGAAACAGCGACTTTTTAGGCGCTTTCCCATTGTCGCGGAAAGCGCTTATTAGCTTCATGACATTCTGTCCGTCTGTCCGCAAATACCAGCGTGACTCCCACTGAAAGAGTTGAGGTGAAATTTAACACTGGATATTTCTGTGAAAAATCTATCGAGAATATCCAAATTTGGTTACAATTGGACAAATATATCGGGCACTTTACACATAGACGTAAGTACTATTCACTGTTACCGGCGATGTCAAATCGCCACACAAGCGCCCCTTCCAGCGCGAAGGTATCAAGCTGTTAGGATAGCCGCTGAGGCACCACAATTGCAGGAACGTGCCACAATATTACATTACAGGTACACCGCCTGTCTTGCTTCATTTTTGTCTCCTCTCAGCCGCTAAGCTGCTCGTGCTTGGCGTGCCAACTTCTTTTTCATCTTCACTTTATGGCGTTTAAAGTTGTCACAGGTAGAAAGATGAGGAACAGCTCGAGGCACTTTGGGGGCCTCTAACTGCAGTAGTTATGTCATTGTAACAGAACTCAGATCCATGGATACGCACGATAATTCCAATGGCCCCGTGCCTAACATACAGCAGTCAACAAAAGCTCGGTGTGTACTACACGTACGTCTATTCAGTTTAATACTATAAAAAAAGGCTTGAATTTTCACACTGTTATTAAACACGAGATCTGGAAATTGAATATCGGACTGATGGCGTGGAAGCACTAAATGTTATTAATAACTTTTTGTGCGCTTGATCGTCTTGGATTTCTGATTTCAGTCACATCTTGCCTTCCTGCTGTGCCTAGAAACACCAGTGGAAATACATATCAGAGAGTATTTTCTGTACTCTTATAATAAAACCAACGAGATGCACTAATTTCTCAAATTTATTTTTGGAATAAAACTCCACATGTTTCGGACAGTTACTCTGTCCATCATCAGGAGTCTAGCACTGTACACACAGCAATAGGTATATGTCATACAGGTTATGCTGACAGTTTGCTAGGAAGCAGTCAGCATAACCTGTATGTATTGCAATGTGTACAGTGCTAGACTCCTGATGATGGACAGACAAACTGTCCGAAACATGTAGAGTCCTAATCCAAAAATAAATTTGAGATATTAGTGCATCTCGTTAGATTTATTATAAGTGTATATCACGATGCACGGTCACATGAACGTCAAATATTTTTGTACTGTTGTCTCCGTACCCCAAATATCTTAAGCTATTTATAAGTCAGACACTTTCATAGATTGTTCTATTCGTCCAAATGCAGAAGACATTTGGAATCAAGCCAGAGGAGCATAGTGGATGTCTCAAAACCCCAATATGATTACTGGATAAATATCGTAGTGAGAAGGGGGGTTAAACAAAAGGGGTAAGAGTAATTGTGTCGTTCCATTATAAATGGGTGGCTCTAGTAAACACGGTGAAACCCAATGGGAATTTCTTGACAAGCTGCGCAACGGTTAGCTTCTTAAGAAGGTCTCCGTTACAATAAGTTATTCATAAATGGGAAGCAGAATAATTTTAGAGGAAAGAATTTGACATTCAGAGGACCGTGCAACCCGATAATTCTTATAATAAAACTAACGAAATGCACTAATTTCTCAAATTTATTTTTGGAATAGAATTCAGCATGTTTCGGACAGGTTTTCTGTCCATCATCAGAAGTCTAGTACTGTATACACAGCAATAGGTATAAGTCATACAGTACTACACTCCTGATGATGGACAGAAAACCTGTCCGAAACATGTAGAGATCTATTCCAAAAATAAATTTGAGGAATTAGCGCATATCGTTGGTTTTATTATAAGAACTGAGAGGAAAGCTAAATGTTGTTATCCATTACAACGCACCTAATGAGACACACGTCGTCACACGATTCGTCTTACTGCACCTTCCTAACTTTCAATCAAAATCGCTGAACCACAGCCAAACTGCTCCGGGCTACACCGTCAAGATAACTTCAATATATCGACCACGACTTAAAAAGTCCTATCACGTACAGAGAGAGATGTAATAAGTGAACAAAGTAAATACCGCGCAGAACGCACGGTGTAACTTCGATTTCATCAAGTGAGGTCTTGACCACTTCTGTCAATAGAAACCCAATTTCGGAAAATTCCAAGAAATGGGAGCACCAGCGGCTTTGAGGCGTGATCCAGGTTAACCTCACGTAATAAGAAAACTCAGAGCGACGAAACCAGAACAAGTAGGTTACTGGATAGAACGTTAACACCTTCGAAGATACTGCAAGGACAGTTGCGCGGGTCAGGATATTTAGAAGGAAGAAGGAGAATAAAAATGAGGCAGGGGAGAAAAACATGCAGAAGAAGAGGAAAGGGAGGAGAACAGAGCGAAGAAAATATCAAGGATAAAAATAATACAAAGACGTTCCAGTATAAATCCTTAAGCCTACTTTTGTACTTCACAGAAGTCGTTCTACAGATACGATAATAACAATAAAAATAATTATTATTATTTCTATTTACAGTTGAACTCGGTTATAACGTCATGAAAGGGGTTTGTGTCATTATAAACGAGTGTTGTTGTAACCGAGCAGTACAACCTTATGGTTTACAGTGAAGGATTACTGGCACCACAATATAACTGACGTTATAGACGAAGTGTGTCTAAATTGTTTTGGTTTGTGCAGTACAACAATTGTGAGGAGTCTGTACTATTCGTTGTTTTCAGCTGTATTAATCATCTTTCCTGCCGTCCCTTACACCATTCACCGTACAAATGTCTCGGCCTATCGGATTCTTTTTACTGTCTCTGTTTCCGTCGCCATCAGCGAATGTATCCATTCAGAGCAGCAGTCCCAAACACGCTTCGGAAATCAGGTCCTTCCTCTCCATAATCAGGAATAGCGTCAATACAGAAAAACAGCTCAACACACTCTTCACAGAAATGCTCTACGTCCAGCATACAGCATCGGAGATTTTCGTCAGGTCGGTACAGTAATCCACAACAAGTTTCGGAGACAGCTCTGTCCCCTTCATCAGAGAATTCCGAACGGTGGAGATACAGCATGTCTCCGAAACGTTACGTTGTTATTCTGAACTAACGCAGCTGGTACATCACTATAATTCTCTAAAAAACCTGAATGTAAAGTTTAAAACTTTTTAGCAGTTACGGTTCACAATAGAACAGAATTGACGGCAATCGGTTGGCTGAGCGACGATAAAACAATGATGCTGCACAGTGTCGAATTTCAGAATTTTCAAAAGCAACCACCAGTATCGATTATAAGAGGAAAGAGGCGATTCTGTGTGGCCGAACACCCTGTAGTTAGACGAGCAAATTTGCGCAGAGTAAACATTGGGAATGGGAAGGAAGGAGACAGGAAGAAATTAAGCGAAATATTTCAACAGCGTCGATAACAGAACTGCCATATTTGAAACAAGTGAACCAACTAATTAAACTCCAAAATAACACTGCAACGAAATACCACCGCGGGGATAGTATTTGAATTAGTCTTGTTTTTAACGCATGTATTTAATGAGATGTTGGGGATATGATGCACTTTTATCGGAAGCTAACTCGTGGCGGCGATGGATAGGATACAGAGCTGCACAGCTGTACACGCATCGTGAAGAACGCAGACTTCTGAGATGTGACACCGTGTAGTTTGGTAGTTAGTACCGACATTTTAGAGCATTCTGCAGAGCTTGGCCAGGATTCATCCTGCCCCTACTGCCTAATCATCTGACTTTATGGCGGAGACAGCAAATTCCCCTGAAACTTGGACATTCTTCTGCAGTCAACGCGAACAACACATCCAAGAACTCAGCAATTTTTATAATTACCGCCATAAGAATCACAAATCTCACTTGCTTCTGTTACGTTGTAGGACATACTGCAACAAACAAACAAACAAACTAACTAACTAACCAACCAACCAACCAACTAACAACAATCAAACAAAAAACAAATTAACTAAACCATCCATCCATCCACCCACCCACCCACCTACCTACCTACCTACCTACCTACCTACCTACCCGCCCACCCACCTATCTATCTATCTATCTATCTATCTATCTATCTATCTATCTATCTATCTATCTATCTATCTATCTATCTATCAACTCCATGGAGCATAATCCTTCCTGAGAAGCTAACAGCTGCTCAGCCAGTCCAGCAATTACCCACATTTTATAGAAACCGAAGGTTCATTACCGTATTTACAAGCGCCCACCACCTGTCCATATCCTGAGCATGATCACTCTAGTCCAGGCCCCATCCAGTTTCTTAGAGATAGATTTTAATATTACCATCCCATATACTCCTAGGTCTTCCAAGTGGTCTCTTTCCCTCAGGTTTCCCCACCAAAACCCTGTACGCATCTCTTCTTTCTCCCATACGTGCCACATGCCCCCCCCCCCATCTCAATCTTCTTAATTTGATCACCCGAATAATATTTGTTGAGGAGTACGAGTCATAAAGATCCTCTTTATGTAGTCTTGTCCATTCCCCTGTTACCTAGTCTTTCTTAGCACTCTATTCTCGAACACCCTCAGCCAATATTCTTCCTTCAATGGGAGGGACCAAGTTTCACACCCATACAAAACAACAGGCAAAATTCCACTTCTGTATATCTTGATCTTCATATTTTTTGATAGCAAACTGGACGACAAAACTTTTATAATCGGAAGACAAAACATTCAGCACCGAATGATAGCAGGCATTTCCTGCCTTCAATCCACTTGCAATTCACAGCTTTCAACATTTACGTCATTTAACGGTGCCAACAAATCTACACAATCCCCTACCTGGGTACCACACATTAAGAGTGCATGGCGAGGTGTAGAAAACGCTCCAAACTCGATAAACTTTTACTCGACCATTTGAACACTGAAAAGTATTTTTTCTGTTCAATGATCCTCAACGCCCGCAACAGCATTCTTTACTGGAAGGTACCCTGGTTTCGCCCGCTTGTTCTTCTGCTAAGAGTAGTTAATAAGATGCTGCTCAGTATGGCTCATTGGTGGCATGATATTGCTAAGGAAAAGCCTAATTACTCGGAGAAAAATCTGTAACTTTGACACTCTCCTGTACAAACCTCAAAAGGACTGGCCTGGGATCGAAACATTACTTTGCGCAGCGAAAGTTAGGCGAGTAACATCCTAAGCTACAGCACGGCTCTTTAAAAATACTTTTCGCTCATTTGCGACAAGAATGTCACAACTCAAAATTTGACATTTTTGAGTTATTGGTAGAGAAAGAAACGTTGGCAGATGCACTTTTAACAGGTACGAGTATAGCGTCAGCACACAGTTTGCAAAACTCACCGCTGGAGAGCAGTAGTGTAGTCGTTGCACTCATAGAAAATTATAGCATTTCAAAAACTTTAAAAGTTTCTCCTGAAAAATCACAAATTTTGAGTTGTGACACTGTGGTCGCAAATGACAGTTTTGTTCTACACCATACATAAAGATTCAGTTCCTACCTCACAAAGAACACATTTCATTTCCATTAGAAAGACAGAAGATTAGTGCTATATAGGCAAATAAGAGGCGTGGTATTCATTGTATGAATCATATGGAACAAACACAAGTAGATAGTTTGTGGGTAGAATGCATTTTCTTGATATTAGGGCAGAGAGTACATATATTGGTCACCGCGCTTTAAAGGGGTTAAACGCAACAAAATATTGGATTGCTACCGTTGATCCCGGTTAGAAGCCAGATCAAAAATACGCTCGGCGGAGAGAAAGGCAAAAATAAGTGGGAAGAATAAAGTAAAATTCAGGACTTCCAGCAAAAGAATTTCTTTTGTGTACAATACACTGGCACATTGTGAGGGTGTTGACTACAAGGTTACTTGTATTAAGTTTATGACTGTGTTTATCACGCGAAGGGATGCGGCATGCTTTCAGCTACGGTTACAACCATACTGCCGCGCTGTCTCCCTGGGAACAGTACATTCTATACCCTTTCGGCATACATCAATCAGCCAGCTGTTATGCTTGATAAGGGTAGTGGCCGTGAAGCTAGCACAGGCTGGGTTGGTGACTTCTTAGCTGACACTCGTGAAGTGGAACTGTGACGATAATAAAGAGGTATATTTTGTTGATACAATTTGTAACAGTGCCGGACACAAATAAATTGATTGTGAATATTAAAATATAAAAATTGAAGTGACTGTGAGAATAAACCTAAAGAGGCCTAACCACAAATATCCTTCTTGCATCTAGTCGGTTGACACTTAACGTTTCCTGTGACCACCACGCGTTATATTCCCTGGGTGGGGTTCGTGTTCCCGTCTTTGAGATTTGGCCGGTTATGGGATCATTGCGTTCAACAGCTTCGTGTAAAGTCGCACTTATTAAATTTCCAGTCATTCGTCTTCTCTGTTGTTTAGATGCACTTGACGACGCAAGCCACTGCGTAGCTTCTATTGTGTCGAGTCAAAAGGGGCAATAGCTGTCAATGATGAATTGGCAACGTGGGGGCAAGAGGTCGTGAAATTATTTGCGGTTATATGGCCAGAATCTGCCCCAAAGACTACGGAAATAAACTCCTTCAGGCCCGTGTGTCGAGAATCTAACCTCTGGACTTCCAGTTGTAAAGCGTGAACTGTAACCTCGCCAAGCTTTCTTTTTTTTTTTTGGTCACCTCTGACGTGGTAACCATTATTCTACTCGATGTAACTGGGTTTACAAAGTTTATTATTAATCGCAACAAGTACATAAAAATGATGGGAGATATCCATGATACGCCACGGAAACCAACATATATATTAACCTTTTAAAGCCTATTTGTTACGTGACGCAGCAACATGTTTAACATTCATGAATTGTACGCTCTGCACACACTGCATTTATGTGTTTTGTGTTTATCTGAGAACAAACAGCGTCTTGTACCGCTTACACCATAAACTGATTGGTTTTTATAACCGATATGAAAAGTGTTTACTGCGCGGTACGGACGGTGTCTTTAAATAAAGTAGTCCGCCCTTCTACTGTAAAGGGTCAATACCACAGTGTTTGCTTGCGAAATCGTGACCTATTGCACTACCAAACGGATCATTTCGAGAGAGACACTTTTAGAAGCTTATGAATCGGCATTGGGTCCCAGTGGCCGCGTGGTATAAGGCGTACGGTGGGTCCCAGTGGCCGCGTGGTATAAGGCGTACGGTGGGTCCCAGTGGCCGCGTGGTATAAGGCGTACGGTCTGCAGCCGCTCGCCTGCCGAGATTGTGGGTTCGAATCCCACCGGGGGCATGGATGTTTGTCTGTTGTGAGTGTTGTGTGTTGTCAGGTAGAGGTCTCTGCGACGAGCTGATCCCTCGTCCAGAGGAGTCCTACAAACTGTGATGCGTCGTGTGTGATCTAGAAACCTCATGAATGAGGAGGCCATGGCCCGCGTTGGGCCGCAGCGCCACAGGGGAGAAAAAATTATTCGGCATTGATGGCAATCTCCTTTGTTTCTATCAATTCCTTCTCAAAAAAACTGTTTTTAACAACAACAAAAAAAAAGGCTAAGGTTAAAAACTGATAGTGCTGCCTCAAGCGGAAGCCGAGGAAACTAACATATATCGGGTACCTTCCTTGGTCTCTGCTTCAGGTGGACTGTGGATTCGAACGTACTGTGTCTTATTTACACGTGCTAGAAGTTCTTGATTGTCATTTACACTTTGCTTATAATCTGTTAATCGAAAGAAATACCCAGTATCAAGCATTAGCAAACACAATTTTTAATTTTAAGATCATGTTTCCGTGCATCATAAGTCTATATTAATAAAAATCCAACCAGATGCAACAGTATGCAGATATTTATTTTAATGCAAAATCACTCTACATGTTTCGGGTGTCCACAGCACCCATCATCAGGAGTACTAAAAACTGTAACCGTAGCCTCCGGTTACAGTTCATAATATCGGTACGGCTACTTCCCTCCAACGTGGCCAGTACTCCTGATGACGGGTGCGGTGGACACCCGAAACACGTAGAGTGACTTTGCAGTAAAATAAATCAGACTGCATACTGTTGCACCGAGTTGGATTTTTATTAATATACAATTTTTAATGTTTGTTAAGACTGAGATGCTGTTATTTCTGTGGGTGAAATATTTTACTCTACATACGTGCGAATTATTCGAACGGGTAAAACTGGGATTGCATTATAGAAGCAAGTTTGTCCCACTGCTTCTCCACCCACCACGATTCCCCACAGACTTGCCCCAGTTTCCAAGCTGGCTCCATTTAATAGGAGATACATGAGTTAGACGAAATGCATTATGCACGGCCCGATTAACTAGACGAGAGATGAATGTATACACTGTCAGCCTCCAAAAAACTTACGTACGCGTACGAAAAATTAAATTTCATTGATCATTTACTCAATTTTTATACCAACCACTGCACATATATAAAATGTATAAAATTTACACATGAAAACATTAAAACGCTCCGACATGTTTCGGTCCTAGGACCAATCATCAGGGAGCCATATCGTCCTTGCTAAAGTCACACTATAAAAAGTCACATTAATTTCGCTGTACCAGTTGGGTGTTGTGGCAGCACAATACCCAACTGGTACAGCGAAATTAATGTGACTTTTTATAGTGTGACTTTAGCAAGGACGATATGGCTCCCTGATGATTGGTCCTAGGACCGAAACATGTCGGAGCGTTTTAATGTTTTAATGTGTAAATTTTATAAATTTTATATATGTGCAGTGGCTGGTATAATAATTGAGTAACTCGACAACATGCACGGTGTAACAACGAAATTTCATTAATCATTATTTCTGAATTTTTTTAAATAACAGCCTACTATTTTTTTTAAAAATTAATTGTTCAGAAATAAAACGCTTATATTTTCAGATTATGCCGGGACAGATCCTTACCTTCTGCTACCAGAAGGTCGTTTCATTTACTCTAAGGTCAGACTAAGCACATTTCTCCGGAACATAATGACCTATAAAGTGAAGAAACCCCACGCCCTTTATGAACACCAAAGACACATTACGACGTTCACCAGAGGGCCACCGCTAGCTTCTATCCGCAGCCAGATATATCCAGTTCCACAATCTCAAATGTTGCCTTTTCAAGTTCTGTTCTAATATTACCCTTCCACGAAATCTAGGTTTCTCACGTAACACTTTCCATGTCGAAATGTAAAATGGGGTATCGTTTCGACAAACTTCATTTTAATATTATCTGGTCGATTAATATCTTTTGTACCAAATGGCTTAAGGCAGGGCTGAGTTTCATTGTCAAGTGGTTTTAAACCATACCTCATAAATGGGAGGTCACAAGATGTTCAAAATTCGGCCCGGATACTAATTATGTTGTTCCAGGATTCTCCCCCCCACCCCCCCAAATCTCCCATCGAATATCAGGAGAGAAATTTAAATTGCACGATCGCCACTTTCTTCCAAAGTTAAAGTAATGCTGTTCCTGTCCAAGCCATTAAGGCATACAGGAGGCGCGGAGGTACAGTTCCACTTATTCTTCACTCCCAGGCCGCATTACCCACCGGGGAAGTACCGCTGTACCCATTGAATAGGAGGATGGGTGAGGGCCACGCCTACAGTTCGACGCCGTACAAACTCAGAAACTGGAGGAGTCGCTAAACAAGAAATAAGGTCTGTACGAGGCGTGCGAATGTTCCAGAAGGCGTCTCCTGAATCACAGTCACGAAGAACACAATTTTCCTTCACGTGTGACGTTCAGCGCAGCACATATGCAGACCCACACGCTGCTGACTGTTGCTAAATACACCTATGGCTTGCCCAGCCGACCTGCTGATGAAACATCTAGTTCAGGTCGGCAAACACGTTGCATATTCATGTAGCCGGATTTCTGAGCGGAATCCACCAGCTACCGAAATATTTAATTTTTATTGCAATGTGTCACAATATTGCCGAAATCGAGCCAGCGAAATACAAACGG
>Ga0131853_10027820_pt1 | contig 10135 bp, 9 predicted proteins | sample TergutLab28metaG_FD_92764 | JGI IMG/M metagenome (GOLD analysis project Ga0131853, IMG submission 92764) | Labiotermes labralis P1 segment gut microbial communities from Petit-Saut dam, French Guiana - Lab288 P1 (version 2) (version 2) | ecosystem: Host-associated > Arthropoda: Insects >... | reverse complement strand
CCTAAATATGAAAACGGGGAATGGAAAAGTCGGACGAATCGAGAACTAGAAGAGATGAGTAAAGGAGAAAATATAGTAAAATGGATAAAAGGGCAAAGGATAAGCTGGTTAGGTCACCTAGAGGGAATGGAGGAAGATAGGATGTCCAAAAAGATCTTCACTCAACAACTGGAAAGGACGAGAAGAAGGGGAAGACACAGGAAAAATGGAAAGAAGAAGTACAAAGAGATCTTCAAGTGCTGGGAGTGAGAAGATGGAAAGAGTTGGTGGGAGGTAGGAAGAAATGGAAGAACATTGTTCGACAGGCCAAAGCTCACAATGAGCTGTAGTGCCAATGGAAGAAGAAGAAGAAAAGTCACTTACGTACATAAACATACATACATACATACAAATAACTTGGAATCTAACTACAATCATATATTTTAATGAGTAAATTGGTACCTTCAAATTGTATGTCCACATGCTACATGTTTCAGTATTACTCGCTACTCGAATATAACGAAAGTACCTTAGTTACTTAGCTCAGTAGGTATAGAGACTGACTACGGGCTGGAAGGTCCGGGATCGAATCCCGGTGGGGACGAGATTTTCCGCTCATTCAGACTGGCCCTGGACCCCACCCCGCTTTCTGTACAAAGGGTAATGGGTCTTTCCAGGGAGTAGAGGTGGCCGGGGCGTGAGGCTGACCCCCACCCCATCTAGTGCCGAGGTCCTAGAAAGAGTAGAGATATAACTCTACTTACCCTAAGGGCCTTCATGGCCTATAAAAAGCGTGAAAACCTACTTATCTTCCTTACTGATTGCCAACACTTACATAGCATTTTAGATATATTAGAATTTTGTAACTAAAAAAGTTTTGTACTTGTTTTAAAGCATATTCTGTAAACAGTATGGGACCCAATAATGTATGGTGCACACTGATAGTACCATTTACAGATAAGTGTTGGCCTGAGGATGGTGTAGGAAGGGACCGAAACACGTAAGCATATTGGAATGCTGATGATTGTATATATTGTTGTGTTTTGACGGAATATAGCATTTGATTATGTTTTGAGAAATTAATTACTTGCATTTCACTGTATTATTTGTATTTAGACTTACTTAATGAATAAAAACATATCTCAGCTGCGTTTACGATTTCTTTTTCTTATTTTAAACCTTTGTTCCAAATGTAAAGTAAAAAAGGTAAATTGCACCCTTGTATAGTCACTGAGGCTCTGTAGAGGCCGTACGGCCCATAGGTGGAGTAGAGGTATAGCTGTACTGTACAGGCACTGAGGCTCTGTATAGGCCGTACGGCCGATAGGGGGAGTAGAGGTATAGCTGTACTCTACAGGCACTGAGGCTCTGTACAGGCTGTACGGTCCATAGGGGGAGTAGAGGTATAGCTGTACTGTACAGGCACTGAGGCTCTGTACAGGCCGTACGGCCCATAGGGGGAATAGCGGTATAGCTGTACTGTACAGGCACTGTGGCTCAGTACAGGCCGTACGGTCCATAGGGGGAGTAGAGGTATTGCTGTACTGTACAGGTACTGAGGTTCTGTACAGGCCGTACGGTCCATAGGGGGAGTAGAGGTATAACTCTACTGTACAGGCACTGAGGCTCTGTACAGGCCGTACGGCCCATAGGGGGAGTAGAGGTATAGATCTACTGTACAGACACTGAGGCTCTGTACAGTCCGTACGGCACATGGGGGGAGTAGATGTATAGGTACAGGTAATGTACAACCTTTTACAGGCACTGAGGCTCTGTACAGGTCGTAGGCCCATAGGTAGAGTAGAGGTATAGGTTAAGTTAAGTGCACCCTTGTACAGGCACTGAAGCTCTGTACAGGTCGTACGACCTTAGGGGGGGTAGAGGTATAGCTCTGCTGTACAGGCACTGTGGCTCTGTACAGGCCGTACGGCCGTACGGGGGTAGAGGTTTAGCTCTACTCTTTCTTGATCGCGGCACTAGAAGGTGATGAGGGGTCAAAATCACGCTCCGGCCGCTCTTTACACCTGGGAAAGACCCGGTACCAATTGTAGAGGAGTACGTGTCGGCTCCAGGGCCGGTCTGGACAGTTGTGGAAATCTCGCCCCTACTGGTATTCGATCCACGGACCGTCCAGCCCGTAGCCAGTCGCTATACCGTCTAAGCTATCGCGTCCCACTGTTCCAAATATGATCTCTCTAATTTCTAAGCCGTAAGTTTTTCTGGAAGCCATGAATCGAAATAGTTCACATTTCTTATTTCTACACGGTCTGGCGACTGTAATATAGTTTTAGAAGACGGTAATACTGCCTTCCAACCCCCTCACTAGAGCTTGGCTATGGAACAACTTAACAGTGCGCCACTTTGCGTCTCGAATTTTTTGTTCAGCGTCTTGCCAACTGGCCAAATGGACCTTAAAGTTCGTGGAGATTAATGGCGCTTGGAACTGCTTGGCATAAATTTCTTTCAACGGGCAAGAAAATAATGCAAATTCCATGTAAAAGACTGTCGTTTTTGTCCCATCAAATTCTATATAACCAACGTTACAACATGTGTGCATTCTTCCAAACTAATTGCACAAATGTGGCTGAGAATTGTTGCATTGTGTTGGTGACATTAGCACAATTTCTTGTCCACCAGTGCAAATGTTCGCAGCAGAACTTTCCGTTATGAGCTGTGTTCTACTGAGATTATTACATAATTTTATAATACAGGGTTATTAAAAATGAAAGTCGGGGTCGTACACAATACACTTCAGATGCAACCCCATGTGATTTATTTCTATGAGGTTACGTCAAGGATCAGGTTTATGTTCTTCCTCTTCCCGCAAGTGTCCCGGAACTGAAGGTACGAATCAGAACCACCATTGAAACCATCACCGCTGACATGCTACAAACAGTTAGGAACGAAGTCGATTATCGTGTTGATGTTTGTAGAATCACAAACGGTGCACATATAGAGCATCTGTAAGTTATTTAACAAAAACTTGGAGTGTTGTTCTATTAAATAAAAAAATACATATACTCCTATTTCAAGTTTATTTTGTATGAAAAGTTGTTAAAACCCCGACAAACTTTTCAAATAACCCTGTATATTATCTACCTGTCTATCGTTTGTGCCAAGACCGCGGGCTGAACAGCCGTGTCTTCCCATCTTTTCCGAAAGCCATCAAACATACGAAACTTGACCTTTAGTCCGTTGACTGCAGGCACATTAGTCCACAGACTGACATTATTCCCCATATTCGCCATACGCCTACCAATATGCCTCACTTAGGATTCAACCGTCCCGCCTATTTATGTATTTACTGCAAGAACCACTTCCGTAAACTAATAATTTTAAGCTGAAATAAATCTTTAGTTACTAATGAGCCAAAACTTTTGTAATTGTCCAGGGACTGCTCTTAAGACATTTCCCTCACATTTATCCTCCTTCGAATAAGATCTATTTTTTACCTTCCATAAACCAACGTGACTCGGGATTGATCAATCGGTATAGCTACCCCTATGGACTGGAAAGTCCAGGGTATAGAATTTTGGTAGAAGTGTGATTTTCCACACCGTCCCAGAAGGGGCTTGAGACCCACCGACGACCTTCTCTTCAGATAAGTCAAACAGCTTATGGACACTGCGTCTGACAGTCACCTAGAAGACACTCCCAAACTGGTGACTCTATTTGAATTTTGGTCTCTGCTTAGAAGTGATTACACAGATTTTGCAAAGCATTCGGTACAAGAACTGCTGCCTCTTGTTTCAAAATACATCTGTGAGGCAGTATTTTCGAAGACTGAAACTAGGCAAAGAAATTGACTCCATCACGAAGCAGACACGTGTGTCCGGTTATCCAGTATCAAAAGTGACTTCAAACAAACCAGGCAATGTACATATAGCGTAATATTCAGGCGTGTTCTTACAACCATTGTTGCAGTGGAAAAGCAATGATTATTACAAAACCTGTGTGTGTTCGTAGCCTTAGGTATCCAGCATGCAATTCGCACGCGCCATATTGTCATCTGTGGCCTGCTCCGCTCTACAATATTTCTCTACATTATCTCACAAAAGGAAACAAACTTCGAAAAAAAAAAGTTACTGAACACAAAATGTGTGTTTTGATTTTCTCTACAAATTTGTCTGAAATATTTCTTATGCTGAGAAGAACTAAGACAGATATGATAAAAAAATATATATTGATCTTCATGTAATGTACCCGTTATTCTTCTCTGGTTTTAATGAATTTTTAATTTTCTCGACAGATTTTCGAAAAATCCCCAAATATGTAATTTATTGAAAATAAATCCAGTGAGAGCCGAGTTGTCCCATGCGGATGAGCGAACAGACGGAGAGAAGGATAGAATTGACTAATGTAGTATTCGTTTTTCAAAACTTTGCGAACGTGCCTAAAAACATTTCTGTAGAAAAGAGGCACATCCTTCTCGTTAGTTATCTGCCCAGGCTAATGGACAGCGTAGGGGTTCCCCTGTAAATTCTATAGTTCTTAATATTTCCTGATTTACAGGAAATTGTGTACCAAGGTAGTTAAATGATAAAGGTAAAGCCATCCCATTACAGGCCTGGACAGAACCTGAGGGTTCCAGGAATTAGAGGCTACCAGATTTCAAGGAAATCGGCACATGAAGGTGGTAAGGTAGTCAGCCCTAATCACCCGTCGCGTTTACTCCCCAGGAAATATCCCTGGTAATTTTTTCTGTTAGAAACTGAGTCAACCACAGGGCCATAGTGCGGCTGGATGGATTATGTCAATGAAAAATTCCAGTGACAACATCGTGTATCGAACTCGCGACCTTCCGGCTTGCAGCCCAGTACCTCAACTAACTGCACCACCGCGTGCACCAGTAGATAAATGATAGAAAGGTTTAAATCGTTAATTTTGATATTTAAAAGGGAAAGAAGAGGGAAGATTTAATGACGTATATAAGGTAATATAGCAAGACTTGCTTAGAAGGAATGACAATGCAACAAAACACGTCATCAAAATTCCGAACGGGAAGCAAAACATGACTTTTCAAATACGACAACACTGCTCTCCCTCCAATTAAGTATTCTTCCTTATGTACGTGGGCCGCGATAGCTCAGTCGGTATAGCGACTGGTTATGGGCTGGACGATCCAGGGATCGAATCCCGGTGAGAGCGAAATTTTCCGCACCTGTCCAGAGCGGCACTGGGGACCACCCAGCCTCCTGTACAATGGGTACCGGGTCTTTCCCGGGGGTAAAGAGCGGCCGGGGCGTGAAAATGACCCCTCACCACCTTTTAGTGCAATGGCCAAGAAAGAGTAGAGCTATATCTCTACTCCCCCTATGGGCCGTACGGCCTGTACAGAGCCTCAGTGCCTGTACAGTACAGCTATACCTCTACTCCCCTCTACTCCCCTCAGTACCTGTAAAACGGTGCACTTTACATTTACCTTTTATCATAAATGTATATTGGTATTTACGTAAAGTATCCGTAATTCTTGTCAGATTTGAATGCAACGTGAACGATGTCCACAGACTTTTAGAAAAATTCTTCCATATTAAATTTCATCAAAATATGTGCAGTTGGAGCCGTGTTTTACCACGTGGGTGTACTGACAGGCAGGCAGAGACCAAAAAAGGCGACCCAGTGCCGTGATCAAGAAGGAGTAGAGCTATACATCTACTCCCCCCTTGGGTCGTACGGCCTGTACAGAGCCTCAGTGTCTGTACAGTAGAGCTATACCTCTACTCCCCCTATGGGCCGTACGGCCTGTACAGAGCCTCAGTGCCTGTTAGTAGAGCTGTACCTCTACTCCCCCTATGGACCGTACGGCCTATACAGAGCGACAGTGCCTGTACAGTAGAGCTAAACCTCTACTCCCCCTATGGGCCGTACGACATGTACAAAGCCTCAGTGCCTGTACAGTACAGCTATACCTCTACTCCCCCTATGTGCCGTATGGCCTGTACAGAGCCTCAGTGCCTGTACAGTACAGCTATACCTCTACTCCCCCTATGGGCCGTACGGCCTGTACAGAGCATAAGTGCCTCTACAGTAGAGCTATTCCTCTACTCCCCCTATGGACCGTACGGCCTGTACAGAGCCTCAGTGCCTGTACAGTAGATCTATACCTCTACTCCCCCTATGGGCCGTACGGCCTGTACAGAACCTCAGTGCCTGTACAGTAAAGTTATATCTCTACTGCCCCTATAGGCCGTACGGCCTGTACAGAGCCTCAGTGCCTGTACAGCATAGCTAAACCTCTACTCCCTCTATGGGCCGTACGGCCTGTACAGAGCCTCAGTGCCTTTACAGTACAGCTACACCTCTACTCCTTCTATGGGCCCTACGGCCTGTACAGTCTCTCGGTTCCTGTACAAGGGTGCCCTTTACCTTTACGCTTTCCTTATGCACCTTCACTGAGTGGTTATCAGACACGTTAATTTCGTTTTTGTATCTGGATATATTTGTTGTAGCTGGTTTTCAAAAATACTTTCTCTTCTTAAAGTGCCTAATTTGAATTTTTGTGGGGTGGGGGGGGGGGTTGGGTTTGGTGATCGACAGTCTTTAATTTCTTTCTTAAAGTGAAATGTCGCAGTATACACCATTACTTCGCACATGAAACAGCAATTTTTTCGTAGCCCAAACAAGTCGTCAATCTAAGATTCTCGCATTACAGTACAGTTGGGTTACAAACCCACCTTCTGCCAGAATATTGTGTCCACAAACAGTGCTTGTCTTTGTAGTTCAGTAAAAACATAAGACGCTTAAATTTTGGTCTGTTGAGAATTGGTAAAGTTTTTTTCCTGTTTTCTTCTAAACTGTGTATCGGTGTGTAACCGTTATAGGGTGTAAGTCTGTTATTAATATACAAAATGGTGCATTTAAAGCCTAGGTCAGAATTGTTTTAAAAAATTTGCTGGTTTGGTTTATGATAGGGGAGAAATTGGAGTGTGTCAGTATTACAGTTTACAGGGGAAGAGAGTTTTATGGGGGGTGTAGCAAGCTAACAGTTTCGACTTTGTCAGAATCAAGTGTATGGGGTAAGAAAAGGTTGGAAAGAAAAAAAGAAAATAAGACTGACTTTGAAAACCTTGACAGCTTCTGGGACTCTTTAAATCGTGTGGGGAAGATTTATAACATTAGGCACGCTTGGACTGTAAAGAAATTAGTGAGACGAGTGAAGGAGTTCACACGGGCGACAACAGTGGAAGAATGTTACATAAATAGAAGGCAATGGGGTTAAGGTATTCAAAATTCTGACTTTTGGACCTATTAGGGAGCAGCGAAATTTAACATTCGACCAATTGTGTACAGTAAGAAATTTTAAGAAAGGATGAAATTAAAACTTGCACGTTTTATTAAACTTAACGAGAAGGATTCTGTTCTGTAACTCGGAAGTGATGAGTTGTCCTCGCGTACCAAAGCTAACAGTGGATACCTTTTCAAGGGCGCGTTCATATGCAGCGATCTGTAAATGCTAACATCGGTAATTAAAATAAACAACATCAACAGTGACAAGTGTTAATAATATCACTGCCAGTCACTTAGACCACTTAGATTACTTGAGAAAAAGACATGCCTACCGATTGAATAGCCGGGTGGGTTGTAGTTGGATTATGACAAAATGCTGTTTAATTAGTGATATGTGTATTGTTATCCAGTTCCGGGGAATTTAGTATGCAGGATACAGAATATTTCAAATCTTTTTATTTCTGTACGTATAATACAGGTAATTCTTACAGAAATATGGTCCCTCTTGCCTATTGCCAGTCCTTATGAACAGGTGGAGAAGACCTCCACTCAAGAATCGAAAGTAAAAGTAGTAAAAGTTAAAGCAATCCCATTACAGGCCGGGACAGACCCTGGCGGTTCCAGGAGGTTGAGGCTCTCAGACATCAAGACAATCGGCACATGAAATTGGTAAGGTTGTCAGCCCTACGCACCGGCAGGCTTTACCCCCCAGGGAATATTCCTGGTACCCATTTCTGTTATACTGAGTCAACCCGAGGGCCATAGTGCGGCCGGAAGGATTATGTCAATGAAAAATTCCAATGAGTCCATCGGAAATCGAACCCGCGACCTTCCGACTTGTAGCGCAGTGCCTCAACCAACTGCGCCACAGCCGTACCCCATGTAAAAATAAAGGTAAACGATTTATGCGCACTTCCTCTAATCATTGAATGTACGACTATGTGAAAAATATGATATTAAAAAGTATTTATGTTTTCAGGCAAGATGTTTTGTTATTTTTATTCGATATTAACCAAAATATAAAGTGTAAATAAGCTTTTCCTGAAATTCGTCTAGAGGAGTCCTGGTGTACGTAAAGTGCGACCCGATGGACGGACGGGGAGAAATTACGACGCTTGAAGTTTTTCACAACTCTTTTGTAAGAGCGTCTCAGACGTCTTCGGATTATCGAAAAGAAAGTGATTTTCTTGACCAGATGGTAAATTGTTTCCGGTCCCAGTGGCCGCGCGGTCTAAGGCGTAGGTCTGCGGCCCTCTCGCCTGCTGAGATCGCGGGTTCGAATCCCGCCGGGGTCATGGACGTCTGTATGTCGTTAGTGTTGTGTGTTGTCAGGTAGAGGTCTCTGCGACGAAACTGATCACTCATCCAGAGGAGTCCTACCGACTGTGATGCTTCGTTGTGTGTGATTTGGAAACCTCAAGAATGAAGAGGCCATGGCCAGCGTTGGGCCGCAGCGCCACAGGAGAGATGGAAAACTGTCAGCTTCTTAAGGGACGCTCTCAAGTAAATTAATACAGGATGAGTGATACGTTTTCAGAAAGAAGCGCTCTGCACTCTTTTGGAAGTGCGAGACTTCCACTCATAAAATATTTTAAATGTCATTCAAGATATCTGCTAATTGTCTTAGAAGGTGGAGCGAACTTCCAGCACTTACCCTAACCCTGCTTGCTCCACATTCACTGCAACTTATATCAAACTTCAGACAGGTGAACAGGAAGTTTTTACTCACCCTGTACTGCAAAACAAACTATGCGTTTTGGCCTTAACTCTAACCTATGGAAATCCCTCTGTTATTCTGATAGTCCCCACCACATAGTTTCAGACAGACTCAGTCGGGAAGTTTTCAATTATGTTTTAAGACAGTGCTTTCCAAGTTTCCAGGCACGCAGCTGATATATTGTGACGTAAGTAGACATATTCTGATAGGTCTTGAACAGGTACTAGAATGGATGAACGTTTAAACGAATTTATGAACAAGGATGCTGGCCCTCAACAAACTTATTTGTCCTAGCCAACTTCCAGCCAGTTGTTACACTGCAGCTTTCTAATATATATATATATAAAGGGATGGAAACAGAAGAAGACAACACAACAACATACTCGACTCCAGAAAGACAAACGACAAGCAGAGACAATATTTGGCCCAACGTCCAATTTTTTGTACCCCCATTTCCACATTCTGACGATGTGATACACTGCAGATGTTACAAAACCAAAAGAAAACCAAACAATGTCCCAAGGAACCGGAAATTATGACATTCAGAGGGCACCAACTCTGTGGGAATTTTTGGGCGAGTTTACAAACGTCGCACACAGTAGCTGCATATTTCCCGTCATTCCGTCAGACTTATCGTTTAGGTTTCTACTGGACGGATCATTTTTTGAATTTTGTATTGGAAGGTTTATTAAAATTAGGTTGAGGGAAATCCAGTTTATGTTAACGTCGGACAAAGAGTCTGGACACTTCACAGACATTCGTCTGCATTGCAAAGTTTCCATCGAGGTATGAAATTCAACAATACGAAGGATGATTCATTACTGCTTTCGTGTGGCAACACTATCAATATTTTGTATTGTTGAAAAGTGATATACGGCTGAAAAACAAATAAAAAAATTTCTTTTGTTACGTTTAGATGGCATCCATAATTATGGGAACACGACATTATGTTAGGTTGTAGGGGGCAGTTGAAATGTGATGGCACACGCAGAGAAACCAGATTTCGTCTTTCGGCGAAACGGACGAGTCCGTTTAAATCGGCGGGGGAGGGGGGGTCAGTTGAGTCGACTGCTGGCAGCCGAGGTGTGCACATCAGCGGTAGTAATGCTGGATACACCATGTTCCGAGGTAGTGTGAAGAGTACTGGCTACCCACTCCATTTAAATCGGCGGGAGGGGGGCGTCAGTTCAGTCGACTACTGGCAGCCGAGGT
>Ga0131853_10027819_pt1 | contig 10135 bp, 9 predicted proteins | sample TergutLab28metaG_FD_92764 | JGI IMG/M metagenome (GOLD analysis project Ga0131853, IMG submission 92764) | Labiotermes labralis P1 segment gut microbial communities from Petit-Saut dam, French Guiana - Lab288 P1 (version 2) (version 2) | ecosystem: Host-associated > Arthropoda: Insects >... | reverse complement strand
TTACCGCCTTTTTTTTTTTCCCCCCCCCTCTTTTCTTTTTTTTCCCCCCCCCCAAACCCGGTTTTTTGGGAAAAATTCCCCCCCCCCCCCCCCCATATAGCATCCACACATCATCTAACTCTCGGCTTTCCGACAGGCCTTCCTCCTCCGAAACAACCTGACGTTAAAACTTCTTTGGATACGAAGATCAGTCATCTTTACCACGCAGTCTCGTCACGCGTAAAAATCTTAAAAGTGAAACCTCATCATACAATTTGTAAATCTGATCCAATCTAATTCTACACAAGCCCTTCATCTGCGTAGAAGAATGTATTTTCTGAAGATTTTCCGTCAAAATTAGTATCATATTGACGGCTTTCTACTAAAGAGTCCGTGTTTCATTACCGTATAGGGAAATGCTGCAGATGCGTTTTCAATTGCATTACTCGAAATCTCCAGCTAGTGGCACGATGTTTATTCTGCGGTAAGAAATAAAAATAAGCACTTCTAGCTGCTTCAGTTCGGCCTCACATTTCCCTTAGCTTGTGAAGCAAATTTATAAACCACCTCAATTCCATGATCACCCACATTCATAATCTTTTCCGGATACCTTTTTTCGAATCACGTACCGGATACGCACACATTTCAACAGTCTTCTTAATAGTGAGGACTACTTTAGCAGGAAAACCGAAATGAATCCATGCTGATGTTATGCGAGTAAAAACAGGAAAATAAGGTGACTCACACGAAACCTCAGTTTTTTTAACACTTCCATTTATTTTAATTATGCAAAAATTTTTAATGGCTGTACTAAATTTTAAAACACGTGGCGAAGTTTGGTATGAAATAATGTCCAAGTAGTGTCTGTACTGGCTGAATTATTTAGCGATATTTGTGTAATACCAAATAATGCTACAATACACAATGGTATTTTTACTGGTTCTTTGCTTATTTAACGACATTTTATCGGCTATCGACGGTCACAGCCCAATGAAAGGACAACTTGAAACCTGGCATCTGAAGAGGCATATTTTAGGGAATTATCCTAAATGCTTCTGGCATAATGGACATACAGCTCAAAATTACGTCAATCTGGATACCCGGTCCGTGGTCTCAGAATATTGGGCAGAATTGTTCACCATGAAGCCACTATGCTTAGTAATTTGTGATTTCTTAATGACTCTGTGAATGTGTGCCTTATCATACAACTTTCATAATCAGTCGATGTGCTGTTGCGGACTTTTGTAAGAATTTAGGGTGCTTTGCACTTTGAACGTTTTACTACCGGCAGTATTCACATTGGCAACTCAGCAACTTTTGGTGGTTATTCGCGTCTTAATTTTCTGAATTGGCACCTTGGCGCTACTGATTGTCGGATCCAGAGCGTCTGTGATGAATTGATCTGTGAAAATTAACAAAAGTTCTTAAAACGAATTTTGTGCACAATCCAATTCAACATGGTGACAGATATGTACGTACACATACAATTCCTCTATTAATCTTTAAAGTATACTGGTTACGTGATGCACCAATAAGTTTAACATTCAACAATTGTAATCTCTGCCCACACTGTATTTACGTGTTTTGTATTCATCTCAGAATAAACAGCGACTTGTGCCCCATACAACATAACTGATTTGTTTTTATAACCGAGATGAAAATTGTTTACTGCGCGGTACTAAATAGGTCTTTAAATAAAGCAGTGTGCGTTTCGTCTTTAAATGGTTAAGCACATATTTTTCAAGAAATGTCTTACGGTGATATACGGAGCATCTTTTGTGCTACAAAAATATCAAATATGGCAATTGTGCAAATCTTCAAAGTGACGTGTCATAATTTTCAGATAGTAAACACCTACACCATCGAAAAATAAGCATAACAAATCACGCGCTAAGTTCTATAACTATTAATTTATAATTTCTAACCGACTGCAAACTAAATTTGCCAGCCTCTTCTGATGAACATGATCTCTCTACACTGAAATATTACTTAAGGCTCCTAGCTATTTCATTGTAGTAACAGCTAAATCTAATGTATCTTCCCTCCCCCAACTTCACTCTAAGCCCAGAGGAAAGAAATGAGAGAAACGGCAGTTTCTTTACAGCTTTTAAATTGAACCATTACAGTAATTAAACTACGAATCTCTGTAACCCTTAAGCTGCAGAAATGAAACCTAGCGGAAGAGATAACGACTTAAAAAGGGGAACTTTGTAAAGAAGAACTTAAGGACCAAAAAATTCTCCTCCTCTGTTCTAACATCCTGTTTTCTCTAACTTTCTGCGTATAGAGTTAATTCTTGTCTAATGGGAATCCCCTGCACTTCCATAACATGTGAGATGTGGGATATTTACAAGTTCAGTACTTTAGATGCTCGCGATGCCATTGCAACGGCAACACGCTTCGATAGCCAAATGTTAATGGACCTAGTAAAACGTCAGTAACTTTTTTCTTTCAGAGTAACATTTCAACCTCTATAACTCCAGAGATTTAATCTCAACCCTCTAGGAAATTTTCAACTCTACAATAGTACCATATAATTTTTCTCGAGCTAATGTGGGCTCCCGGAAGGGGCAAGAAGATATTAAAATAACGGAAACTAATTTCCTTCTCATGGAACCTAATCATTACTATTAAAAGTCACCTTCACTTACTAATGGTTCTATAAAATATTTATAGCCGCTTCCTTACAGTCTGCTGTTCCACAAGCTGCTCTTCTATAAAAAAAAAAAAAAAAGAGGGCAAAAAGTAAGGGGAAGTTTACAACTTTCAGTTATTTTATTCACTAATTTTGAAAAAAATCTCAAGTCAGCATTCAAACAATTCTTCTGCCCTGAAAAGGGATCCTGAAAGATCCTCCCGAACTTCAGTATACTTCTATCAGACTACAAAAACAGCCACATCGCAGAAGACACCAATCTTCCAAGTCATCGCCGCGACAACGCCAAATTTTCCATCCACAGAACCGTAAGAAACAATGTTAAAATACTTAAGCTACGTACTTATAAAATACGCTGGTTTTTTTCATAAGATTGATTTCGCGGCAATTGAATTTGGTAAACATTTTCGGGTGACAAACACAGTGAATTATGTTCCAATCGAAGTCATTCTCTGATAAAGGGTGGACAATTGCCTCCGCAACTTTGGAGTTCGATTCCGAACTTAGGCGTCTGGTCGCGCAAGATAATTTTATCCATTCTACGGATTTTTGCGAAATTTTATAGTCCATACTTGCAAATGAAAAATCATGTTAACACTTTAATTTGCACTGGTCATCACACAAGCCACATGGTTTGACGTCAAGGAATTCATAATTTCGCCCGCAAAGAATATTTGTTAATTTCAACTGGTTATATAATAAACAACGTCAATTCCCAAACTGAATTAACTTTATAAGCGTAAGGAGACATTAGACGCCAACTTGATTTTATAAGTAAATATTATTCAGACCAGTTTATTTAAATAAAACCCAACTTGGTGCACAGTTTATCTTCAGCATATTTCGTCAAACATATCAATATGTTTCAGGATAACTAAAACCATCATCGGGAGGTATACCGTATGGATACAACAATAGGTATCTATTATTGTATCCATACGGCGTACCTCCCGATGATGGGTTTTAGATACGCCCGAAACATGTAGAGGTGTTTGATGAAACATACTGAAGATAAATTGTGCACCAAGTTGGTTTTTCTTTAAATGAATATATCGAGATGCACGATCAACAAAACATAAAATATTCGGATCAGCTTCGTGCGTTAGTGGGTTAAACGCCAGCAAAGTAACTAATGGATTACATGACAGTCTTCCTGAAAAAAGCTGATATTTAGGCAATTCATCAAAAAATTTCATATTTATAGTGAGATTAATATTTCAAACTCAAGTCGAGAAAAACTTGCCATTGGCTCAAAATTTACCCAATTAAATCGAATCACGTCCTATTGCCATGCCATCCCTCCAGAAGTTTTAAGCCCACTATTTTCTATAGATTCCATCATTTTGTCGACGTCGGTTACATGTTCTGCCTTCATTTAGTCTACCTAATGGTAGGTACAAATTAAAAGGCCTTTCCATATATTTACGCCTAATTCGCTCCCTTCCTTACTACTTCGTATTTTTTACGTACATATGTTCTCTTATTCTCAGACACGGTAATATTCTTCTGGGATGTGATAACGTACAATGTGGCACATACGTACCGACGTTTCAGGGGAGCTTTCGGCATCCATCTTCAGTTCAGAAGACGAACGCACCAAGTTACTCTGAAACATCAGACAATAAGGCGTCACCCTAGGGAAGTCGGTTATCTTCATAGTCACCGCCGTGAGAACGACAAACTCAGGTTACTATCATATTCCATAAATTAAAGAAAGTCGTTCTCTTGTAGTGCTCTTTCGTGTTTCCTATGCTTGTATTTCGCATTTTTTCTGTATTTAAGCCCCAGCATTCTGCTGTTTCTTAAAGACCGCAGATTGGGACATAATCTTACATCAAGTAGAGTGTGCCGACATTGAGTGTTACTTGTGCAACACTTCGCATGCTTCTGTCTTTAATTAGCTTGGAGGGAAGAGGTGCTCATGCAGGGGGAATGCGGCCTATGAAGATTCCACTTGAACTAATCTGTAGCCGAGGTTGGAAACCACTCAAAGTTCGCTTAGACTTAAAGGTCTATTCAAGAAGGTTTATTATAGAATTCCTGGGCGTGGGTGAGGGATCTCTCTCCACTTCTTATCTTCAAGGTTCGGAAACTCAAACAAAACCTTACCGAAACAGCAAACAAATCCAAAGCCATAAGCCAAGCTTGCAGCCCATTCCGTGGAAATTGATACAGATGCAGAATATGAACTGGGCAGGCCTGCTGTGTCTGTGATTTTCAAACTAAGAATTGATTTATTTCTGAACTTGGCAGATAAAGGTGTGCTCTTTGTCGAGGGGAGAAGTAGGTTGTGGTAAGCCGTTGGAATGAAACAATAAGATTTATTGGTGCATCCTCCTTTGGTGATGTTAACAGATCTTATCTGCCCGATTTCATGACCGAAAGTGCTCTGTCAGCCTTGGAAAAATGGGTAAATATACTAATATATAATGTAAATTCCAACTCTCATGTGGCTTACGAGATGTTTTTAATTAGAAGAACGTCGCTGTAGCAACTGTTCTGCATCACCATCAATATCAGGCATTAGACTGTGGTAGAGGCCTCTCCTCGTAATGTCTGAACTCAGGCGTCATTCAATTATCTAGTATTTCGAAATAGTATGGAACGACATTAAAATATTTATGTAATTAAAACTATATTACTTGCAAGACTTATTCTAGCACCCTGAAATTAATATAACACTACTTGCATAATATAGTGCGCATAGCACCTATAATATTATAATACCTGTACATAACAATGAATATAACAACATGCAACTCCTGTAAACAACAGACCGAATGTCAACGACGCGAGATTAGTGTTTCTTACAACAGCGTGCAAGAAGAGTGCTACTGTCTGGGATACTGTGCGTGTACTACGGTATGCTGGTATCAACATTTCGTAGTAACACGCTGCTTCCATCTTCGTGGCACGCTCAATGTTACAAATCTGGACAAATGCTAGAACTGGGCTCTTGAACAAAGGGCAAGTTCGCAAAATTTGGGGGATGAAATAGTGACGACAACATAAACAGTAATAATAATAATAATAATAATAATAATAATAATACCGCCTGGCTCACCTTCCTCAGTCGCTTCCCATGAAACGTAACTTACGAGGACTAACGTGCTGTGAGTGTCGTGAAGATAGAAAGAAGAACTATCAGTACGATTTATGTTTTAGTTCATTATCTGAAGGACATTTTTTCTGATTTATTACAAGTTATTGGACGCTAATTTGTTACATGTTCTGCTGATATGAGTTACACGTGGCACGGACCACTTTGTCGTTTAGCGTCCTCAATGCACATTTAAATGTTGTGAAATTAGTCATTTATATACTCCGAAGTTTTGTATAACCACTTAAACACAAAGTAACGCGCTTATTTTAACACTGCATCCCATAGCAACACTTATTAATTTCAAGTTAGGGAATTTAGTCTGTAAATCAGCCCGAAATGAGAAGAAATGCGACCACGTGTCCTTTCTCAAGAAAAACCGAAATACTTGTGCGTCGTTCGCTCCAGTAAGCGCAAGGCTGGGTTCCCTTGTTCAAAAACTCTCCGTACTCTATTTTTCCTCACTAGTCTGATTGATCCTACGTAAATTTTGCTATCCCGTAATAAGTCCAAAATTTAAAATTTTTATTCTCTCTCCCCAGTGGTTCCCAGTGACTGACCGCTGTATCCCGTAACGTAATACAAACTCGTATGAGCGTTTTCTACCGGACAATTTTAATGTGCCACCACACCTAAAATGGTATCTACCCCTTCTTGATTTACATCCCGGAAAACCCTCACACTCTCGAATTTTTACTGTCCCAGGAAACTTAAAAACGCGATTAAATTGGACACTGACAAATGCATAACAAACCAAAATCCCCGTTGCACTAAAATGTTGCATCTCCTGTCTTATGTTAACCTTTTACTTAGCTGTCTGTCTGTCCTACTTCACATTTAACTCCATCCCACTCTACGCTCTTGTAACCTCTCTTCCTCCCTGCTATCATACTGACCTTCTGAGTTAACTACCAGACGCTGCTCACTTTCCTCCTAAGGTCTCAACACCTTAATGTGTATGTTATTTGTTCTTTAAAAGGAGCATCATTAGTTACTATTTAGCGCTAAAGGCTGGAGGTCATCTACATTATACATAAAACTAGAGTTCCTAACTGTGGCAAAACCTTACTTTTTTAAATGTGTACAGCCGACAGTATGTGCAGTTAACAAAGGAGTTTAGGTGTTTAAAATTGTGATAATGAGAGTGCACTGAAAAGGGAGTACTTCTTTGTTCTATGTATAAACTAGGGTATAATGATCACTGACGATTAAATTCGACTCGCCAGGTTATGGATTATGTTCCCTAGCCTGGGTTGCCAGACTGGGGGAATCTACGAAACGAGAGGAGTAAAAGAAATTTATACGTTTATGAGAACGGGTTGTGAAGAACAGGAGGACAATTGCATTCGGATACTTTCATTTCACAATTTGTCATTAAGTAATTAGTTGTAAAATGTTCGCTCTTGTTGAAGCCCCAAGTACCCTCTCATTGATATAAACACATACCATTACCTGATTTTCTGAATTACTGAACATGTATTCCTAATAATTAATGTAAAAAGATTTTCAGCGCACCACTAGAACAATACATCAATTAGCGTCTCCAAATGAACTAGTAAGGAAATTCGATTACTCAGTGGAATTTAAGCCCCGACAGGTGACGATGGCCCTACATTTAGGCAATAAATCCGAATAGTAAGAATGTGTAGCTCATCCTATATGACATACGACTGGACTGGGAATGAGGAATTAGAAAAGACGTAACCCACCGTCATCACATCTATTTCAAACCTACCCAAAAGAATGACGGTTCTTCGACAATACAATCACAGCCCAAAGCTAATGAACATCAGTCTAACTGCACTTCCCTATTATTTCCCTAGATATCTTCATACTGTGTTGCTTAGGCAAAGTGCAATTTCACATTTCCTTTCGAGGCGAAAACTGTCCCGGTTGCTTGTACTTACCGCATCGCACGTCATAGCAGCGGGAAGCTGTCGGACAGAGCCGCGACCAAGAGCCTCCCGCTTCCTTTGCGCGGAGAACAGGCGCAGTTCCTTGCGTTCCTCGTCCGAAAGGCTGTGGCAATAGCGCACCTCATTGTCATGGGGCGGGAGCTGGTGCAGCAGCTGTCGCACACGGTACCTTTCTCCAACAGAGTTGACATAAGGTACCTTGTCCTCTGGAAGCGCGGAAAAATACACGTGTACCTGCAGGAAAAAAAAGCAAAATCCGTTGCTGAGCCGAAAATATCAGAATCAAACGCAGGGAACAGGATAAGAGAATTACAATTTGCGGTAATATCAATAGTCACATGTTGGGGAGTTGATGATGGAATCAGAAGCTGCAGTAGAGGCAGCGGGATTAGAGGCAGGAGGCAATAATATCAAAACTGGAAGGTGTGGTACGGATAACGAAATCGCAATCTTGGGCAATAATATCAAAATAAGATCTGTAGTCAAGACGACGGAATCCGAGGATAGGCAATAATGTCAGATTAAGGTCCTGCAGTAGCGACGGCGAAATGAGAATATGGGTCAATAATGACAAAACCATATGCCGTGGTAAGGACAAAGGAAAGAGAAACTAGGACAATAATATCAAAATCAGATACTGCTGCTTAATCAGAATGCGGGGCGATAATATGAAAATAAATACCTTGGTACGGAAAACATAATAAGAACCAGATATCAGAGGCAGGGGGCAACAATAACAAAACTGGATGCTGTGATAAGGAAAACGAAACCGTAAGGAGAGAAAATAACAGAATGCGATGCTGTGTTAAGGATAGCGGAATCAGAAACTGTGGCAAAGGTATGAGAATGAGACGCTGAGGTGCGGGCAAACGAATCAACATCTGGATGGGTAATACCAAAATCAGATTCTTTGAAAATAGCAATGGAATCAGGAGCCGGGTCCATAATATCAGAATGCGACAATGGAGAAGCGACAGCTGAATTACATATACAGATTGTTTCACAACTTTAGGGCATAACTGCAGGAGGTGATTTCCTAGGTCTTTGTGATCAAAAAAGTTCATATAAAAATGTGTCCGATTTTGGACGGTTACGGAGTTATGACCGTTTCAAAACTCAGAATAGAAGGTAACGATTGCTGACAATAAACGGAACAAAATAATATACCAGCATAACACATGATACATTTAAAGTACGAATGTAAAGTTAACTTCGTGAAATTACCTTTAATTTGAATTTATCGGTGCTTAAAGCTGATGTTCGAAAATGCCAACGCCGGCCGCAACACAGGCTGCCGCTCGGTTGTGAAACGCGGGGGTAGCACGTAGCAGCTTCAGCTGGCTGTTTCTGATGTGGTCAGCGGCGTGAAGAATGCGACCGAGCAATGCATCTCGCGTTTCCAACCTCTCACTGTAAACTAGTTCTTTCATCCATCCCGACACACAATAATCCAGTGGGCTTAAGTCTGGAGACCTGGCTGGCCAATGTTGGGGATCGCAACGTCCGATCCATCGCCCGGGGAAACGATAGTTCAGGAAATTTTTAACTCCACGTGAAGAATGAGGAGGAGCTCCGTCGTGTTGGAAATACATACGACTTCGTTTATCCAAAGGCACATCCTCCAAAAGTTGGGGCAAATCCTCCTGTAGAAATCTGAGGTACACCTCTCCTGTAAGACGACCTTCCAAGATGAAAGGACCTATCAGCTGATCGTCCAGAACTCCACACCACACATTGACACTAAAACGTTGTTGAAAGTTGCTTGTGTTTTATTGACACCGTCGCGATTAAATTGCGCTTCGTCTGTAAACATGATGTAACGATGAAACTGGTGACTGCCATTGAGCCACTTGCAAAAGTTCAGCCTCTCAGCAAAATCGCCGGGTCGGAGATGTTGCACTCGCTGCACGTGGTATGGATGCATGCCCTCTGCGTGTAGTGTTCTCCACACTCTCGTGTGGGGAACACGAAGACGTCTTGCAATTCTTCGCGTACTCGTGCGTGGACTGCGGTGTACCATACGAACAATGCCTTCTTCATTGACGCATTCATTAACACCACGCTCGGCTGCAATACGAACGCCGGGAAGTCTACCGGTATCTCGCAATGCCTGGTAAACTCCAGTAAACGCTCTCCGGTTTGGTATTCTACGATTCGGAAACCGTTGCTAATATTCACCTACGGCAAGAACTGATTTACCGTCACAAAACCCGTACACATAAATCATTTCTGCATACTATTCAAATGAAAATGTAAATGGCATCGTGAACTTAACAGACGCACCGAAATGAGAACTGTTCTGAACACCAGTAGCCGGCCATACCAACCCACCCCGCCTTTCCCCGCACGCCTTAGTTACCGCCCAAGTGTCCAGATAACGGGAACGCCTTGTCTGTAGCTGGCTAAAAATAGCGACCCGCCAGCTGACAGACGCGGTTCACACGAGGGCGTGTACGGGAATTAAAAAACGGTCATAACTCCGTA
>Ga0131853_10027818_pt1 | contig 10135 bp, 7 predicted proteins | sample TergutLab28metaG_FD_92764 | JGI IMG/M metagenome (GOLD analysis project Ga0131853, IMG submission 92764) | Labiotermes labralis P1 segment gut microbial communities from Petit-Saut dam, French Guiana - Lab288 P1 (version 2) (version 2) | ecosystem: Host-associated > Arthropoda: Insects >... | reverse complement strand
GATGTGCATCGCCAATAAAAGCGCCTTCACCGCCGCCAACCATTCCGTACTTCATGATGTCTATAACTATCACTCCTTCTTAAGTTTTCCATATATTGCTCGAGCACAGCACTCGCCGAACATCACCAAGGTTAAGTAACAGTATGATGTCTAACTACGAGAACAAATGCCTGCGCCATTTTCAGCAAATTATATAGGCTTTTTCGGTAACTGTCAAGAGTTTTCGGGTTTTATTTGCCTTCTTGTACGCCATCTGTTTATCTGCGTATTGACCCACATTCTTGGCTTTTGTTACTAAAAATTCTCCACTCAATGCCTATTTTTCTGAAATTTGTTCATTTTGCCATTTTTTTGGGTGTTTTATATATATTGCATAAATTCATGTTGACATTTCACCCGAATTATTGTATATTTTAGATGCAAACGGATCAAGCTTTAGTTCACGGAACAGCTAGTCCATGGCAGACTAGGTCTTTTGGCCAATTAGCACAGCTGCGGAGAAAGCCGCCAGTATTCCAAGACTCATTGGAAATTATTGTGTGCGTTAGCTGCATCGGAGACGAGTGTTAAGAGAACAGGCTAGATCTGAACAGAAAGGTGGTTCAGCTCATTGATTTTTGAGTACCACAAGTAGCCCCGCATCTGCAATGGACAGATGCGGGGATTTGCTTTGTCTGCTACTTATTAAATACGTCTACGGCTATTTCTTGCCCCTCAGCACAAACGACAGCCCCACAAATACCGGAACGGTTGCAATACACACAAGTATAGTGAGCCAAATGCTGTCTCCGCTCAGTGGTGCAAGCGTATCTATCATACCAAGTGCAATTGCACCGACGGTAAACCCGACAAGCAAAAATGCTATAAGAGCAATGCGAAGTTTGTTGAGCGGACGACTTATTTTATATATCATCTGAAAGCCCACAAACGCTATTGCTATAAGTGACATTGTAGAAATTTCATGTGTTGATATTCCTCTTGCCGAGCCAATGAGCGCTAATGCAATAAGTGCTACAAAGTCTGTAAGCCCCGCAGGCAATGCATTTCTCAGTACATTTACAATAAACCTGCCTCTTACAATGTTCTTATTAGGCTCCATCGCCAACACAAATGATGGTATACCAATCAGCATGACATTAAATAGTGTAGATTGCGATGGCTCAAGAGGAAACGGAAATGCAAAACCAATCGTCATTATTGTTGCAAACAAAAATGAGAACATGTTTCTTGTGAGAAAGAGCGCCGCCGAGCGTTCAATATTGTTTATGACACGCCGCCCTTCCAGGACAACCGCAGGCATGGCCGAAAAATCCGAATCAAGCAAAACTATATCTGACACTTGACTTGCCACTTCACTTCCGGACGCCATTGCAATACTGCAATTTGCATCTTTTAGTGCAAGGACATCATTTACTCCGTCTCCGGTCATTGCTACTGTGTGTCCGACGGCTTTTAATGCTCTGACAAGTTTGCGCTTTTGATCCGGTGTTACACGTCCGAAAACTACATATTCTCCTATGGCACGTTTTATTTGCCTTTCTGTTGTAAGTTGCGCCGCATCAATAAATTTTTCTGCTCCTTCTATTCCGGCTTCTTTCGATATCTGCGAAACTGTAACCGGATTATCTCCGGAAATTACAATAATTTTAACCCCTTGATTTGCAAAGAATTTAAATGTCCCCGGAGCCTCGGCTCTCACTTTATTTGAAAGGAGAATTAGCGAAAGCGGAAGTACCCTGTTGCAATCAAGCGTGCTTGTAAGACTTCCGTCATAGTGCGCCAGAAGCAAAACTCTATAACCTTGAGATGAGTACTTGTCGATTTCCGGTTTATATCTTTCATATCTAATCTGCAATATTCGCTCCGGGGCACCCAAAAGATATGATTCATCTTCATGAAAGGAAACTCCGCTATATTTGGTTGCCGATGAAAATGGCATATTCATTCTTGCCTGTCTTTTTGCAGGTTTGTTAAAATATGCCTGCACCGCAATCATCGTCTCATTGTCCGCTGGCATATTTCCTGCATAATCGGCCATAACCATATCTATATCTTCACCATTATACCTGCCAGGACAAAGAAGTGCCGTTCCCTTAACCTCCATACGTGTTTCCGTAATCGTACCTGTCTTATCAACGCATAGAACATCAACACGAGCCAGTGTCTCTACGCAGTTTCGCTCTTGCACAAGAGTCCTTCTTTTGGCAAGCCGCAGCACACTTACAGTCAAAGCCATAGACACAAGAAGATAGAGTCCGTCCGGTATCATTCCGACAAGCGCACCAACGGTTGCAACAGTCGCATCTACTATGTTTATATCCGGCTGCCTATACCGCTGAAAAAACATGGCTATACCTACCGGTATAATAATTATACCGATAACTTGAACCAGACGTTTAAGTGCCGAAACCATCCCAATTGATAGCTTTCCGCGAGTTTTTTTAGCTTCCATTGTAAGCTGTGCAACAAAGGAATCTCTTCCAACCCTGTCAAGTCTCGCGGCACATTCCCCTGAAACAATAAAGCTTCCTGACAATAGCGTGTCTCCCGGCGTTTTTGTTATTTCATCAGCTTCACCTGTGACAAGAGCTTCGTTTACATGACATTCACCGCTGACTACAATTGCGTCTGCATATATTTGTTGACCTGCTGCAAATATTGCGATATCATCAAGCACGGTTTCATCAGCCTGTATAGCAAATCGTTCACCATCACGTACAACCGTGGCGTTTTGAGCAGTCAAAAACGACAGTTTCGAAAGAGCTCGCTTGGAGCGAAGTTCTTGAATAATACCTATTGTAGTATTTATAAGCACAACCGGCATAAATACCAGATTTCTATATGAACCGACCAGAATAATACAAAGTGCAAGCAGTGACAAAACGAGGTTTAAGTAGGTGAAGATATTATCTTTGAATATTTGGCCTATTGTTTTGTCTGCTGAATCAGGTTTTATGTTGCCATATCCATTTTCAAGTCTCTCTTTTGCCTGAACACGAGTGAGCCCGCGTTCGACAGGGGTTTCCAGTCTTGGAAGAACTTTATTTAGGCGTACAACTTGTTGTTTTCGTGCCAGTGCACTCACCTCCTTCGTCGGAGCAAGCTCCGCTCGATTACGTCCAACCAGCGTCGGACATTTATTTCGCTCCGTTTAAGAAGTATAGCAAATATTTTTTTGCAATACAATAAATTAACCCAGATTTTCGGTGTGATACATAATTGCAGCCAAAACAGCCGCTGGGGCAGTTTCACATCTAAGAATTCTTGAGCCCAGCGTGACTGCTAACATACCGTTCTCTACAGCATATTCCGCTTCTTTCTCCGAAAATCCGCCTTCGGGCCCGGTCATGATTGATACGACCTTTGCCTGACTTTTCTCATAAGACGCCTTACCCTTTAGACCCTGCTCCAAAGCTTTTTTTAAACCTAGTCTATCTTCGCATTCATATGGCAGTAGAGGCATGTCTGCTTTTATCGCAAGTGCAACGGCCTCTTTAAAGCTTTTAGCTGCATTTACAACAGGCACAATACCTCTGTTGCATTGTTTTGCTGTTTCCAGTGAGATTTTTTGAAATCTGGCTATTTTTTTTTCAGTATCGTTTGGAACGGATACACAGCGTTCTGATGGGAACAAATTTATTTCGTAAACCCCGAGTTCAACTGACTTTTGCACAGCATAGTCTAGTCTGTCACCTTTTGCATATGCGATAAAAGCACTACATTTTATAGTAGGCTCCCCTTTAGACCGGCGCTTTTCCACTATTTCAGCAATTGCACATTTTTCCTTTGCAAGTGATTTTATATCTGCTGTACCTAAAAGTTTGCATACATAGTCTGTTTCCTCTCCGTCACAAACGATAAACAGCTCATCAGGGCGAAGACGCAGGGACCGGATATGAGCCGTGTCCTGCGCATTTAATGTAATATCTTTATCGGATATTTCCGATTTATCAGCAAAAAACCTCGTCATTGTCCGCAAACTCCCTACTTCTTTCTACCCATAAATGCGGCCCCTATTAGTGCCAAAAACATAAAAGTCGAGGTATACACAACTGCGTGAATTGGGCTGCCAATCCAATATGTTGCATACATAAATCCAGCGCCCATTATAGCCAGAACCGGAGCCACAAACCTCTTAAACCAATGTAAGTCTTTTTGTTTTACCATGAAACCGACAAAAATGGGAATCAGCAGTACAAAAAAGCTAAAGTTGTAAAAATCAGGCAGGCTAAACCTAAATGTTCCAAACCAATCTGCAAACCAATTTGTGTTTGCAAAAATTACAAATAGCCACAAGAAGCTGATTCCTACCGCCATAACCATACTATTATTCGGAACATTTGTTGCAGGGTCAAGTGCTGCCATTCTTTCCTGCATAGGCCCCATGTTCCGGCGTCCGAGTGAGTACATAGCGCGGCTCATTCCCAGACAACATGCGTTGAGAATACCAAGTCCTGATGTAATCATAAATGCAACAAGGATATTACTTGCGGCTGTTCCGAAAATATTTGCAAATGCGTTATGTGTCCCTTGAGCAAAATTACCGCCGCCGCCCTGCATCATCAGTGCTCCACCATCAGGTGATGCAGTCACTATACCAATAAAATATAGGACATAGACAACAGTTACGATAACAAACCCGGTCAGCAGTGCAATAGGAAACTTCCTTTTGCTGTCTTTTATTTCACTATTAAAGGCAAGTGCCGCCTGCCATCCGTTAAATGCAAATGCCGTTGCTGATATTGCGGCAAATAGCGATGCACCTCCGACATCTGGCATCGCTTGACTTAGGAGTGGCACATAGCCCCCGCTATCATTTAAAATAATCCCAATCAGTACTCCAACAGTACCCATTGCAACAAGCGGAATCATTCTCGCTACTGTAGTTACCACATTAAACTTAACCGGGATTTTTGGTGCAAGATAGTTCATCCAGAAGGTCATTCCCATAAAAAAGGCTGAAATAAAAAACCTAAACGGCAAATATATTTCATCGCCGCTTGTGATGTTTGCAAGTGTCGCGGTAAAACCTGATGTTATCCACGCAATAATCGCATAACCCGCAGGCTGGTACATAACAGCAAAAAACCACCCCGCAAGGTATCCGTATTTTTTCCCGACAATTGCTTCTGAATAGTCTACAAACCCGTGGATTTTTTCATATCTACCTGCAAGAATGCTAAACATATATACACAGGTAGAAATCATTACCCCGCCTATAATCCAAGCCAAAACACCAAGTCTAATATCTCCGCCTGCTTCATACAAAATACGTCCGGGCAAAAAGAATATTCCTGTGCCTACAATAAACCCAACAACAAAGCAAATAGAAACAAACAACCCATGTTCTCTTTTCAAAATGCTTTTTTCACCTTTTTCCAAATTCATCCTACGTCTTACCCCTCAAAAACAATGTCTTTGCGCTATACTTTTTAGTCAGTTCAAACCGCCATCATTTTACACCACATTTGAAAATATAGCACGTTATTTTTTTAAGTACCTCAGAATCCATCATTAACTCTTCCATAGCTACGTCGTCTTTTTCTTTTTCATACATTTACTAAAATTTATTTACCATTTAACAGGAAATAATCAGTTAAATTTATTTTTCATTACTTTTCTCCGGTTATTCATCAAGCAGTGAATATTTTTCTCTTTCAGACAGATAGTCAGGTATTGCACCTAGAAAGAATATGTTCCACATTTTCAAGGTTTTTGCACATTATGCACAACTTTATCCACAGGCTTTATTTAAACATCTCACAACTTAATTATTCATCCGGCTTGTAATAATTAATCTGAATCCAAATCTGCAAACAATCTCATGTTGCTTTTATCGACATTCAGGTGTAAAATAATCGGCGTAGCTTTTCTTTGAAAGGGGTGTAGTGTTGCAAGAGCGCAGAGAGCAAAATTATCTTAGGGGCGCTTCGATTTTACTAATAGCCTCTTTACTTGTCAAATTTGCCAGTGCTATATATAAGATACCGCTTTTTAATATAATTGATGATGTTGGTATAGGTACTTTTCAGGTCACTTACAATGTGTTTACACTAATTTTAACCATATCAACAGCCGGTATTCCTACAGCTCTGTCACGCCTCATTGCATCGGCAAACGGAAGAGGTAACCGCATCCTCGTCAATCGCTATTTTTCAGTGGCAATGCCATCATTTATCCTAATAGGCTTCGTTGCTATGTTTATCATGTTCTTTTTTGCTGATGCTCTTGCCGGATTTATGAATAGTTCCCTTGCGGCATATGGTATTAGAGTTTTGTCCCCTGCTGTGTTTTTTGCTTGCATAATATCCGTTTACAGAGGATATGCCCAAGGGCATGAGAACATGGTGCCAACTGCAATGTCCCAGCTTATTGAGGTTACATGTAAGGTTATAATCGGCATTTCCGCAGCACTTTTCTTATCAAGCAGAAACTATCCGTCATACATTGTTTCAGCGGGTGCAATAGTCGGAGTTACCACAGGGTTGGGACTTGCTGTGCCCCTGCTTGCATGGTATAAGAGGAAAATGAGTCGCATGTTCCCCTCAAACGATAGTTGCTGCAATGATCCCGGCCAAAGTGCCGGAAAAATTTTTGCGCATATAATGAAGGTGAGTATACCTATTACACTCACCATGGCCTTTATGTCTATTAACGTAGTTATAAGCAATTCCATTGTCATTGGCAGACTGCAATCCGCTCTCGGCTTTGCCGATTATGAGGCACTTGCCCAATATGGAATGGTTGCTCGTGGTATGACGGTTACTAATCTCCCTTATGCTCTCGTGGTTCCTATCTCCATCAGCACGGTTCCGGCAATAGCCGCCGCAATTGCAAAGGGGCAAAGCAAGCGGTCCGGCAATATTATGCAATCCTCTCTCAAGATTGTAAACTTGGTAGCCATGCCCGCCGCTGTCGGCATCATGACTCTCGCTGCACCAATCCTCATGGCTTTATACGAGTTTGATTTACAACTTGCAACTATGAGCCTAATAATACTGGGCGCCGCTTCATTTTTTGTAAACCTTCAATATATTACCACCGCAATGCTTCAAGCCAATGGCTTTGAACGCACCACACTCATTACATTCCCTATCGGAGTTTCAATAAATATTTTATTGTCGTTTATATTATCGGGGAATCCTAATATCGGAATACTTGCCACACCCATAGGTATGCTCACTTGCTTTATTGTCATTTCTATGTTAAATATTTCTTTTATAATCGCCAAGGTCAAGGATAGGCCAAAATTTAGCAAAGTATTTATACGCCCTTTGCTTTGCTCTATAGCTATGGCTGCCGCCGCATTCGGGGTTTTCTCTCTGCTCTCCGGACTTCATTTTACCACTGCATTCAATGTGCAGATTTTTACCGGAGCACTTCTGCTCATCTCTGTTATCTCCGGAATTATTGTCTATGGCTTTCTTATCGTAGTTTCTCGGACTGTTACTATGGATGATATGAAACTTATTCCCAAGGGCGCAAAAATCGCTAAATTTTTAAGAATCAAAGCTTAGTAAAGCACCGATTATTTTAGAAACAGCACATGAGTTATGTCGTTTTTAAGTTGAAATTGTTAAAAAATTGCTCAAAACACACGCTTTCGGACTGTTTTTAATAAAAAATTGCAAAACTTACTTGCGAAATGGATAAAAGTATGGTAGATTTTGAAAACAAACTCAGATATGATGTCTCAGACCTTAGAGAATTAATGGCTTTATTACGTGGTCCTGATGGTTGTCCTTGGGATCGAGAGCAGACTCACAAAAGCATAATGCGAAATCTTCTTGAGGAAGCATATGAAGCTGCTGAGGCCATTGATAGCGATGACACTGATCATTTGGTCGAGGAATTAGGCGATGTGCTTCTGCAGGTCGTGTTTCATGCCGATATTGCGCAAGGAAACGCTCGCTTCGATTTAGATGACATAGCAGACGCTATTTGCAAAAAACTTATACGCCGTCATCCGCATGTATTTGGCAGTGCTTGTGCAAAAGACGAGACTGACTCACTTGCCTTTTGGGAGGACATCAAAAGCGAGGAAAAGCAACATGAATGTGTTGCTGATGCCATGCGCTCTGTAGCAGGTAACTTACCGGCACTATGGCGGGCAGAGAAAATCCAAAAAAAAGCCGCAAAAGTAGGATTTGACTGGCCTGATTATACAGGAGCTATGGCCTGTCTATGTGCAGAGAAACAGGAGCTTGCGGAAGCAATCAAAACCGGAAGTAATATTGAAGAGGAACTCGGTGATTTGATTTTCTCGGCAGTTAATGTTGCTCGCTTTTTCGATATCGACCCCGAGCTTGCACTCGAACTTGCCAACAAGAAATTTATATCCCGAGTCTCAGCTTTGGAAAAGATGGCTCACGAGCAAGGCAAGCGCCTTGAGGATATGACTCTTGACGAGATGGAAGGGCTCTACCAATTAGTGAAATTAGAGAAGTAAATTTTCTTCTTTAATATAATATTACAAATGTTTAATATCAGGAGGAAGACACTAATGAACAAAACCGAACTCATCGCTGCTATTGCAGCAAATTCAGGACTGTCAAAGAAGGACAGCGAAAAAGCACTCGCAGCAACAATCGACGCTATTACTACAGCACTTGTCAACGGCGACAAGGTTCAACTCGTTGGATTTGGAATATTTGACGTTAAGAATCGCGCTGCTCGTGTAGGCCGCAATCCTAAGACAAAAGAACCAATCAACATTCCTGCAACAAGAACTCCACAATTCAAAGCCGGTAAGGCTCTTAAAGACACAGTCGCAAAATAACTAAACTTATATAGTTGGTTTAGACGGTTTTTGTGCCTACATTAGCACAAAAACCGTCCTTTACTTTTTTATTAACTTAGCGGAGTGAGCAAATGAGACTTGATAAATATCTAAAAGTTTCCAGGCTTATAAAGCGGCGTACCGTTGCAAATGAAGCCTGCGATAGTGAGAGAATCAGCGTCAATGGCAGGCCTGCCAAGGCATCATATGCCGTAAAGGTCGGCGATATTATAGAAATTCATTTCGGTCAAAAAACTCTGAAAATTCAAGTGCAAAGCATCTCAGAGCATGTAACAAAAGCTGATGCAACGGCCATGTACAGAGAAGTTTTATAATTGGGTGGTATGAGTATCGCATATACAATCGAAATTATAGTTTATTCATGGCAGTGTAAGCTCATCATATACATCAATTACACTAACTTTGTACAAACTTGTAACAGGGCATCTTATTTCGCTGTCAACACAAATGCCTTGCCCTGTTGACAGTATTGCAGTCTCATCACGGCGTATTTTGCGACCAAGGCGCTTTTCGGCTTCAGAGCTTATTTGCGCTCGTTTTTTATCTGCGCTTTTTAGACTGCCCGGCATGTTTTTCCCTTTAACCATACCCAACCAATCAAAAACCATGTGGTCACGCAGTTTATTATGCTCTACATTGGAAAGCGTTTCAAAGAATTCAAAAAGCCTTTGTGCGTACTCGCTCAAGTCCACTGCATGATTTGCTACATTTTCGCCCATAGCTCTAAACAGCTCAAATGGCCTCATTCCGGAAGCGCCCAGAATGTATTCGATAGCAGAGAGAAACCTCGATTTATTTGCCGTATGCTGCAATGCGTTTTCTGCTTGCTTGAGCATGGCTATCTCTCCACTGCTAAGCCAAGGTGAGCACTTGATTTCATATGGCGGTTCCTGAGAGTATATTATCCCCAGTTCACCTGCTTGCTCCCTAATCTTGCTGCCATGCAAAAGCTTTAAAAATCCAAGCTGCAGCGTGTGTGCTTTTAACGCATAAGCACGGTCAAAGCTATTTTTGAATTCATCAAATGTCTCATATGGCAATCCGGCAATTAAGTCTACATGCATGTGAATATTTCCACTGCGCATTATCTCGCAGATATTTTTTTCTGCTTTGGAGAGTGAGGTTTTTCTCGTTGCGGCTTCAAGCGCCGGCCCGAAAAAGCTTTGAAGTCCTGCTTCAAATTGTATTCGCCCCGGTGGTGCTGATTTGAGCAGTGATATTGTTTTTTCATCAAATAAATCCGCAGCAACTTCAAAATGAAAACAGCAGTGCGTATCAAGGCTAAGAATGTACTTAAAAATCCGGTAAGCACGCTCTGCATTGCAGTTAAAGGTT
>Ga0131853_10027817_pt1 | contig 10135 bp, 9 predicted proteins | sample TergutLab28metaG_FD_92764 | JGI IMG/M metagenome (GOLD analysis project Ga0131853, IMG submission 92764) | Labiotermes labralis P1 segment gut microbial communities from Petit-Saut dam, French Guiana - Lab288 P1 (version 2) (version 2) | ecosystem: Host-associated > Arthropoda: Insects >... | reverse complement strand
TGTTTCTGGACATCACCGGGCGAGAGATACGGGAAGGGGGAAACGCATGATTGCGGTTGTAGTCGCACTTTGGGTTCGCAATTTGAAGGTGTTCGTGAGGAACAAGCCGGCTTTGTTTTTCAGTCTGGTGCTTCCGTTCTTTTTCGTTTTCGTTTTCAGCCGCGTTTTCGGAAGCGCGTCTCTCATGCTCGCCGGCATTATTATAACCACGGTTTTCGACGCGAGTCTTCGCATATCGTCAAACACAATCGACGACATGACCGGCGGCTTCATGAAGGAGGTTTTGGTTTCACCGGTGCCGAGGGTTGCGGTTGCCCTTGGACAGTTCGCATCGTCCGCGACGGTGGGAACTGCGCAGGGGATTTTGATTTACCTGATAGGATTTCTGATGGGGCTTCGGCCGGCATCGCTTTTTACGGTCGTGGTTGCGGTTGCGTCGATGGTTTTCGTGGGCTTCATATTCGCCGGTCTCGGGCTTCTTCTCGCTTCCAAAGCCAAGAATATGCAGGCTTTTCAGGCGATTTCGATGGCGATAACGATGCCGATGACTTTCATCTCCGGCGCGTACATTCCGCTTTCCGCACTGCCGGTTCCGCTTCAGTGGGTGGGCCGTTTCAACCCGATGACGTATGCCGTGCATTTTTTCAGACGTGCAATCATGGACATAAGGGACGAGCACATCGACGGGCTTCTTGCAGCCGAGCAGGAGATTTTGCGGTTCGGATCGTTCATTGTTACGCCCGCGCTTTCGGTTTTTATACTGATGGTTTTTGGGGCAATCTTTCTGCTTTTGTCCACCGTAACTTTCGCAAAGCTGGATTTCTCGAAGATGAACCGGAACAAGGCGGACGCGGGGGATTTCTGGGGATAGGTTAAACCACGAAAAGTGCCTTTTCGGTGGACGTTCTTGAAAGGGAAGGCTTCCTGTGTTATCTTTAGGGGACGCTACGCGCGATTGATGCAGGGGCGGACAGGGGGATGTAATGACCGTGACTGAAGCTGTTTCGATTCTGGACGGCCAGTTTTTCTGCGGGGAAAACGAGGCTACTTTGGAGGTGGAATCCGCCTGCGGGTCCGACCTGATGAGCGACGTGATGGCCTTCGTCAAGGATCGGGTGCTGCTCCTGACCGGGTTGGTCAATCCGCAGGTGATCCGGACGGCGGCCCTGCTGGACATCCATGCGGTGATCTTCGTCCGGGGCAAGGTTCCGGGGGCCGACATGGTGGAAATGGCCGAGGATTCCGGGATCATCCTTGCCGGCACGAAGCTGCCGATGTTCATCGCCTGCGGAAAACTGTACGAAGCCGGCCTGCGTACCGGCGGTACGCGGATTATCTAGCCCCGGAAACCGCCGATTAAATGGGAATTCGGCGGCTTCTAATCCCGCCCCCTGCTTCCGGTACGGAAGTTCCGTCTTCTGCCGCCGGATCCCTTGCCGCCTCCGTCCACTGAAAAAAGCCGTACCTTGGTTTCAGGCTTTCTCAGGCCGCGGTTGCCCCAGGCGAGGAGGGCCGGCAGGACGACGAGCATGGGGGAAAGGGCGCAGGCCAGTTCCGGCAGGCGTTTTCCGGCAAAGGCCGGCAGGAGGAGCCTGAAGGCCAGGGCCATGGCGACCAGAGCGAAGGGCAGCATCGCCCAGGCGAAGTTCAGCGGAAGGCCCTGTCTGCCGAGTATGGGTACCGGCGAAAACGACCTCCGGCCTCCGGCTTCCGAATCATTCGACAGCGAACTCCACAACGAAAGGGCGAAGGTTCCGAGGGAAAAGCAGAAACCGGCAAGGACGAAGGTCGGGGAAAGTGGGGCGAAAAAAGCCAGGCCGGCGAAGGCCGCCAGCAGGAATCCCGCCAGCAGGAGGCGGAAGGCCGGACTTTTGCGCACCGCCTGCCGGCCGGAACCCCGGGAGAAAAGGTCGCCTGCCGGCCCGGCAAGCAGTACCCCGAAACCGGCGAGAAAGGATGCCAGGGCGAAGCCCCAGGAAGCTCCCAGGGCAAAGGCCGAAAGTACCGGCAGGCAGGGCGCAAGCCTGGCCGAATCGCGGCCGGCGGCAAGGCGGAGCGGGCGGACGGCGAAGAGGCAGGTGCCGGCAAGGAAGGCTGCGAGGAAAAGCAGGTCGCGCTCCACCCTTTCCGTCCCCACGAACCAAAGAGCCGCACCGGCAACCGTGGAAACGGCAAAGGACAGCAGGCGTGCAAAGGCCATACCGCATCAAAGCAGGAAAAGGGCGGCGGAAATAAAGATTCCCAGAAGGGCGCCGACGACCACCTCGAGCGGGGTATGTCCCTGAACCTCCTTTACCAGATGAAAGTCGATGCCCAGCTTTTCCGAGGCAGCCCGTCCCAGGCCGTTCAGGGCCCTGGCCAAAAGCCCGGCCGACCGCCGCACCCCCACCGCATCCCGTAGGACGACCAGGGCAAACCACAGGGAAAAGACGAAGATGTTCGAGGTAAGCCCCTCGCTGAAGGCTATCGAGGCCGAAAGCGAGCAGACCACCGCCGAATGGCTCGAGGGCATTCCGCCCGTCCGACAGGCTATGATCCGGGCGATCTCGCCGGGCCTCCGCGCGCGCCCGCCGAAAACGAAGATAAGCCCCTTCAGGAGTTGTGCTATGCAGAGGCTTAAAAAAGAGGAAAGAAAAACGATGTTTTCAAAAAACAGCCTCAAAGACGCCGTAAAGTCTGCAAGCATATTCTACGATGCCCCTTCTTTCGAGGTTTGTCAAGAGTTGGTCCGATCCTCCGGGACGAGCCGTCGCCTTCGGAGGATCGGCTTCCTTCCAATTCTCTGATTTAGGTCCTTCCGTTGCCGGTATCCGTCATCCAAGGGGCGAGTATCCCGGCGAGGTTTCCGGCTTCCGGGACGGGCTTTTCCGGGTTGAAGTGGGGGCGGAGTTCGCGGCAGAGGCCGAACAGGGGAGGGAGGATGATGCCGGCGGCGGCGAGCAGGTCGGGATCGGCGGAGGCGGCTTCTTCGGGGGGGGCGTCCAGGAACACTCGGCCGGCCTTCATGATGACGATACGTTTTGCGTGGGTTGCGGCGGCACGGATGTCGTGGGTGACCAGAATCACCGTTTTGCCCAGTGAACGGAGGTCGGAGACGGTCCGCATGAGGGAGGCGGCCCCGGGGAAGTCCTGGCCGTCCAGGGGTTCGTCCAGGAGGAGGATGTCGGCACCCATCGCGACCACGGCGGCGAGGACGGTTCTGGTCCTGTCGGCCTTGGGCAGGGCCTGGGGGAACTCGGCGGCGAGGTGGGCTATGCCCAGGAGGTCCAGGGCGGCCCGTACCTTGGCTTCGATTTCTGCCCGGCCGGCCAGTCCGCGCCCGGCCTTTTTCGCCCGGAGCCTGAGGGCGAAGGCCACCTCCTCGAAGACGCTGCCGGTAAATAGCTGACTTTCGCCGTCCTGCATGACGAAACCCAATTCGCCCGAAATTTCCGCCGGGTCCATCCCGGAGGTGTCCCGGCCGGCAACGGCAATGCGGCCGGAATCGGGGCGGAGCAGGCCGGCAACGGTTTTCAGCAGGGTGGTTTTTCCCGAGCCGTTTTCCCCGACAATGGCAACGAACTCGCCCTTTTCCACGGTAAGGTCCAGCCGGTCGAGTGCCGGATTTTCGGGCCGTTCCGGATAACGGTAGCCGAGGTTCCGTATTTCCAGGGCGGGGAAATTGATTTCGGGTGAAGGCGGGGGCACCGGTCCATTCTTCCGCGAAGGATGGACTCGGAGATTTGCTTCGCAAATCTCCGGGCATTGCTGCGGAGGCGTTGGTCCATCCTTCTGTGAAGGATGGACTCGGAGATTTGCTTTGCAAATCTCCACGCATTTGCTCTTGTCAATAAACGGGTGGAGCTTTGCCTTGCAAAGCTCCGAGCCCAATCTCCGTAGGAGATTGGGCATGGCTTGGCCCCCCGCATCGGGAATTGGTTCTCGCTTTTTGGCGAGCAGGGCGGTAACGGCACCTGAGACGTCGAGGGGAAAGGGGGAAAGCGGGCTGCCGCGGTCGGCGAGTTCCAGGGCCAGCCGGCAGACGTCGGGAATGCCGATGCCGGCACGGAGGCAGAGTTCGCTGTCGGCGAAGATTTCGGCCGGGGACGCGAGGGCGAGGAGCCGGCCTTCCTTGAGCAGGCAGATTCTGTCGGCAAACTCGGCGGCTTCCTCCGGGGCGGCGGTGGCCATCACCACGGTAAGCTTTCCTTCCAGGCGGAGTTTCCTGACGAACGAAAGTACCTGTAGGCGGCCGGCCGGATCGAGCCTCGTGCAGGGTTCGTCCAGCACCAGAAGCCGGTCGGCCATGGCGCAGGCCGCGGCGATGGCCAGCCGCTGCCGTTCCCCGCCTGAAAGGGTCGCCGGGGAACGCCGGGCCAGGTCGCCGAGGCCGGCTGCCGCGATCGCCCGGTTCGCCCTTGCGGTGATTTCTTCCTTGGAGAAGAGCAGGTTTTCCAGGGCAAAGGCCACTTCGTCGAAAACGCAGGAACCGAAAAGCTGATTGTCCGGGTCGTCGAAGGCCATTCCCACCTTGCGGGCCAGGGTCGCCGCCGATGCAAGCCTCGTGTCCGTGCCGTCTATGCGCACCCTGCCGGAGAAGCTGCCGGGCAGGGAATGGGGAATCAGGCCGCCGAGAAGCCGGCAGAGGCTGGTCTTGCCGGCCCCGTTCGCTCCCATTACGGCGACAAACTCCCCGGGTTCGATTCTCATGCCGAGGTTCCGCAGGGCTTTCCGGCCGGAGCCGGCGTAACGCCAGCTTACCCCCTCGATCTCAACCACGGAGGCCGGGTCCCAACAGGCGGTCGGCGACAAGGACCAGGGCCGAGTACAGGCCGGCCAGCACCAGGGCCAGACAGTCGGCCCTGCCCATCCTCGATGACAGGAGCCAGGTCCGCGTTTCGTGGGCCCCGAAAGCCCTCGAATCCATCACCAGGGAAATGGCCAGCGAACGCCGCAGGAGCTTGACCATGAGGGGGAGCGCTATCGCCCGGTACTCGCCGATGCGGGCAAGGGGCCCGACCGGGGAAAGCCCCCGAAGCCTCCGCGCGTCCATGATCAGGCCGGCTTCCCGCCGGAAGGAGGCGACCAGGTTCAGGGCGGAGCTGACGGCAAAGGCCGCGCGGTAGCCCAGGCCGAGGTGGGCCAGGGCCCAGGCCAACAGCCTCGGTTCGCAGCCCAGGACCGACAGCGACATGAGGGCGGTGATTCCCAGTATGCGGAAGGCCACCACCAGGCCCGCGATCAGCCCGTCCAGGTTTATCGCCCCGCGGCCGCCGAGCAGGGGCAGCCGGGCCGGGAACAGCGGCCTGACCAGGAAACGGGTTTCCGGGCCGTACCTGAACAGCATCTGCAGGAGGATCATGGTGAGGACAAGGAAAGCGAGGAACTTGGCGCGGGGAAAGATATCGGCCGGTCTAAGCCCGGAAGCAAGGGCGACGGCAAGGAACGTCAGGAACTGGAAGCCGGCCACCGGCAGCGAGGTGACGGCAAAGACGGGCAGGGTAAGTCCGGTGGCCAGGATCAGCCTGGTCCTGGGGTCGAGCCGAAAGACGAAACCGGTTTGCGGCAAGGGAAACTCGGGCTAGTTTTCCCTGCGGACCAAGGCGGAGTCGAAGCCGGCGTTCCCCAGCATGAAGGCCAGGGCCTGAACCTCGGAGGCGGCGATGCCCGGAAGTACCACCCGCCAGAGCGGTCCCCGCCCGTCGCCTTCGTGCCGTTCGAACCTCGGGTCAAGTCCCGCCGAACGAAGCCGGTCGAAACAGGCCTGGGCCAAAGCCGGTCGGGCAAAGGAGCCCACCTGCACCCGGTAAACGCCGCCGTCGCCCGGACTCGGCATCTTGGGATGGATCGTCGCCTGCATGCCCCCCAAAAATTCCGCGGGCAGCACCTGACCGGCCGGAATCTGGCCGGGTACCTGCAAAGACGAAGCCTGCGGGCTTACGATCGCGGCCGCCGGACGACCGACTGACGGTTGCCCCGCAATGCCGGACTGAGGGGCAAAAAGCTCCCCGGAGGCATTACTCAGCAGGGCCTGGATGATCGCCACGACGGTGGGCTGCGGAATCTCGATAGGGTACTCCTGCCCATCGACCACGACGACCAGCCGCATCCCCACCGTTCCGCCCGAGCTGTACACCTGCAGCGGCAGCGTGCCAGGATCGAGCGCGACGGCCTCGCTCCGCCAGGTGACTCCCTGGTTGGGCAGGGCGGAATTCGGCCGTGCCGGAACCACCGTCCGCGAGGGAGGCATGAGGAGATTTTCGCCCACAACCTGTGCCTGCCCCGCCAACGGGACCAGGGCAAGAACGCCGACAGCCAACAATGCTCTTTCAAACCGCTTCATCTGCTTTCCTTAAGGGCATATTCGCCAAACCTAGGAACCCGAAGGAGTATTCGGGCCTCAATAAAAGTATAGTGAATCTTCAAGCACAATGCCAATGCAAGGGAAAATAATTCCGAACCGTCACCGGAAGGACGGTTGGTCACTCGACCAGAAGCCTGAACATGGCAACCCCGGAATTGCCGGCGATGTCCTGCACGAGGACTTCCATGATCGCCTGGCCCCGGCTGAGCTGGACCTCGCCGATCTCGATGGCCGGGAACGGGGCGTAGATGCGGTCGGCCGGTTCCGGGGAGAGTCGGTTTGCCAGCATGGTACCGTCCCTTGCGGTGAGCGTTTCCATCGAAAGCCTTCCGGTTTCGATCCCGTTGACCGAAACCACTATGCGCTGGGGTGCAAGGCCGGTTCCCCTTCCGCCCGAAAGCGAATCGCTTGCGCTTACCAAGATTTGGTAGCGTCCCTGGCTTACCGCCGTTCCCTGGGCAAGGGCGATCTCCCGGCCGTCCTCGGCAAGGAGCCTGACCGACTGTATTTGCGGGGAAACGGTGTCCTGTAGGGGAGGGAAGACCATCGCCGGGTTGACCAGCCGCCGTTCCCTGCGGTCGTACAGCATGAAAAAGGCACCTTCGTCAACGGACCATCCGGAGATTCCGCTCGACGCGAGCCGCTGTCCCTCGCGGACGGAAGTTCCGGAAAGCTCGGTGCCGGCATGCCGGGCGTACAGGCCGAGCAGCCCGTTGCCATGGTCGACCGCCGTCCAGGTACCCAGCGGCGAGGGAAACCCCGAAACCTGTCTTGCCCCGTCGCTCCCGGAGAAAACGAAGACGATCTCGCCGTCGGCAATCGCAAGCACCTCTTCCTGTCCCCGGAAGGCGACTCCCGGATTCGGCCTTCCCCGGTCGTTCAGGCCGAAGTTGGAAAGTACGGTTGCCGTTGCCATGGGCCAGTCCATGCCGGCCAGCCTCATCCCGGAGGCCGGCAGGAGAACGGTCAAAACCGACAGCGCCGCAAACCGGAACCAAGCCACGGAAGTCGGTTTTGGGCGGAAAAAACTTGTCGGCAAAGGCGGGGGCGTTGCGGGGGTGGAACCCCCGCTCGGGGGGTAACGGAAGCTCCACGGTAGTGGAGGTGGAGTGAAGGGGGGCTTGGCCCCCCTCCGTGCTTCGTAAGGAACGGGTGGAGTTTGGCCCTCCACGTCGGGAATCGATCTTTCCATCTTTGTCCTCATCAGCGTTTCTCCAGGTCGAAGGCGACCAATGCCTGGGAATTGCCCAGGATGAGCCGTTCGTCCACCCTGCCGAGGAATACCTCTCCGCTCTTGAAAGGGGCACTGATAATGATCACGGGGTCTATTCCGCCGATGCGTATCCCCAGAAGTTCCATTTGAAGGATGTCCGGCCTGCCGAAGACGGCGAAGAGCGTTTCCCGGCCGCCGGAGCCGTCCAGGGCGACAAGTTCGCCGGGGATGTCCATCCGGGAGCTTCTTCGGAGGGCGGTGTCGTAAATGCCCAGTCCGCCGGGCCGCTCGAAGACCAGCCGCCGGTCGCCCTCGAGGAAGACTATTTGGACCGGGCGGCGGAAGCCCTCGCCGACAAACTCGTGGTACACCACCCGGTATTCCCGTTGTCCCCCGCCGAGCCGTTCCAGAAGGAGAAACCTCTGGGAATCGAGGCCGGAGATCAGGCCGATCCTGGAACCGTCGTCGCTTAGGGCCAGGCCGAGGATCAGCGACAGGCGGGAACCGCCGGGTTCGAAGGCGAACACCTGCCGGCCTGAGTCGTCCACCACGACAAGTTGGCCGTCGAGGGTGCCGACGGCCAGCAGTTCCTCCGAAGCGTCGACCACGGTAACGATTCCCGGAAAGTCGAAGGTCCAAAGCCGTTCCCCGGAGTCGGAGAAGCGGGAAACCGAATCCTGCCCCCGGCCCATGACGAAGGTCCGGCCGGCCAGGAAGAAGGGGTATCCGCCCGGATTGTCGATGACGACGGGGGCCGAACCGTCCGCACCGTTGACCGTAAGGACATCCGGCACCGGATCGAATTCCGCCCAGCGGTCCGCCGACACCCATGCGTTGTCCGAACCCGGCCGGTTCAGCGGAAGCTCGCCGTCCATGGCCACGTACCCGAACCGTCCGCCAATGGCAAAGGGCAGCGTCCTTCCGTCAAAGCCCGGAGCCTGTTCCGACAGGTGCGTGGGCCCTTCGGAGTTCAGCGAACTGATCCAGCGCGGAGCCAGGGCCGGCTCCTCGAGCACCGGCCGGGCCGCAACCGCGCCGTATATAATGAAGGAAATCGCTACCACTATCGGCACGCTGATTTTTTTCTTGTTGGCCATCGGGCAATTGTACCGGAAGGCTTGGGGAGTGGTCCATCCTCCTGCGGCGTTTCCTCCGGCAAAATCTACTCCGATCTCCGTAGGAGATCGGGCAGGTTCACCCCGGGCTTTGCCGTCTGCCGGCCCTTTCAAGTCGCCGCCGTAGTAATCCAAAATTCTTCCGTTCTTGTTCCCGTCCCCGAATCCGCCCGCGGAGGGCGGATCTGGACTTATACCTTCCGGCAACGTATAATCCCCTTAATGGGCAAGATTATTTTGAAAGCCGAGGACCTGGACGGGTACCTGGGCGAGGAGGACCGGGACTGCCTGGCCCGCATCGAGGGGCTGTATCGGCAGGTGATGGAGTCTTTCCCCCTGCTGGATTCGGACAGGCCGGCGGAACGGAGGCGGGGCGAGGACGAGGTTATCCGCCTGTATAACGAAATGGGCATCGTCATGCAGGACATCTGCAGTCGGGTTCCGGGCATTTACGTCCACAGCTTCCGCAGTCCGGAGGAAAGTCGGCCGGAGGTTTCCCGAATCATCGCCAAGCTCCGGGACGTGCGTACCGGGCAGGGCGAGTTCGTCTACTACGTCCAGCGGGCCTACGAAATCCTGTTCCGCCTTGCCTGGGGCGGGCTGCCGGGCTCGCAGAAAAATCACCTTATCGTCAAGACGCCGGTTTCCAGCCCGGTGCAGAACTACGCCGTCCACAAGATCACCAACATCGACGACCGCATCGAGAATACCGTGATGTGCGTGATGCTGCGGGGCGCGCTCCTGCCTTCGATGATCATGAGCAAGGAGATTCAGGAATACTCCTCCCACGGTTACGTTACCCCCTTCGCCCTGTTCAGCATACGCCGGGACGATTCCAAGAAAGAAGTCGACATGGAGTATCTCCTGGACCTGGACCGTTCCTACTTCAGCCCGGAGGCCCTTGACGGCAAGGACCTGGTTTTCGCCGACCCGATGAACGCCACCGGGGGCAGCTTGGTTACCATCGTCAAGCACCTGCTGGAAATCGGGGTCCGGCCCCGTTCGGTGAGCTTTTTCAATGCCATCGCCGCACTCAAGGGCGCGCTTCGGGTGGTCCGCGCCCTGGAGAACTGCGAGGTCTACACCCTGTGGATGGACCCGGTCCTCAACGAGAGCGCCTACATCATGCCGGGCCTGGGCGATGCCGGCGACCGCATCAACGGCAGCGACGGCGAGGGCCAGCCGCGCAACATCATCCGCCTGCTTGCCGACTACGGCGACAACATCACCCGCCTGTACCGTTCGCAGATGAGGGAAATCGAAAACACCGTGCTGTCCCACAACGGGAGCGCGAAGTGATCCTGGCGGCACGGGAGCCAAATCCCGATGCGGGGGGGCAAATCCTGCCCGACCTTCCACGGAGACCGGGTTCGGGGTTTTGCGGGGCAAAGTTCCGCCCGTTTGTTGACCGGATGCCGCCTTTTCCCGCCAAGGTTCGCCGGAAGGCGGCCGTCGCCCCGGTGC
>Ga0131853_10027815_pt1 | contig 10136 bp, 10 predicted proteins | sample TergutLab28metaG_FD_92764 | JGI IMG/M metagenome (GOLD analysis project Ga0131853, IMG submission 92764) | Labiotermes labralis P1 segment gut microbial communities from Petit-Saut dam, French Guiana - Lab288 P1 (version 2) (version 2) | ecosystem: Host-associated > Arthropoda: Insects >... | reverse complement strand
TCCCCACGAGATGGATGAGGCGGGTCGCGGGGGGGGGGGGGGGGGGGGGGGGGGGGGGGGGGAGGTTGGGTGGAGATTTAATTCCGGCGTCAAATGGTAATTGATGTGCTTGAAATACTCAGACTTTTAACTTTCTTTAATTGTTAAAGGAATGTTCCAGAATGCATGTCATATGGTACTTTAAAATAAGTGTGACACATTTGTGCTTTATTTGAAGAACATATTGTAAAAAAAAAAATTGTTAGGCATCTAATACACTTATGTAGATGACACAGTTCTTTAAATGTGATGGATTTTAATTTATTGTATATATTGCTATAAAAATAAATGTTCTCTGTATCAGAATATATCCTAATGTTTAACCTTTGTGTTTTTACCAGGCTACTCTGAACGACCAACTTCACGTACGCAGTGCTGAATGCAGGTATTCCTTTGATGTACATATGGGTGAGCATCCATATTCATGTGAAGTGTGTAATAAGGCATTCAGTAAAAAGAACGGTCTGACAAGACATCAACGTTCGCATATTGGTGAGCAACCATATGTTTGTAAAGTGTGTAATAAGGCATTCAGTAAAAAGATCAATCTGACAAGACATCAACGCTTACATAGTAGTGAGCGACCGTATGTTTGTGAAGAGTGTTGTAGGGCATTCAGTCAATGGAGCAGTTTGATAACACATCAACGCATACATAATGGTGAGCATCCATATTCATGTGATACATGTAATAAGGGATTCAGTAAAAAGAGAAAACTGACAAGACATCAACGCATACATAGTGATGAGCGCCCGTATGTTTGTGATGTGTGTAGTAAGGGATTCATTAAAAACAGCACAATGATAGTACATCAACGCATACATAGTGGTGAGCGCCCTTATGTTTGTGATGTGTGTAGTAAGGCATTCAATAAAAACAGCACACTGATAATGCATCAACGCATACATAGTGGTGAACGTCCTTATGTTTGTGATGTGTGCAATAAGACATACAGTGTCAAGTGGAATCTTAAAAAACATCAACGCATACATAGCAGTGAGCGCCCTTATGTTTGTGATGTGTGTAATAAGGCATTCAGTAAAAACAGCACACTGATAACACATCAACGCATACATAGTGGTGAGCGTCCTTACGTTTGTGATGTGTGCAATAAGACATACAGTGTCAAGTGCAATCTTATAAAACATCAACGCATACATAGTGGTGAGCGCCCTTAAAGCTGTGAAGTAATAATAAGTCATTCAGGCAATAGAGCAGTTTGAAAACTCAACAACACAAGCATAGTGGTGAATGCCTGTCTACTTTTGATGTGTGTAATTCGGCATTCATCTAAAGTGTCTTCTGGTAACACATTTACTGATGCAAAGTGCTAAGTGTCCATATAACTGATGAATGTTATTAGGTAATCAGTGAACAAGGTAGTTTGATAAAATGTCAACACATTCATTGCTGTGATTCTGCATTTTCCTGAGATGTGTGTGTGCATGCATGGGCTAATTGTAGGGGAGAAAGCATATCAAGATATTTAGGAGCACTTGGTCAAGAAGTCATTTAGGCATAGTAAATGGAGAAGACTACATATAAAGAAATTAGTAATTTTTATTTGCCTTCATTCTTTGATATGGTGATTGAATAAAGGTTGCTGAGCTGGATCGTGTTAAACAGACTGCTTTGGAGATATAGGTAGTCATGAAAAATGTATTATAGTGAATGTTTAATCAATACAATGTAAAGTGATGGCATAGTTGATTGATCGATTGATTTATTGATTGGTTGATTGACAGTGGATTTGAACCCTTACAGTTCTGATCCACCCTGGCTGTATAGACTGTCCCTTTGTGCCCCACAATCTGATAGCAGCTCAGGAGAGCCCTGTTCCTTTGCCAAAGTTCCAGATGGCCCCCAGACTTAATATATTAATGCCCTTTGGGTCCAAGAAAGGAGCCCAGATATACTGTCTCTTTTCTCTCAAAAGTCCCGCCAAGTGAACTCCCTCCAGTCTCCCCAGCAGAGTCCCTAAGGAGATATATATATATATATATACCAATTTACAGGTTATTTTTACATGTCTTTCGAAATCTACATAAAAGTTCCTCTAAATAATTTTTTTTCTCTGAAAGCAGGGTCCCTTTTGAAGCAGACCCCCATTTCCATAGCCTAACTTAACATATCTTTTGGGGTCCTAGTAAAGAGCCCGCCCTCCAGGTCCCCTTCATGGGGTCCCTCTGAGAGAGATGCCACATTGCTAGAACCATTCTTCATACATCTTTTAAAGTCCTCAGTACAGGAACCTCCCTCCAGATTCAAGGTTCCCCTCGACTGTAAAGGGGCCCCTATGGAGATTACCATACCCGAAGCCTTTTTTAACATACCTTCCAGCGTCCCCAGTAAAGGGTGCCCCCTGGATTTCTTCTGTCTGAGCCTTGTCAGAGTGAGATGCTCCATCCCTAGAGCCCCTGTCATCCTTCTCTCAAGTCCCAGGTAGGCTAGCCCCCTTCCAGATTCCCCTATGGAAAGAGATGCCTGTCACCAGAGCTGTCTTCTACATAAACTTCAGGGTCCCCATTAATGGAGCCCCTCCTCCAAGTTCCCTTCACAGAGTGCTCATAGAGAAAGATGCTCTGTTCACAGAGTCCTCCTTCAGTTATCTCTCAGAGTTCCCAGTGATTGGACTGCCCATGACTCTTAACAGAGCCTCTGGAGAAAGTTGCCCATCTCTAGAGCCTTCTCAAGTCCCTGGAAGATGAGCTCCCTGCCAAATTCCCCAGCAGGTCTCACCTGGTGGGTGATGTCCGTTCCTAAGCCCTCCTCCCATATACTTCAGAATTCCCAGAAAAGGAGCCCTACCCTAGGTTCCCCTAACAGAGCTCCCACAGACAGAGATGCTTCCCTTCTGGAGTCCTCCTAATATCTCTTAAAATTCCCAGTAAATGGGTCCCCCCAGGTTCCTCAATGGGCCCCTACAGAGGTACACCCATCTCCAGAGCTTTCTTCGACACATCCCTTAGTAATTCACCTCTCACTCAAAGTCCCCGGTAAACGAGCCCCCCTCCATGTCCCCCCAACAGGTTCCCTATGGATACGTGTTTCATCCCCAGAGTGAATGATTTATTAATTCATTACTATCCATCACAATCCCCAATCAAGGAGCCTTCCCATGAAAACAGGCAAAACACTTGTTCCACATCCTCAGAGCTCCACGTGGATAAAAGGCCTACGTACATTGGGGTGCGGCCTGGTTCCCCAAGTGGATCGTTTACAATACTGCTATCACTTCCCAGTGTCATGCAGCCTTGAGCACGATACCTTCCACCTTGACTTTGGTAGACCAGAGCTGCACTGTCCAGTTTGTCATAGCAACCCTCATCAGGGTATGCCCTCCACAACTGTTACTGCCTCCCACGTGGCCCAGGGTAAGGTAAAGTATGAATCCACATAACCCTGAGGTGCGCACAAGGGGTTGGATTTATGGCAGGTGACAACATATTTACAGTTAGCTTACGTGATGGTGGGCTTTTGTAAATGTGGCACTGAAACTAAAAGGTTTCATAACTACAGACTCTTCAAAAGCATTATACTGTTGTACAGCAGTTATTGAGAGATGAAGCTTATGAGTTTATTTAGTATTTTAGAAAAAGTGCATAGTAACCTTATAAATTATCTACAGCATTTAATGTAAAGTCCTTCCTGAAATTTCAGACATAAAATTTTAAAATGAAGTTTTGTTTGTAAGAAGAAGACAAGTGTTTCTGTTTCTAACATTAAATTGGAATGAGTTCTGTTCCTTGAGGTTTAAGCAAGACAAATTACAGTTTACTACAAGGAATTACGTTCTGTTGTGTGTGTGTGTCATATGTTGCTAGCAGCAGTGGCAGCGGGAGGTGGAAGAGGAGGAGGAGATATAATATAGGCAGGTCTCGTTTTACAGCAAGGTTACATTCCTGGAGAACATCAACACAAATTTAACACAAAATTCCCATTTTAAACAGTGCATTTTGTGGTGGTTAGGGGATTGACAGCCTCATCATATATACTGTATGTCTATACCTCAAGTGGACATAAGGTACTATAGATTAATGGTGTAATGTATACATTTATATACAGTATATAAGGCGTGCCCAAGTGACAGTGGGACTGAAGTTGGAGCGCCGTTATTCCCAGTGGTAGAACTTTGCGATTTCTCCGGTAGATGGCAGTGTATGTCAGGAGAAATTTGGTATACACTTGATAGCAGCAGTATGTTGTTGACTGAAACAGAAGCGAGATAACGGTTAACGATCGTGCCATGGATTCCTCCAAACAGGCTCAGCACGCAGTAATCCAATTTTTGTCGGCAGAAGGTGTTAGTGGGACCGACATGTACAGTCGAATGAAGAATGTGTGTGGGACTGACTGTATGTCACGTACTGCAGTTTTCCGATGGTGTAGTGATTTTCGTCATGGACGTGTGAGTACAGCAGACATGCCATGACCAGGTCAAGCACATGTGGTCATCACTTAAGAATCAATTGCTGCAGTGAACTCCCTAGTGAGGGAGAATCATCGAATAACCACCCGGGAGATTGCAGACAGCCTGTCTGTGAGCAAGGGAACTGTTGACACTATTCTTCATGAACATTTGCAATACAGCAAGGTTTGAGCACAATGGGTCCTAAAACATCTCGCTGAGGACCAGAAGTGTCTGCAAATGGGTGTTTGCTTCCAGCATTTACTGCGTTACCACACAGAGGGAAACAACTTTCTGTCCCGGATTGTGGCTTGTGACGAAACCTGGTGCCATTTCTTTGATCTGGCAATGAAACAAATAAGTATGGAATGGCGACATTCCGGCTCTCCTCGCCCAAAAAAACTCGTTCTTCAATTCGAACAGGGAAAGTGATGCTCATGTGTTTTTTTGACGAGAATGGCCCCTTGATGTTGGAATGGTTGGAAATGGGAGGTACTCTTAATGCAAACAGATTCTGTGATACCTTACACAAACTGAAAACAGCCATCAAGAATCCCAGACGTGGCCTGTTGTCAAAAGGGGTTATTCTGTTGCAGGACAATGCCCGTCCTCATGTGGCAAAAGTTTGCAAAGATCTGATGCAGCACTTCTGAAGGGAAGTTCGTCATCCCTCCCCCCCCTCCTACAACCCCGACCTGTCGCCCTGTGATTTCCATCTGTTCAGGCCACCAAAAAAAGCATTGAAGGTACACCGGTTCACAGACAACGATGAGGTCTGAGAAACTGTTGAAGAATGGTTCCGCATGCAACCCAAGACTTTCTTCGCTGACGGTATGCATCGTCTCGTGGACCAATGGGACACTTGTTTCAACCAACAAGTAGATTATGTGTAGACAGTATGTGTTACACAGATATTGTCTATGTACCATTCTTCAATTTATAATATGTACGTGTATTTAAACTAAATAAACCTTTGCATAAATTTATCAGTCCCACTGTCACTTGGGCACACCTTATACATACATTTCTGGGGACCGCGGTGGCACAGTGGTTAAGGTGCTGTGCTACAAATCAGAAGGTCGCTGGTTCGATCCTAGCTGGTGTCAGTGGATTTTTCTTTGACATAAAATCCTTTCGATCGCACTATGGCCCTGGGGTCGACTCAGCATCTAACAGAAATGAGTACCAGGAGCATTTCCTGGGGGTAAAGGCGGCCGGTGCGCAAGGCTGAGAACCTTACCACCATCCTGTGCCATTGTCACGAAATCTGGGAACCTTAACTTCCTGGAACCCTCTGGGCCTGTCCAGGCCTGTAATGGAGCTGCTTTACCTTTACATACATTTCTATACAATATATTTATTTATGATGTATTAAAAATGTAAGAGACCCACATCATACCTATTTGGTACAATTCGTTCCTTTCTTTAATTATGCCAGCATTGTCATGAAGTGTAAGTTTGCTACTATGAGCAAACCTGACATTACAATATGTTACACTTCACTCACCCTTTTTTGAGTCAGCTTATGGTGTCTAATTTCTCTTCAGTACCAACTGTCTTTCACCAGTTTTCACTTGGATTGCACTAAGTGATTTAGATTTACGTTTCTCCCTCGTGTTGTTAAGAAAAGCCAGTGCTGTTGAAGAGGCAACTGAATGAGCTGCATGATTATATCACCGCTGTAATCAGTCCGTAATAAGAATGTTCTTCCACAAAAGAAGTAATGAATTTAAATATCACAGTCGTTTGTTAAATGTACTTTGATTTGGATCAGTAATTTAAAATTTGTTGACCACATCCAATAAAATTTCTTCATTTAACCCTTTGGCGTCGGAATTAAATCCCCCCCCCCCCCCCCCTTTTATTGGCTCTTTGGCCTTTTAAAGTGCTCACGTCACGACATATATATATGGCGTTCGGCGCCAAAGGGTTAATATAGTCATTTTGCCCTCTGCCATCCAGTGTGGCTATACCACTGACTGCACACACACACACCACACCACACCACACACACACACACACACACACATGCACTCTGCTGTCAGATAAAAATTTCTGATCCGAAGTTGATCAAGAAAGCTCAGACTCAAATTGTGGATGATAGTATTCTCATGAAGGATACTGTTGTGCTGACTGAAATGACATGGCGTATTTTACAATAGATATAAATGATGGAGTCCTCACCAAAGTTCACGACTTCGTGCAGTAAATTATTTCAGTATCAATTTGCCACACACACACACACACCCACACATACATACTCTACAAATACTGAAATAGTTTGACTCTTGTATTTACTTTTACTCGCAATTAAAGAATAAGTTTACACAAATGTGCTGCTAATTTCTGATGGTCCAGTTTCCTTCTGCCAGGGTGGAAACAAGTCTGATAGCTATAAAATATTAAGTTTATTACGTCTGGAAAATCTGTTTTTACCTCAATTTATTCCACTGGTCCATTACCTACTGTTTCTGAGGATGTACAATTGTGACGACTACTTAGCACAGAACATGAACTATGTGGACCCTATGGATACGGATCCCATTCTTTCCATTTTCATGGGTTTTAAGAGCTCTGCCCTGGTTTCCCACAGAAATCAGTTTAGGATGCAAATGTCCTAGGATTTTTTCAAGTCATGAAAATATGAAATCTCTGAGAATGTGTGAAAAATTTGATTTTGCCACATGGCAGAAATCATGTACAGCAGTATGACGGCCGTCAATCAGCCAGTAACAGGAATGAATTGGACAGAGAGAGGAGTTTGTGTAGGTTAGTGATTATAGATTGTGGGCTGAGACTGCAAAAGATGAGAAATTTATATGAAAAGAAAAATGAGCAATTTTACTGTTTATTATGATTGTGATCATATCATCAACATCATAAGTAGTTCAAATCTAGTATTACCAGTTTGTTATATATCTGACTATAACCCCATTAGTTTGTTCACAAGGACAACTTGATGCTATTTATATTTCAGCAGTTCCTTCTCTATCGTTCCTAATACACTTCTTTTATATAAGCTCAGTGCATGCAGACTCTCTGATAGTTATGTCAGTTGGTTGCTTTGTTAGATAACTAGTGGTTATGTTTTGTCTCAATCCACAGTATCTATTCGTCACTCTCTGAAGTGCTCTCTGGTGTTACCCCAAGGATCTGACCTTGGGCTCCAATTATTTATGTATTACTGCCCTTTGCAATTCTATAAAGCCCTGAAAATATTTTCCGTTTCCTAACACTATCATAATTGTTCATTCCATAGGCTCTGCAACTGACAGTACACTTCCACAATCTGACAGTGATTCCATTCACGGTCAGTGTGCTGCTGACATAAAACTGTCATGAATACCAGGGTTATGGGGCTTGACTTCCATCCATCTATGCGCGGGTAGACATTGAGAGGGTTCAGGCACTAAGTCCTCTGAGTCTAGAATTTAATTTAGGATAGGTTGAATGCTGCCACCAGCCTATTTCTAGTCAAAAAATGGTAGTGAGAGTTACTACAGGGTTTCGTAATAAACGATACCAGAGACTTCTTTGTGTAAGTCTATATTCTACAACACTAACACTAACCCATAATTTCACATAAATAAGTTACAAGACAATTGTTTGTACTAGAGGTGTTTGGATTAACATTCTTGCCTCTATAAAGGCAAAGGGCTTGTAATTTGGAATTTTGAACGGAATTTGGACTCGACTGAATTTAGTAATCGAATTTAAGTTAGTTACAACACAACGGTTAAAGCTTACTTTGTATTAGCAGTGTGCCGTGATACATTCTCAGCGTCTCACTGTTATTTTAACAATCACTTGCATAACAATGTCGTATAGTCATTTGACCAAGATCCTGTGTGATGTCCTCCCATCTGTATTTGGGTCTTCCTCTTGGTCTCGTGGTTAAGGGATTACATTTAAATATCTTCTTAGCTGCCATGGCTTCAGGCATTCTATGTATATGGCCGAACCAGCTTAGTCTCGGGGCTTTAATACAGTTGGCTATATTTTCGTGCTTTATCAGTTTAACCAATTCTTCATTGTTTTTAATCCTCCATGTTTGATTTTCTTTCGTAGGCCCAAATATTCCTCTTAATATTTTCCTGTCAAAGACTAGCAGTTTCTGAACTATAGTTTCTTTCAGCACCCACGTTTCTGATGCATAGGTCACTATTTGTCTTATTACTGTTTAAAATTTCACATTAAAACACTTAAAATCGCTTCAACATGTTTCGATCCTAAGATCATCTGTAGGGAGCTACACCGTTCCATGCTAAAGTCACGGTTTTTTAAAACATTATCTGATTAATTTCCTTATATCAACAGGGTGTTGTGGCAGCATGTCATGTTGTGTAAGAGTACGTTGCTGAGAATGCGCCTGACTATGGGTGTGCATCGTGTGTTATGTTGCATGAGACTCTCACGCAACATAACACACGACGCAAAAGAGTCGCAACCTGAAAATATGCTTTCAGGAACACATCGGATACATCAGGAGCAATAAACCCCAAACGGCGTTTGCCCAACATATTCTGCAAAATCAACACGAATGTGGCCAGATGAGCAGTATAATGACCTTGCTAAAACCTCTCAGTAGCTCAAGCATGCTCATTCCCTACGAACAATACTTCATCCAAACCCTCCACCAAGAAAGCAAACTAATTCCGGAACAATACCCAGACGAACTAAACCGGCTATTTCAGGTGACCATTAACCCCCAGGCCCAAACACTATATGAAAAGACCAGTCGTGCTATAGACTGCAGTCCGGACACTACTCCAGCCTACCTGCACATAACCCCCAACCTACAGCAAGCCAAAGTATGTACAATTTCAGATTCACAATACTAATTAATGCTACCAACGCGTCGAATTACCAATCCACTAATAAAAACTCACTACACACAAGAGAACACTACAACTACCGTGCAGAAAGGATCACAACTATCAGCAGGAACACGTTACCAGCTACAACCAAGCGACAAAGAACTTCACACCGAACATACACCACTAAGAACCATAATTTTACATTAAGGCTACCTCTTCCATCTCTACAGAACAAAACGACCAATGTGGTAATCAACATTAGAGTCGCGAGCTCCTGATGATGGGCATAGTAGTGCCCGAAAAATATTGAGCCTGTAAGAAGTACAATAAAATAAAAAGTAGCGTCTAGTTGGTTGTTATTCTTCAGTTATCACAATGAGGCACGCCCAAAGAAACATCAAATTCGCAAGCGCCAAACAGGCAGAAGTTATTAATGAATACAAGAATATCAAACGAAGATTTTACAAGACCAGGTCGGCCATATGGAACAACAAAACATGCTGGGATAAACATGAAACACGCAAAGTACTTCACATTCAAAATCAACAACAACAGACAAAGCACCAACACAGAGAAAGCCTCCATCCACTACAGAATTAATCAAGAAATTACATTTTATATATATTTCATATACGAGATAAATAGGGTGTCTAGAAACGTCAAGTACCGATTACCATGTGACACGGCGTCGTAAAGCACGTGACTGAATGTCCGAGGGCGAGAATTTTATTGCGGTAAAGCAAAAACCGTAAGATGCAGGACATCACAGTGTTTTGTAATTATAGCTGTTCAGTTGCTACAGATACGTTCGGTCTATATTGCAGTGTCAACAGACAGGATATGAAGCTGGATCGTGTGTCTGTGTTTTGTTA
>Ga0131853_10027814_pt1 | contig 10136 bp, 5 predicted proteins | sample TergutLab28metaG_FD_92764 | JGI IMG/M metagenome (GOLD analysis project Ga0131853, IMG submission 92764) | Labiotermes labralis P1 segment gut microbial communities from Petit-Saut dam, French Guiana - Lab288 P1 (version 2) (version 2) | ecosystem: Host-associated > Arthropoda: Insects >... | reverse complement strand
CAACCCAACCACTCCGAAACTCCAACACACATCGAACCAAGAACAATACGACCAATGTGGTAATTCAACAGAATAGTCGCAAGCTCCTGATGATGGATATATTAATGTCCGAAACATGTTGAGGACATAAGAAGTGAAATAAAATAGCAAGTGACATCAAGTTGGTCTTTTATTCTTCAACTATCACAATGATGCGCGGTCCAATAAGCATAAGATGCAGAGAAAATGTATTTAGAATCGCAATTTTTTTATTTATTTTTTTTCCTGGTTCCATTGGTGTACAGGTAAGCGCCAGTGTGCAGGATTACTAAGAAGGTTTTACGTTTTCTTCACATCTGCCGTATAGGTCGGACCGATAGAAAGGCATGTTATCGGCTGTCAGTTGTAGTCTTATTTGTGTAAGGTGCTGTTTGTGTATACGGGCGCATTGTTGTGGTCGTCCGGACAAAGCTGTAAACGTCAGTCTGGGTTCCGCAACAGTTTTTATTGGCCTGTTCTAAACTCTTTTAAAAGTCTATCCTCATGACGTCTATATGTACGTATATGCATGCTGGATTAGTTTGTAAGCTGCAGCGGGGCTAAACGAGTGACGTACGAGAACATATAAACGAGTCAATTTGACAAGGTTGCAGTCTGTAAGTGTTGAATTTTAGCTCGTGTTAATAATAGACCTTACGGTACGGCAAGTTTTTATGTAATTATTACTTCAACGGCCAGTTTTTATGTTCTTATAATGTAATTTATTGATAATATTTAGGTCCTGAACTTAAATACAGTGAAACCTGCCTATAACGGACCCGCAGCGGACTGGTGTTTCCGTCTCAGGCAGGTTGCTTTTAATAAAGCTACTTCAAATTTAAATTAAAGTTTCTCGGAAATGTGAAAGTTTCCCGCCTAGAAAAGGAATTCTTTCCATCCAGGATCCTTTTTAGGCAGGTTTGTAATAAATCATTTTTGTTTCTCTGTATCCTTTACCCACATCCTTTCTCTCATTTACCCTTTTCGTTTTTTCGTCTGTTTTCCTTCTTGCCCCAAGGAACCAGTGAAACTTAAATTTTGTTCAGATAGAATAATTTCCAACACATCAGTGTTACCTGTGTAAGCTGGGATCCCAAGTTTCTTCAAACACGGCAAGGAATTCCTATTAACAGGACATACACCTGTATTTCAGAGTTCTTACAGCTTGCCTGTGCTGTCTTTCACAGACAGTCAAAACGCGTACGTACAATATCTTTTAATAAACCAGTTGTGTCTACTGAAATACCTTACATTTATTTCTGTCCATTTTCTGCACCAATGGTTGACTCAAATAAAGACTGAACTTTTAAATATAGTTGGGATAAGTGTGAGATTAATGTCCTTCAGGGGAGATATGTGAAACTTACGGTATCTGTGGAGCAAGCAAGAAAGGTAATATTCGAAATACACAAAAATATCACAAATCCAGTTTTGCTATTTGATTTTTAATCGATAGGGACAATGCTGGCATCCATTTCACGGAGAGTACAAACAGAGGTGTGGACGGAGGAATCGCTACGTAGGCTCCTTAGGGCGGTAACCGACGGACACAGTCTATCCACTGAAGGAAATGACGCACAAAAGCTGAATGGTTGTATCATTGACATGGAAAATACTGCGCTAAGAAGCGAAAACATTAGCAAAGCACAATGAAAATCAACGGTGTGAACTGCAAACACAAACGAAAGTCTATTATTAGGGCATAGGTAAAAGGAAAAATGTGCTGGTGATTAAGAAATTATAGGGGTTTAAGAGTGGATCAACAAGAATATGGGTACCTGGTAATTAAGAGGTTTGACTTGCGCAGATTTAATGAAGACAAAAGCCGACGAGACAAAATAAAATCTTCAGTTATTTTTAAGCCTTTCAACCAGTTGATGAGTTGTTACATGAATATTAGTTATAACTAATAGGAGAAAAACTGTAGAGTTGTCCCTGTCAACCTCGCGAACCCACCTAGGGGAGCGATAGTTACAGGTCCTCTAAATCTTTACCTTGTCAGTAGAGGGAGATGAGTTGTTCAAATCGCATCCAGACCGCTTTAGCCTTAGGGAAAAAATACCAGTATCCACTGTACAGGAGGCTAAATGGGTCCAAAGACAATCTGGACGTTTCTGGACCAGAGAAAGCCTCTTGCGCGTGCTGGGATTCGAACCTGGACTGTCCAGCCCATAGCGATTGTCCCTGCTGCGTTTTAAGTAATAAGGGGGTAAATAACAATCGTAATAGTGAATGTTAAATTTTGTTTTCCAATGGGCCAGACAAATAACAAAAAGCAGTACGTGAAGAGTGAAACTGATAACGAAATTAAAAGCCGCCAAACACATGCTAGTTAAGATACCGTACATATTCACCGACGAAGAAGCGAATTTAAGAGTCAAAACGCTTGTGGATGGCAGATGGCATAAGGTTAATAAAGGGGGACTGAACATTCCAACTTACTTGTTTTGTCAAAACCACACCGTATGCGAAGGGTAAAGTTAATTTTAATGTTCAAAAGGTTAAGTACCGTGATATTAAGGCGCATTGAGAGGTGTATGTATAGCTCCACGGATTCTTAACCTTTTGGGGCCGGAATTATTTTTTAAATTTTAGCACATTCTGTATATAAAATGTGAATAATACAGGAAACAAATACGTTAGAATTATGAAACAAACTGCATTTTGAAGAGAAAAAAGGAGATTATATACCATGTTTAAAATATTCAGTACTTATATTTGTTGAATAAATATATAAAATGCAACTTTAGAGGTTAGCGGTGCGGTACGAACCCTATAGGTGTCGTTAGGCATCAAACTGTTTATCTATCGCTTTATCCCCAATACCCTAGGTTAGGCAACTGAGTGAATTCCAGGCTCGACCGGAATGTGGTGTTGTACAGAAACCCCCCCTTGCGTATTGGCGAAACCAAAATCCGTCGTCCAACCCGCAGGCATTCATTTCACTGAGCTACACGTTAGGCCAGCAGAAGCTGCCGCTTTTAGGCGCTTATGTTGAAAACAGAACATCGTTTCGGATTAGTTAACTCGCCTTTCACTTAATTTTGTGATTAGTGTTCAGCGCCACCAGATACAGGTATTACCTCCGAACAGCCCCGGGTTGTAAAGTATCATTATATAGTAACATGCTGCAGTTTTGCAGGTTGTGACGGTACAGCTTGATACCGCGATCGACATATTAAACAGAAAACTTTTAACTGGTGTCATAAAAATGTGGGAAGCAGCAGTGGCTGCCATGAGAAGATACTCAAACACAATTACTAAGTACGACTTACGACCCATTTTATGTACGTACTTCCTGGAGTCGACGATTAAATTATTTAAATAACAGAACGGTTTGTCGCAGTAGCTTTTTGGTTTCAAAGAATCGCTGTCCAAAAGCTGGAATGGCAAAAGTGCCCTTAGGGATGTAACAGGGGGACAGGTTATTGAGGATGTTGGACGTATAATGACTGCAGGTGTGCCAAGTGCTTCGGCTGTAGTGTCAGCTTTTCAGTCGATTAGACTTCACGTTCTTGAGATTAAGTTTCGCTTTATGTTTTCGGTGGGAAGCACATTCATGGACTAGGCAAGAAGGAGTGGAGGTAAGATCAAGGAATGACAAAAAAAATAGACTCCTGCAGACAAAAACTCTCAAAACTTTGTGGCAACCTGCGAATTATACCTATATTTAATGGTATTATTATTATTATTATTATTAACAGTATTTATTTGGTACTTATACGTCTACTGGTACATTATTTGCTATTTCGATTGAAGGCTGGCTCTTTCTTTCAGTGTTTGATCATTATATTTTTAACAAAGGAAATGAAGAAATGAAGAGGCTAAGCGAGGTTCACCGGGTGAAGTTTCTGACCTTACCGGGTTCTGATAAGTCCTTAGCTCGACCAGGAAGGAAACAAGCTCCGAAGCATGTCAGGGACACGCGCGATTTCAACAACATCGAGACGCGAGCTGTCATCAAGTTTTTTTTGCAAGGCAAGATGCCGAAGGAAATTCACGCCATTCTGACAGAAACATTAGCTTGTTTCCTTCCTGGTCTGGCCAAGGACTTATCAGCACCCCTGTATTAGGAAGGTGCCCCTTTTGGGTCTCGATCAGGACACCGACTGCTTATCTGATATCTTCCTCATTTTTCTATGTCCTTCCAGGTGAAATGCAAGGAAACGCGCTAGACTTTGTCACAACCACTTCCTCGCACATCCTTTATGGTTTGCGATTCACTGCCATTCGACGCTACATAATCTGATTTACTGACGTAGTCTTTAAATAAACCACATGCAATAGCAATAATAATAAAAACGAACGAAGAAAATGTAGGAAATTAATAAAGAAACTACGGAGAGAACACAAATGACGAAAAGAAAGGAAAAGAGGAAAGCAAGAAAGCAAGAAATCTCTGTGGATACAAGCAAGAAGGGTACATGTGCAGGATACGGGTGACACACACACAAACGCACACAGAGACATATAACAGAGTAGGCAGTGCAGCCGCATTTCACCGAATTCCCTGAAGTCTTCTAGTCATGTAAAATACATGTCCAATCCTCAGCGGCTATTGAAGACACAGTTTCCGAAAGGTCTTATTATGATATTAATTACACATGGCTGCATGGCTTAATACACGGGTAAGATTTTACGGGATTACTTGCAGCGAAAATTTCAGATCTTCCAAGTCACTTTGAGGTCGAATTGTTATCTTAATTACTCTTCAGTTTTACGTGGATGCAGCCAATTAGCTGCATGAATAACTGGCGATTCTTTCTAAGTTCATCGCAGTACGGCATGCAGAGAAAGACCATGACAGGATTCAATCCCAGGGTGATAAAGACTAGTCCGCCAAACTAAGAACGCAGGTAACCAAGTTATCGTCAGCACGTAAGTTGTGACAAGCTTTTTTAAGCATTGTCGCTTGTGCAGGCTGTCACAGGCGTAAGACGCGAGGCTTATATCTAGAGGATACCCAGTCCGAATCACAGTCGGAGCACCAATTTTCTTGGTACATGTGTTCTGATTTTATTCAGTCCTTCCAAGCACTGTCGCCCTCAAATCAGCTAAAAACACTTATTCGACTCCAGCTAATTTCTGCATAGGTTTCAGCAGTGGTGCATAACCGACGAACATGCAAACATCTGGGAATCGAAAATGTTTTTAAAAGTAGCTACAGTTATGTCTGTAACACAGCTAATCACATTCTTGTGTGGTTATTCACTCACTCTTCAGTTAATGAATGGTGTTGTATCTGCAGTGTGGGATATATAACCTTCAAAATGGAAAATTTCTGTGAAGAGTAAGGGCCATGAAGGAAACAGTGTGGTCTATTTAGGAGTACCATACGTCTTCGTATTCGTCTGGATAGACGGAAGGCAATCATGATCACGTTCAGTCGGAATACCCATTGGGCAGACGGATCGCATTGTCGAACTGCGTTACTAAGCGTAGTCGCTTCGTGGCCACGATTCTTAGCGTTTGCTGCAGTATCGCCCAACCTTTCTTCTTTCATAGAGGAACACATAAAATAGCTTTGCACAACTGCCACCATAGAAGAGGCGGCTGTGTAACAAGACGACACGGACACAGGCACTGTACAGCTAAATGTAAACTTAAATACGAACTGACCAAACAAAACAAAGAGACAGTTGGTAGCTCATGTAAATTTTGCAGTGCAGGCAATTGCTGCAATATATGGCGGGATTTTGAGAATTTTTAGCGGTATTTCAGTATATTTTTTATTCAACTATTTCTCGCGGAACCCTTAGCGATATTCTGTAGAATCCTAACTGGTAAATACTGCTTCATTGCTTTGCAGCACGCTCATTGTATGCTCAGTGGTTAGTAACACTGCTCATTGCAGTCTTTCTTTTCATTCATTTTGGGTCAGGTTTTCTTGTTACAATTAACTTTTGTAAAAGATGGGTGGATAATATTAGGATGGATCTCCAGGAGGTGGGATGTGGGTATGTGGACTGGATTGGGTTGGCCCAGGATAGAGACAGGTGGCGGAGGCTTGTGAGTGCGGTAATGAACTTTCGGGTTCCGTGAAATGTGGGGAATTTCTTGACTAGCTGCAAACCAGTTGACTTCTCAAGAAGGACTCTGCACCATGGAGTAAGTAAAAGAACACAGACTGCGGTTCCGCCGTTGTGAAAACTTCAAAACCCATTTTAATTGAGCTCGTGAAGAAAGGCCCTTCGAAGGAACTGAATGCATCATCTATAAATACGATAAAAGTGTTAAAGAAGGGCATTTCATTGCTTTATTGGCATGAAGTTAACTCAGAAAAAGAAACATGAATTTCTGACCCCGCTGTAAGTTGCAGCTCTATAGCACGCCAATATTCTGTTTCTTAGGAGTCGTCGTGTATGTCAATATACGTATTTGAACTAACTGACACTACAAGGCAAGCCATCTAACAGAAGGTCATTCTCAGTTTGTCGTATGTTTAGTCAGAACATTAGAACGGCGGAGATTTATCTTTCTGTTTCCTTTGGCAAACACGAAGCTAGGTGTTATGGTGATTTATACATTTGCACTACCCATTCATTCTAAGATGGGGCGAACAGGCTGTAATTTAACAGTCGAATAAACATACGCATGTCAACTGTGATCTTGCTTACGCTTTCTTATGTCGTGTGCTTTGCTGTAAGGCGTGTGGGAAATGTAATTACATTGAGAATGTGTTTACGCGTAGTGTGTACAGAATATAACCTGTGGCTGTTAAGTTCATGCACATTTCTGACATCCAAGAAATATTGAAATTCCGCAGAATTGAAAGTAAACTTGAAGAAGCCGAGAAAATGCAAGGTTTACTTTACAGCTAGCATATGTATCCATTCGAAAAGCTTTTTGGCGACGGTGCATTACACATAGGATGACGTGGTTTCTCGGCTGTATCCTCCATATGTAATTGCAAACTAACACGAAGCTTCAAGAGCTGATGACCTGCTTAAGTTAAGCATCAACTAAATATGGTAGTAGCGATTTTTACAAGACATGCTCCCGTAAGGGGGCACCTGTACATTATGGGCCTGTTTGATGGGGATCCAACCTGCAGATTCTGCAGGATGGAGACTGAAGCAGTGCAGCATATTTGCTGCTGTGAGGCGTTGGCTCGTCAGCGCTATAATGTCTTTGTGAAGCTGATTGCCGAACCAAGAGACATAAGTACAGCTTCAGTAAGGGACCTTTGCCTCCTCATACGAGGCATAGGTTTATTGAATCTGTACTGAATGCAGTATTTAGGGTTGTACAATAAGCCTAAAGCTGTGGTACATCCGGTGCGTAAGCTGACGGGCCCTAAGAAGAAGAAGAAGAAGAGGGTTCGGAAAATTCATCTACTGTGTTGGCTCCGACAGGAACAGATCTTTTCAGTAACTGGATAGCTTCGTTTCAGTGCCGTACATGTAAGTGTGCACCTGGAAACCAAAATATTTTCTGCTAGAAATAGTATAGGTTGGAAAATGTTAATAAATCTTAGTCTTAATATAAAAGACAATATCCTATTGTTTGTGGCTCGACAGCTCTAGTGGACCTAGGCCTTTTCAGTGTTGAGATTTCAAGTTTACACTCAGACACACCACACTCGGTAGCACTCCCCTGGTCGAGTGATTGGCCCGTCAACACACAACTCTCACAGTAAACATCCATGAGCGAGCGGCCGTATACCACGCCCCCGCCGAGAACATCACAATCTTGTATGAGTGGAAAAGAACCTTTTTTTCTCCAGGTTTACAACATTCTGGTTCTTGTAGATTCGCTGGAGTTTACAGCCGTATCGCCTTTTTTTTTATTTTTTAATACCAAGGCAAGGAAGGCCTTCTCTCGGGGTGGAGATGGCAGCCTGCAGAGACAGAGAACATCTGTGAAATGTATTGGATGTGTGCGAGAAAACACCGTCGATTGCCAAAAGCAGAAACTGGCGCTTGGTTTGCTCTAGGAATAAAAGACGACCGTTGGAAAAGGCCTTAGATTGGGCGTGAATGTTATAGCTGCCTTCACATGATTGACACGTGTTTAATGTACACGTACACACACACACACACACACACACACACATACACATACATATACATATGAGGGACGGTCAAATGAAAACGTTAAAAGTGCGATAAAAATTCGAAACGCAGCTCGATTGTCTTGTAAGCTGATAACATTGATACTCATGGTTTGAGGAGTGACCGACAGGTGGCAGTACGAGGCAGGAATGCAACAAGACGGCGCAGTGGTAGTGTAAAAATGGCGGTCCCGCTTGCAACATTCACCAAAAAAGATCAGAGTTCTGTCATCCGTTTTTAAGTAGTGAAGGTGTGAAACCCATCGAGATTCATCGACGAATGAAAGTTCAGTATGGTGATGCATGTCTGTCACTACAGCAAGTGTACGAGTGGACTAGGAAATTCATGAACGGCATTAATTCTGTAACAGACTCTCCTCGACGTGGTCAGGCACACCGAGTAGTGACACCAGAGGCCATTGCAGCAGTTGAAGTCATAGTGAAGGAAAATAACCGCGTAACAGTGAATGAAATAGCCGCACATCTGGATATGAGTCAGCACACCATATCGTCCGTGATGTTCTGCAGTTCCATAAAGAGTCTGCAAGGTGGGTGCCACACCAGCTGACTGCAGAATTGAAAGAATGACCTGTTGATGCCTGCCAGAAACTTTTGAAACGCTTTGAAGCAGAAGGTGATGGCTTTCTAGGAAGAATTGTTACGGGAAATGAAACCTGGGTCCACTACCACCAGCCGTAAACCAAGAAAGCGAGCAAGAAATGGCGCCATACCTCCTCACCAAAACCGAAAAAATTCCCCACACAACCATCTGCGGGAAAGGATGAACGAGGGGCAAATTTGGAGCACTACATGTCCAGAGGGAACACTGTGACCAGTGCAACGTATGCACATCTCCGAAAGAATCAACTGTGTCCTGCCGTCAAGTCCAAATGAGGTGGAAATCTGAGTACATGTGTTTTGCTCCAACATGATAATGCTCGGCCCCATATTGCCCGTTCAACTGTTGCAACAATCCAAGATCTGTCCTTCGAGTGTCTTCTACATCCGCCGTACTCGCCAGATCTCGCCCCCAGTGACTTTCGTTTCTTTGGACCTCTCAAAGAGGCGATGGGAGGAAAGTCTTTCAGGTCCGACGAAGAGGTGCAGCAGGCGGTGCACGAGTGACTGCGTTCTCAGCCAAAAGAATTTTTTTCTAGAGGTATCTATGCACTACCGAAGGGCTGGATCACTTGTATGGAACGCAATGGAAACTACATCTAAAAAATGAAGTCATTGTGTACCTTTTGTGTTCAGTAAATTATGAGATAAAAATATTTAAGGTTTTCATTTGACTCGCCCTCATATGTGTGTATATATATTAAGAAAACACTATTCGGATTCAAAGCTCTTAAACATTTCAAGGATTTCCCACAGTAGTAACTTCATGCGTCAGGTTAAAATCCCTTAAGCTTTTTACGAGGTGTGCTGATAAGTCCTTAGCCCGACCAAGAAGGAAACGAACTACAGCAACCAAACTCGAGATTTATTCAACATACTCCCCACTAAGCTCAATATACTTCTTAGCCAGTTGCTCTAGCTTTTGCAAGGCACTTTAAAAAATACAGAAAGTTGTCCGTCCAACCAAGTCTCCGCGACAACAATGACCTCCGCGTCGGACGAAAAATGGCGACCTTTCAAATGATTTTTTCAGTCCAGTGAACAGGTGGTAGTCAGACGGGGCCAGATCCGGAGAATAGGGTGGGTGATCAAGACACCGGAAGTCCAGGTAGATCAGTTTCTTCTGGGTTGCAAGTGCTCGGTGAGCTGGGGCATTGTCGTGCAAGAACAAGACCTCCTTGGTGATCTTCCCGTGGCGTTTTTCCTTCAAAATGTCCTTCAATTGCATCAGCAGAGGTAAGTAATATTCCGCTTTGATAGTTTGGCCCTTTGGAAGATAATCAATGCGGAGGATGCCGTCTTGACCCCCTACCCCCCCCCCCCCCCCCCCGCCCGGACACACCCCCACCCACTTTTTCCTCCGCACATTTTTGGTGGTGGGTGGGCCACCCGCCCCCCCCCCCCTTTTTTGTTCTTTTTTTGTCCGTTCTCTCTTTCATCACTGTGT
>Ga0131853_10027813_pt1 | contig 10136 bp, 9 predicted proteins | sample TergutLab28metaG_FD_92764 | JGI IMG/M metagenome (GOLD analysis project Ga0131853, IMG submission 92764) | Labiotermes labralis P1 segment gut microbial communities from Petit-Saut dam, French Guiana - Lab288 P1 (version 2) (version 2) | ecosystem: Host-associated > Arthropoda: Insects >... | reverse complement strand
TTTTTTGTTTTTAATTATTATATCTGGCCTATTTGCTGTAACTTCTCTGTCTGTATGTACTGCTTGATTCCACAACAGTGACATCTCCCTCTTCATACACTGACTTGGGCATGTGTGTGCACCATTTGTCTGTGGTTTCAATGCCTAAGGCATTATTATTATTATTATTACACTCGAACTTGTCCCTGTCCACTATACGGCTACGAATTAAGCGTATTTTAAACACGCAATGCAACAAGTACAGTACAGTACAATACTGTACAGTACGGTACGGTACAGTACAGTACTGTACAGTAGATTGCCATAAAGCTTTTTTTTATATTTTCTTTTCCGTAACTCCGTGAAGGATGTACAGCTTCAACACGAGACCAAACCCTACGACCTGATCACGAACCAGCTCAACACGCCCAAATACAAACCTATTTAAGTGCGATCCGTTTTGACACATTTCTTAGCTGCGTTTCGGTTTTCCCAAAAGCAGATGTCTAAGAGGATGGGTGTTAATGTATCTATTCAAAGCAAGTGTAAATCGTAGAAAGGCCATCGAAGGTGGACAAAATAACTTGTATAATTTCTTATACCTCCCATCTGAAATACGAGCCGTACCAATCACTTATTTTATCCCGCAACTATTTAGACCTCCTTCTTCAATTCATCCGTCTAAGGATTGAAGGTCGCCGATCCCAGTAGCCGCGCGGTCTAAGGCGTAGGTCTGTGACCGCTCGCCTGCTGAGATCGTGGGCTCGAATCCCACCGGGGGCATGGATGTCTGTCTGTTGTGAGTGTTGTGTTGTCAGGTACAGGTCTCTGCGACGAGCTGATCATTTGTCCATAAAATTCCTACCGACTGTGATGCGTCGTCGTGTGCGATCTAAAAACCTCATGAATGAGGAGGCCAGCAGCTTTTGCACTGCATATCTTTAACAGTCATATTGACGAAACTGCCACAGCATCTTCTACAGAATTTTGCATAATATAAGGTGATATCTACGATAATAATGGCCTCCCCACTTTCTATGATGCTAATATTGAACACTGAAAATTCAATGTGTCCCAGACACCGGCTACGCTAGCCGGGGAGTCTGTACTGCACAGACTCGGTAGGAAACCCTTGAGCTGTTCCAATATCCGGGTCTTCGGAAGTATTCTGTTCACACATAAACGTGTGGGCAAAATTCTCCAACAGAATTATAAACACATTTTCGTAAAACTCCATTCCAGCGTTAAAGTACTCGTTATTTACATATATTCCATAGCATATGACGTCACAGCTGTCAAATTTTACCAGCAGCATTAAAGACGAGGCTTCACTTTGATGAAGTTTTATACTGTCGCCTCCGGATTGTGAAACCCTTCATCCTTTTATGTGATTGCAAACGATGTGGAATAACATATATCTGATGGGGGTTTCTTAGAATGCCTACGTTTTCCTTTGTCGGCATCATTTCACAAATTTTCCCTACTCAAAAATTCAGTCATTTACCGTCCATGCTATATAAACTTAGCAACAGAGAGCGTCGTCACATAACACTTCTCTCTTTTTCACACCTTCAGGGTAGCATCCAACAAATGTTGTAGTCTAAATCTGTGTAAGAACGTTGATGTGATGGAACTGTCGCAGTCAAGTCATGTAATCTGTGAGAGTGAAATGTAAATAAATGTTCGTAATTTAGGAATTATCATCCCTTTGTGTTATTCGGTCCTCACACGTGATGAATGTTCCTAACATCTTTATTACATGACAGTGAAAAGGGACATGATATGTGCTTACACCGAAAACAAAAGTATGTGATTATATGTAAGGTAGCATTAAGAATTTACAACCGCAACAGTACAACAACTTGTTTTAATCGGATACATTCCGTTGTGTTTTTCCATATCACAAGGAAATAAGCTGTACACACAACGCTTTTAATGTCATATTAACACAATGTTACATGTTTCAGTTCACGCGAACCATCATCAGGCACTTCTTACTACAACAATTTATCACCATCATCATCATTATCATCATCATCATCATCATCATTGCCATCGACTGTACAGCCCTGGGTGGTCCCTGGCCTCCTCAAGCAAATGTCGCCAGCGACCTCTATCCTGAGCACCGGCCTGCCAGTTTCTACAACCCAGTTTCTTTGCGTCATCCTCTACCTCGTCAATCCATCTTGATTTCGGTCGGCCACGTCCTCACAAAAATTTATAAATAGCCAAAATTTAGAGATATCTCGCTAAAAGAACAATTGCATGCTAAAATGTACTTTTTTTTTTAAATCGTTGTAGTAAGAAGTGTCAGCTGATGGTTCGTGCGAACTGAAATATCAGCACTGCGTGATATGACATTCAAATGTTGTTTTGGACGGTTCATTTCTTTTCTTTTCAGTACTGTACATTGCATTTTACCATTCAATGACTAAAGTCATCAGACGGCCAATACATAATTAAAGGAGGCAGCCCGAATATGCACTGCAAAGTTCCTGTCAATAGTGTCTCACTGCGCAATAAATTCAAGTCTGTAATGCAAAACTTCAGATGTTGCCGTTTGTCGTTTCGAAACTTACTAATAACGTCACGTGGGAGGGCGGCGCTTACACTCACGATGGCCCCAGCAAGCTGCTAGGTGACTGATGGCATTTTGCGTAACCAAGCGCCTTTTCCGCCAACTGCCCACACTCGATAACACTGACGAACCCACACTGCTTGGACCAGGACTCAGAAACCTGTGACGCGCGTGCCCAACATGACGCACGGTTAGATTTCTTTGGCAAGCGGCGTTCACTGCTGCCTCAATACTTTTTTTTTTGCCCGACCAGCGTCTCTATATTGTGAAGAATATGTGTATGTATATATATAAACATATCTGACTGCGTAGACTGCGTATGAATTACCGTTGCTACCAAATAATATGGTGCGTAAGGCTGACAACCCTACCACCATCCTGTGCCGTTGTCATGAAATCTGGGAACCTTAACTTCCTGGAACTCTCTGGGCTACTCCAGGCCTGTAACGGGACTGCTTTACCTTTACCTTTACCTTTACCAAATAATATAAGGCAAGTGAAACATTTTTACACAAATCGGAAACAGTGCGAAGTGTTGACTGGATATTCATCATCGAGGCACCGGCGTGATGGTGGCTGAGCGAATGTGTCATTGGAAAAAACTTCTACAGTATTCTTTACAAACAGTAGCAGCAGCAGCAGCAGCACCAGGACTTCCACACTTTCTTCCTTATCGCACTCCTCGAGGAGGCGTTTATTAGAAATACAATCATTATATTTCACATAAACAGGTTAAAGTATTACAATTTTACTATGCATTAATTATACAAAATTAAAGATAAAATTCACCCTAGAACAGGCCACGAAGGCGCTGAGGGGGAGTAGATGTATAGCTCTACTCTTTCTTTAACCTCGGCACTAGATGGGGTGGGTGGTAAACGGCACGCTCCGGCCACTTTACCCCCGGTAAAGACCCGGTGCCCATTGTATAGTAGGTTGGGTGGGCCCCAGGGCCGGTCAGAACGGGTGCGGAAATTCTCGCTCCCCACCGCGATTCGATCCCCGCACCGTCCAGTCCGTAGCGAGTCGCTATACCGACTGAGCTATCCCGGCCCGTGCATCAATTATACAATATAATTCTAATCTGCATTAGTAATAATAATAATAATAATAACAAAATAATTAACAGTAATTAACCTTACTATGCTCTTCAAAATTTCAATAGGCACACGAAAGAATTTGTTCGAAATTTGTAGACAATTTGGACATGCGCCCTTAGAAAATGTTCGCCAGCCCTGACCTAGACACTTGCAGATGTTGTCCTGTTCAACAACGCTGAAACATTTACGAGTACTACAAGCAGCGTGTACGGCTGTAAGAGGTGCGTCCGACGACAGTCACTGCATTTCTTCTCGAACTGCCGCTGCCCAATACGGGGATTTCTTACCGTTAGAGCAATACGGTATAACACTTGTGCAGGGTCTGGGGCTCCAGCATCTTCATGTAGGAATATTAAGGCGTGTTGTTACATCATCTGTCGGACATCACAGGCTAGAATGAAAAGATCTCGAACGTTTCCGTTTCAGAATTTGATCGTAAAATATAAGATCACTGGGATTTAGATGTTTCGCATACTTTATTGAATGTGGGCTAGGCCCATCGCGAAGTCTGTAATACAGGAGCCAAAACAACAACAACATAACAGAATGATGAAAACTGTGTGGCGTACGGGATTTCAACATAAAAATATGAGACTAAATCGTTTTCACGGCGAAAAAGAATGTAAGACCTTCTTTCTCGAAGCCATGTCGCTCGAAGTACAGTATGATGAAGGGGATAACATACGTGAGGGAAACAGGCCAAATGAGTAGGTGCTAGTAGGGGTAAAAGGTTCTGTACCTGTCGCCACAATGTACCATCTGACAAATTTTCATTCCTACCGAGAATAGTCAATAATTTCACAGCCATTTCTCTTACTATAGTATCTTATTTTTGTCGTTCTACTTCTTCACTTATAGAGAGTGATTGAAGGAGGAAGAATCTTAAGTGTATTTCATTTTTGCTTTTGTAATCACTGTGCTCTATAAAAGTCAGTTTCTCCTATCGCCTACAGGCCGTTCTGGTTTATATGCCACTTTACAAGTTTATTTGCTTAAGCCCACAAACACTATATGAAGTTGGTTTCACGTAATAAGTGGTGGCTCATCTACTCTATTTTCATTTCGCCAACATTTTCACAGCAAGTTTTTCTAAGTCTCAAAAAACCTTCCTATGGATTTTAGTCACTTCTCGATAAATGCCTACAGTACTGACCGCAAATAAATGTGTCTGGTTAAACTTTAAAAGTGAAGAAAAACACGCAACTATAAAATTTAACGTCACAGGTTATTCTCCATAGTGTAGGGCGCTCCTATATAAACGCTACTCACATGATACATGCCTGGTCTGGCTCCCCTGCTGTCAGGTGGCCTTAAAGTAGAAGTTAATTTCATGGCTGAGCTCTTCAAGTAATCTCACTGTACATTTGTATCAAAAGTACAAAGAATCTGGCTCTGTCCTACTTTCAATTGCTGAGGCATTTCATCCCCACATTTTTGTGGAGAGACTGACGGAAACCAAGAAAGATATCAGAATAACCGGTCTTCTTTTTGAGATCCAAACTCGAAATTTGTCGAGTAAGAAAGAACAACGTCAACCACTCAATAGCGACATTCCACAAACATGTTATTATTTCTTAATAAGTCCTTGCGGAATAATTTGCGCTGATATCTACACATGTACGCTTACAGCAGGCTGTACTAATCTTCCATCCACCATCATCTATCGTGTAAAGTTTACATTAACCCGAATCACAATCCAGTCTGTACTTTCACATTTGTGTTGCTCAGATCCATCCAAAAAAATTGTCCAAATTCGAAACCTTGCTTAACATTTCATAACACGATGGTTTCTTTAAGGTGAAGCGTTGTTGCACCCCCCCCCCCCCCCAGCCAACAACCCACAAATTATACGATCCCCGCCCCCCCCCCCCACCCCCCAGTCATCTGTACGCGACTGCTTATTGAATATATTCCCAGCCAACGCCTTTATCCGAAGACCAGTTCCTTCATCCGCAGAGTAAGACACGTCATGCAGTGACGAAAAGGAATCTACTGAATATGAAAAACAAAATGTAGACATTTTTTTAAGAAGCTACGTTAAGAAGACGTGAGATACTAATCTCATGTGTGTATTTGTTTACACACTTAGGTAACTTGTACATGCAAGCACACATAAATATAACAGGCTGACATAATGTTCACACTAGTTAGGTATTACTGTGCGCCGGGACAGCGCAGTCGGTATAGCGACTTGCTACGGGCTGGACGGTCCGGGGATCGAATTCCGGTGGGGGCGAGATTTTCCGCCATCGTTAAGACCGGTCCTGGGGCCTAACCAGCCTCCTATACAATGGTACCAGGTCTTTCCCTGGGGTAAAATGGCCGAGGCGTGGCGTTGACCACACATCCCCATCTAGGGCCGAGGTTAAAAAAAGAGAAGAGCTATACCTCTACTCCCCTTTGGGCTTTCGTGGCCTGTTTTAGGGCAACCTTTACCTTTACTTTACGCTTCCTGCGTTCTTACTGTTTAAATAGTCCAAGAAGTATCCATAAGGAAGCTCCTCCCAAGCGTCGTTTACTATCTACCAAATGACACAGCGGTGTATGCCAGAAGACTTGAAACTTCAACAACATTGCTGTAATCTCATAATGTTTCGTGTGGTGTTGGCATTTTTTTAAACAGAACCTTACTGCAACGCCAGTGTTGCAAATGAGGTAATAAAGAAGGCATTTGAACCCAGGATTGGAAGAGGTGGTGGTCGGAGGAGATGTATGCTACAAGGAATTTCCAAAAGTGTGAACAAAAGATACAAACCAGCGCTGTTATTGGTGAATTGCCTTGAATTATATCACATAGGCGAAGGATCCGACTATTTACCTCCACGAAGCAGAGAGTGCTTTTTGAGAAGACAACAAATCCACAGAGAGTCAAAAAAATTCCCTGCATTTATGAAAACCCGAAGGTTCATTACTATGCTTACAAGGGCCCGCCAAATGCCCACATCCAAAATCAGATCTACCCATTCCAAACCCACGCATCTTATGTAAGATCCATTTTGCTACTATCCTCCCATTTATACCTGGGTCTCCGAAACTGTTTTTTTTAACATGTTTCCCTACCGAAATCCTCATCTGTCGTCAATATATGCCACGTGCACTGCCCGTCTCACTGGTTAGGCACATTTTTATTTGACTTCAGATCTAAGGGGCAGCACCTTACAGAACTTTCAGGAGGATAAGAGTAGGTATTGTGACCGTTGTACTAGTAACAGGTTAGTACAGTGAGATTAGTGATATTTCGTTCTACTTATTAAGGTCGAATGTGCTGCACATGTGGTGTTAGCAGGCGCAGCACATTTTGGGGAGAGAAGAGGTGTATGCAGGATTTTGGTGGGAAAACCTGAGGGAAACAGACCACTTGGAAGACCAAGGCGTAGATGGAAGGATAATAAGATGGATCTTCAGGAAGTGGGATGAGGGGGCATGGACTGGATTTATCTGGCTCAGGACGGGGACAGGTGGCGGGTAATGAACAGTCGGGCACCATAAAATGCGGGGAATTTCTTGACTAGCTCAGAACCGGTTAGTTTCTCAAGAAGGACTCTGCTCCATGTATTATATATATATGAGTAAGTTAGCAAGCGCAACACCTTTATTATTATACTGTAACAATATAAAATACTTGGCTCAACTAATAAAATTATTAATCATTGTTGCCCATTTCTTTCTACCAATTTGATCACCCAAATAGCACTGTAGGTAATGAGGAAGACAAATCACAGCGCAATAATGCAATTACGTCCCATCTCTGACACCTCCTTCCTCTGAGGCACTAATGTCTTGCTCATAAACTTATTCTCGGGCATCCTCAGCCTACGTTCTGCCCTCAGTGTGAGAGAACATGTTTTACTCCCATACAAAATTAGAGACAGAAGTCGTAAGTTCCAGCGCCGGATTAAACACGTGATCCTGCGAAAACAGCAGACATGAAATAAATTTGTACCTTACGGTTCGGTCTGACTCGACAGACGGCACGTCTGCCTCTTCTGCGTGCGCAAGAAATCGCACTGATCATGAGGGATTAACCGATTCTTGGTTTAACAACAACGTTTCTGGTGCATAATACGTTGTATATCATTAGACGTGACAATGAATTATACAATACGAAACGTAGGAACTAGCAGTCTTCTTCAGGCATAGGCCTGACGCAAAAAGCGAGAGGTGTACACAAACAAATAGCGCGAGTGATACTGAAGGAGGACTGTTATACCAAAAACGCCTATATCAACGCCAGCGTCTCAGCTTCTAAGCGTCATTTAACTAACATTTCTCAGAATATGCCTACCCTGCAAACCTAGGTTCTACACCTAGATAAAAATTTACGCCGATGCAGAAGATGGTGCCGACAGCGTCGATGACGTTTGCTGTGAGGACGGTGACACAGAAACGTTGTCGGAACTGCTGGCCTCTTCAGCGGTGGGTACTACAGTATGTATAAAAATAGATCCAACCCCTTGGGGATATTTTGCTTTCTGCTTCTCTCAATTAATTACGAGAACGACAAAGAGTCTTCTGCAAAGAACACACTTCGCAAAGTTACATGGGAACTGTGATTTACGAAGACAGGTCACGGGACCCTGAAGCCACTATTTTTAGTTTTTCTAGTGTCAGATTTTTCCCCCAGGGTTGGCGTTATTTTAAAATACGCTGTAGGACCGAAGTGATTTATCGTTATTACTACTACTGTTGCTGATGCCGCTGCTACTACTACTACTACTACTAGAACTACTATTAAAACTACTAATAAAACTACTACTGCTACTACTAAAATTACTACTACTACTAAAACTACTCCTAAAACTAAAACACCAACACCAACACCAACTACTATCACCACCACCACCACCACTACCACCACCACCACCACCACCACCAATATTGATGATATGTTCCAAAACATGTTTACATGTTTTTGTTGACGATTCAAACTTTCTGGGGCATAAATTGGTAAGTTCTCTGGTCGGCACGAATCAATATCCCAGCATATTATATTCTTCAACCACATCGTTGTGAAAACTTCAAAATATGCATTATTAATTTATTTGTGGCTAATTACGCAGTGTAAAGAAGAAAGTAAAAGCAATCCCATTACAGGACTGGAGAGGCCCTGCGGGTTTCAGGAGGTTGAGGATCTCACGTTTCAAGACAATCAGCACATGAAAGTTGGTAAGGCTGTGAGCCGTACGCACCGGCCGCCTTTACCCCCTTCTCACCAGGAAATATTCCTGGTATGCATTTCTACAACCCTAGGGCCATAGTGACACTATCGGGAATCGAACCCGCATTCTTCCGGCTTGCAGCGCAGTGTCTCATCCAACTGCGCCACCGCTTGTCCCAAAGAAGGAATTCGTTATAGCCGGTTTCTAAGGTACGACCTTCTAAAGTGCCTTAAAAATCACTGAACGTTAGTTGACAGAAAAAAAAATTCTACACAGTAGGTACTTTCCAAATTCCTGTAAGATTCGCCAAGAATTGTGTGGCCAATGAGATGTTTTGCATCAGCACGTTCCTTGGCATGCAGTTGCGATCAGGTCCTCGTTGTGTGTGTGGTGTGTGTGTGTGTGACAGAAAGAAAGTCGGACAGTTGAGAAAAACTCATGAAGTGGTTTGTAATTTCAATGAGCTTGTATGAAAAAACGCCAACCATTAGTCTTAACAAACAAAACTCTTTCTCGGCATGTACTTGCCTACCTTTACAAGGGTTATGCGTAGGACTGTTTGCAGTTCTTTGACCACTTCTTCTACGTTGTTCAAAGCAATGCTACTATGTTGTCCCAACTTCCTCATTGTAGATCTAATACAACATATATACACAAGGATACAAACAAGCACACGCACGTACACACACACTTTCACAACTACTACGCTCTACACACACCAATAAGATTGCTTCAAATCCATACGATGATATTTCTGACGTGGTTCATTTAGTGTGCTCTAGCATTCGAATCGTGGAGAAGGAATGCTGTGGAAGGAAATGGTAGCTGATTATTCCATGATAGCATTCTTAGCCAATGTGTCTCCACTCCACCACAACTACTGTTATTGATGATAATTATTATTATCATCATCATTTTCATCAGCATCATAAACTCAAGAGAAATCATGTGGGTGGTGCATGAAACACACGTCAGGTGTAGGTTACACAAAAAATTTGTTCGAAAAACCTGAAAGGAAGAACGACTTTGAAGACCCAGGCTTAGGTGTTTGAGAATCACGAAGAAATGGAATGTGAGGATGCTGACTGGATCAATTTTGCTCAGAACAGAGATAAGCGACGGTCACTTGTGAACCAGAAAATGAACCCTCGGGTTTCACAAAGCAACTCAGCTGCAGTGAATTACTATTGTAAATCATTTATTTTCTTTTTTCTTTTAGCGTTTTCTTATCGTTAGCTCCGTCCTTCAGCAGTGTTTTCTTACACCTTTCTTCTTTCCTTTCCGTTCCTTTCTTCCTTTTTTCGTCTCCCTCCTTCTGAG
>Ga0131853_10027811_pt1 | contig 10138 bp, 9 predicted proteins | sample TergutLab28metaG_FD_92764 | JGI IMG/M metagenome (GOLD analysis project Ga0131853, IMG submission 92764) | Labiotermes labralis P1 segment gut microbial communities from Petit-Saut dam, French Guiana - Lab288 P1 (version 2) (version 2) | ecosystem: Host-associated > Arthropoda: Insects >... | reverse complement strand
ATAAGCCCGTAAGAGCCCCGCTCTCTGGCGGCAATTCTCTCCTGCTCTACGTCAAAGCCGTCCCCGTTATCAATGACACGAACCCTGAGAGTGCTCTTGTGATTGGCTATAGTTACCTTTACATCGGTAGCGCCGTGTTTTGCGGCGTTAAGGACGGCCTGATGCAGCGTCTTAAAAGCGGCTATCCTCACGTTTGCCGATACCTCTTCCATGTTTCCGCTCAAAGTGAACGACAACATGCAATCCCACATTTGACCTATCTGCGAGACAAGGCGTTTCATCGGCAGGTCAAATCCGCTTTCTATGCCGGTAGGGCTAAGGCTGAACAAAAAGGAGCGCAATTCGCTGAGTCCGTTTCGGGTTTGCTCCAGAGCGCGGTCAAGCTCTCTGTTTACCAGGTCGTACTCCTGCCGCTTCAGGTATTCTTGGCCTATCTCCAGTATCAGGCCAACGGCAGAAAATGTCTGAGTGGGGCTGTCGTGAATCTCTCTGGCGAAGGCGGCGGCTTCGCGTTCTGCCAGCAGGAAAGCGGTCAGCATAGCTTCAGCGTTGTGCGCGTCGGTCGACACCGAGACCTCCTCCGGCGTTGAAATAAGGTTCAGCACCATCCGCAACCGGTTGCCCATGTTTTCGCTTTTGGCGATGACACGCTCCAGGCGCAGTTCTTCCTGTGTAAGTTCGGTCTTTTGCGCGTTGAGAAGCCTGTAGCGCTCCTCCAGCGAGCCGCGCAGTTTCATGAATTCCGACGCACGTTCGTAGGAAAATCTTTCGTTGTATGACTCCCCGCGCTTTGATTTGTCGAGCAGTTCTGCTCTGGAAAGGTTGTAATCCGTGTTGGTTTTGTCTATAGCAGCAGCTAGATCTTTCAATTCCATGACAATAGAGCGCGAACGCTCCTTTATGCTGTCAAGATGCGCTGCTTCCTCTTGCCTGAGAAGATAGAGCTCATTAAGGCTGCCCTGCAAAGAACGGCTTACGCGTTCTTCTATATCAACAATTTTATTCGCCATAGCAATATCTCCGCATATGCACGCAGTTCACGTTTTCAGTTTCGTGTGTACAAAAACGGCCCTGCGCTCTCAAAGCCCATTTTCTTATATTCAAAAATCTGCTCGGTTGAGCCGACCAGGAAATAGCCGCCCGGAGCCAGCGCGTTGAAAAATTTTACGTAGAGCGACGCCTTGGTTTCTGAGGTGAAGTATATGACAACATTGCGGCACAGGATGATGTCGAAGCCGCTCCCAAAGGGGTCGTCGATCATATTGAAACGCTTCCACGTAACCCGCCGCTTTATATCCTGATTGACCTGGTACGTCTCCCCCCCGTTGGACGTGGTGAAATACTTGGACAAGTATTCGGGAGGTGCACCTAAAAGCTGCCTTTTCAGGTATTCGCCTTTTTGTGCTACCGCGATGGCCCCTTCGTCTATGTCGCAGGCCAAAACCTGAACAGAAGAATCCAGACCGCACACCGCCGACAGGATGGCCAGCGAATATGGTTCTTCTCCTGTGGCGCATCCGGCGCTCCACAGCTTCAGACGTTTGCTGCCGCGCTTTTTAATCAATTCAGGGATGATCTGGTCGCGCAGCTTCCACCATTGTTTGTCGTTGCGAAAGAACTCCGACACGTTGATCGTCAGATAGTCCAAAAATTCGCGAAGCTTGTCGTCGTTCGTCTTGATCGTGTCAAAATACGCATCGTATGTTTTGGCATTCCAGCGATCTTTCAGCATGTGTACCCGTCGGTGAATCTGGGTTTTGTAGGAGTTCAGATCCAAACCTATTATTTTACGTATCTTTTGTTTGAAGGTCTCGTACTCCGGGGAATTGTACAGATTTGGCTCGCTCATGCTTGATCGCCTCCCGTAAAATTCATGTTTTAGTAAAAAAATGGCGCCCTGTTTCTTACTCCTCCATGATCTCTTTTTCTTTTGCCTTGAAAGTATCGTCTATTTTTTTGACAAAATCATCAGTGATGTCCTGGACTTCTTTGCTATATTTTTTCAGATCATCCTCGGTAATTTTAGAGTCCTTTTCCATTTTTTTCAGGGCTTCAACAATGTCGCGGCGGTGGTTACGCACCACAAGCTTGGATTCTTCCGCCTTCTTAGCCACTATCTTTGCCAGCTCGCTGCGGCGCTCTTTGGTCAGCTCCGGCAGGGTCAGGCGCACGGATTCTCCGTCGTTCTGTGGCGTCATCCCCAAATTTGAGGCCAGTATCGCCTTTTCTATCGCTTTTAAGCTGCCGCGGTCGAATGGCGAAATCATAATTTTACGGCTCTCTGGAATAGTTACGTTGGCAAGCTGCTTCAAAGGAGTAGGGGCTCCATAATAGTCGGCCTTGATGTCGCTGACCAAACCGGGATGCGCCCGTCCCGTGCGGATTGCCAGATATTCTCCACGCAAAAAATCCAAGGCTTTGTCCATTTTTTCCCGTAATTGTTTTATTTCGCTTATCTCGGTTTTAGACACTGCCAAGTCCTCCCTTCTCTATACCATCATCTTGTCTAAGCCATTGCGCTGATATTTTCAATGCCAGTATTTTCAATTTCAATACTAATATTTCAACCTGACAGTTTCAATCATGGACGATTGTACCAATTTGTTCGCCTTTTACAAGCATAGATACCAGGTTGCCGCGCTTTAATATGTTCATTACGACAATGGGAACTTTGTTTTCCATGCAAAGAGAAAACGCGGCGGCGTCCATAACTTCAAAGCGCCGCATCAATGCCTCTTTATAGGTGACATTAGGTAAACGTTGCGCCTCTGGGTTCTTTATAGGGTCGGAATCGTAGATACCGTCCACTTTAGTGCCTTTAACCATGCAGTCTACGTTCATTTCGGCGGCGCGCAGGGCGGCGGTGGTGTCCGTGGAAAAAAACGGAGAACCGGTGCCTGCGGCAAAAATAACAACGCGTCCTTTTTCCATGTGCCGAATGGCGCGCCTGCGTATGTAAGGCTCGGCGACGGAGCGCATTTCAATGGCGGTCAGCACTCTGGTCGGGATGTTGAACTGCTCCAGCACGTCCTGCAAAGCAAGAGCGTTGATCACGGTTCCTAGCATACCCATGTAATCAGCTTGAACCCGCTCTATGCCAAGTTTTTCTATTTCTTTGCCGCGCAGCATGTTACCTCCGCCAACAACCATGGAGAGGCAGACCCCGGCATCGTGAACAGCCGCTATTTCTTCACCTATTCTGCGTACTGCTTCAAAATCCAATCCGAAGTTTTTTTCGTCATTGTAGCCGGCCAAAACTTCTCCTGACAATTTTAGCAACACGCGCCTATACTGCAGCATAAAGTGAAACGCCCCCCTTTCTGAACTGGCAGTTATACAAAATTCTCCGGCGCAGAAATTGTGTCTACGCCGGAGTAAATGAACAACTATTAAACTCTGATTTCTATTCCCCTATCATAAATCTGGAGAATCTGCGGATAACGATATTTTCCCCAATTTTCGCTATCAGATCCACAACAAGGTCTTTAACTTTTTTATCCGGGTCGCGGATGTAGGGCTGTTCAAGAAGGCACGTGTTTTCGTAGAATTTATTGATCTTGCCTTCAAGGATTTTGTCGATTCTGTCAGCAGGCTTTCCTTCGTCCAGCAACTGCTGGCGGTAGATGGCCTTCTCTCTTTCAATATCCTCTTCTGGGACGTCCTCCGGCTTCAAATAAAGCGGATTCGCCGCTGTGATGTGCATGGCAAGCTCGTGTCCCAGCAAGTTGAATTCGTCGGTCTTTGCCACGAAATCAGTCTCGCTGTTCAGTTCAAGCAGCGCGCCTATTTTGAAATTGGTGTGGACATAATGGAAAATGCGTCCATCAGAAGCTGCCCGGCCCGATTTCTTGGCGGCTTTCGCCAGCCCTTTTTCACGAAGGTAATCTATTGCCTTTTCAACATTTCCTCCGGTTTCGGCAAGGGCGGCTTTGCAGTCCATCATGCCCGATCCGGTGCGTTCTCTCAATTCTTTTACAGCGCCAGCAGAAATCTCAGCCATGTGATATTCTCCCTTCTCTTACGCGTCATCGACGCTTTCGGAGTCGTAGACTTCATGAAGGCGTTCTTTTACGGCGAGGATATCCTCGTCTCTGGCCTCTGGCGATTTTTCATTGACTTCTTCTTTTTCGGAGGTCGTCGGCGTACTATCCAGCGCGTCTTCGCCCTGCCTGCCTTCAATTACGGCATTTGCCATAAGGCCGGTTATCAGTTTAATGGCCCGGATAGCGTCATCGTTTCCGGGGATGGGGTAGTCGATCATTTCTGGGTCGCAGTTGGTGTCTACTATTGAAACGACAGGTATTCCCAACTTATGAGCCTCGGCAGCCGCGTTTTCTTCCCGCTTGGGGTCGATCAAAAATATGGCGTCCGGCACGGAATCCATTTTGGAAATACCGCTCAGGTATTTTTCCAGCTTGGCCTGCTCTTTGCGGAGAGTCGCAGTTTCCTTTTTGGAAAGCGTGTCCCATGTGCCATCTTCATCGTATTTACGAAGCTCGATCATGCGATGCACACGTTTACGAATGGTGGGGAAATTGGTAAGCAAGCCGCCCAGCCAACGCTGGTTTATGAAATGCTGCCCGCATCTCAGGGCTTCTTCGCGGACGGTATCCTGAGCCTGGCGCTTCGTTCCAACAAATAAAACCGTTCCGCCCTCTGCCGCAGTTTCGCGAACAAAATCGTATGCCTTTTCCAAGCCCTTAACAGTCTTCTGAAGGTCGATAATATAAACCCCGTTGCGCTCCGTGAAAATATAAGGCTTCATTTTGGGGTTCCAACGCCTTGTTTGGTGCCCGAAATGCACCCCGCACTCCAACAACTGCTTCATACTTACAACTGCCATGTCTTAACAAAACCTCCCGATTTAGTTTTTCCTCCACGGCGACAAACAGAAATTTCGTAAAAAACGAAACACCACTCTGCTTACCATTATGTCCGTGTGTGTCATTTAACACGGCCTTGAGTATAGCATATTTTGTATGTGAGTGGTTTGGAGTGCGGTGAGGTGGCAGGGCAAACGCATCAAACATCACAAAGCATTGCCATGACTTAATTGACAAATTTCATGCACAAAACAACCAATTGAGCATTTGCAAAGACTCATCCCTTTTGATGCGTTTGCCCTGGGTGAGGTGGCTAAAGTACAAAGCGTCTGAATAAAAAATGCACGCCCAGCGAGCGTGCAAAATAATGTGGTTATTTACTTTACTTCCTCACTACTTACGGTCATTTACTGCCTTCGGCGAAATTCCTGGATGAGCTCTTGCGGGATGGAGATCTCAGCTCCGGCATTTGGGTTTAATTGCTGAATAACCTCTTCGGTAATGTCGGTTCCGCCAAAAAACACGGCGTCCGCTTCGACCGCAACAGTCATCCCCCTGCGAGCTGTGACAGTTCGGATGGCCTGACTGCTCTCTTCAAAAATAGCTCCCATCAGCCTGGTTTCAAATTCACTGAGGCTGTTTTGCCTGTTCGTCCAAAGCTGCTCCCTCCTTGCGGGGTCTTGCTCTGCAGCAATGGCGCGATCCATGTCCGCGAACCTCGTGATGTCCGCGGAAAAATTCGTAATCAACTGTCGGCGTTCTTGGTTTGTTTCATTGAGCAACATTTGTGGGGCAGGACCCTCAACCGGCCTGCTCAAAAGAATAAGTATCCTCGACGCGTCGTTGAATCTGGGGTGCTGGCTCATTACCCTCCGCGAATTCACCAGAGCCACAGTATCCGCCGCATTTGCCACGCCGCATGTCAAAACAAAAGCCACCGTCAATACTACCAACAACATTTTGCTAAAAAATCTAACCATCGCGTACATCCTCCATAATTTATATAAAATAAAATTTCCCCATACATTCTGGCGTAGCGCGCCGAAGAGGGTTAGTCAACTTTCAATGCGCTTTTTCCTCCCATGTAGGGGCGCAGCGGTTCGGGAATAGCGAGCGTGCCGTCGGCCTGCAGATTGTTCTCCAGAAAAGCTATCAGCATACGCGGCGGCGCGGCCACGGTGTTGTTAAGCGTGTGGGCGAAATAGTTGCCCTTTTCCTTGTTTTTAACGCGGATGCCAAGTCGGCGCGCCTGAGCATCGCCGAGGTTCGAGCAGCTGCCTACCTCAAAATATTTTTGCTGACGCGGCGACCACGCTTCCACGTCGATGCTTTTCACCTTGAGATCAGCCAAGTCGCCTGAGCAGCATTCCAGCGCGCGCACCGGTATGTCGAGCGAGCGAAAAAATTCAACTGTATAGCGCCAGAGCTTCACAAACCATTCAGGGCTTTCCTCCGGCTTGCACACGACTATCATTTCCTGCTTTTCAAATTGGTGTATGCGGTATACGCCGCGTTCTTCTATGCCGTGGGCTCCTACCTCCTTGCGAAAGCACGGCGAATAGCTTGTCCAGGCCTGAGGCAGGCTTTCCTCGTCCAGCATCGTGTCTATGAATTTGCCTATCATCGAGTGCTCGCTGGTTCCGATCAGGTAAAGATCCTCCCCTTCAATTTTATACATCATGTTTTCCATTTCGGTGAAGCTCATGACACCGCTAACCACGTTCTCGCGTATCATGAAAGGGGGGATGCAGTAGGTGAAACCGCGGTCAATCATGAAATCGCGGGCGTAGGACAACACGGCCGAGTGCAGCCTCGCCACGTCCCCGCACAGGAAGTAAAAACCACTTCCGCTGGTTTTCCTGGCGCTTTCGAGGTCTACGCCGCTGAATTTTTCCATGATGTCAACGTGGTACGGTATTTCAAAATCGGGAACTTTGGCCTCCCCGAAACGCTCAACTTCTACGTTTTCGCCATCGTTTCTGCCGAGCGGCACAGACGGGTCTATGATATTCGGAATGGCCATCATTTTTGAGCGAACTTCCGAGGAGAGCTTTTCTTCCAGCGCCTCCAGGTTCGCCAGTTCCTGCGCCATACCGGTGACTTCGGTTTTGTTGCGCTCAGCTTCGTCTTTCAGGCCCTTGCCCATCAGGACGCCGACTTCCTTGCTGAGGGAGTTACGCCTGCTTCTTAACGTATCCGCCTTTGTGCGGGTGTCGCGGCTCTGACGGTCAAGTTCGACTATTTCGTCCACCAGCGGCAGCTTATGCTCCTGAAATTTTTTGCGAAGATTTTCTTTGACGAGCTCGACGTCCGTCCGCAAGAGTTTGATGTCCAACATTCACGCTTCATCTCCTTCATGGTTAATTGAGTTATAATAAACTTTCAACATCGTTTTGCATAGAGCGATGCAAGCGGTGTGTGGTTATGTTGTGCATAATAGCGAAAGAAAGAGAGTGATGTAGATGAAGACGTACCTGCGTGCTCTTGAGGCTATTGAATCCGCCGGAGTCAAAGCGTGGCTCGTAGGAGATCCGGCTCGCGATGTTGCGATGGGCGTCCACCCTTCCAATTTAAGCGTAGTCGTCAGCCCGTGCGATCTGAAGGGCCTTGCCGCGTCTTTAGGCCAGGGCACGATCATGGGAACCGAAGCATTCCCCTCTCTGCATATTTCCATTAGAGATACAAAAATCGAAATCAGCTGTATGCGCGGCGACTCCATCGAAGAAGAACTCTCAAAACGCGATTTCAGCATGAACGCCATGGCTATACGCAGCGACGGCGCGTTTGTCGACCCGTTCAACGGACGCCATGACACCCGCAACGCCCTCGTGCGCCTCACAGGCGACGATATCGACCTCGTGAGGAACGATCCCATACGCATAGTGCGTATGCTCCGTTTTTCGGCAGAACTGGGCATGAACATCTTCTGGAAAAGCGAGACCGACGTCCGCGTGTTTATTGCAAACAACCCAGACAAGATCAAAAACACACCCTCCGAGCGATGGGGGCGCGAAATCGTAAACAGCATGAGCCTGCGCCCTTACGATTTCATCTACCTCTGCGACCGCTACCACCTTTTGCCTTTTTTCCTCAGCGATCTGGAACGGCTCAAAGAAATCAACATCAGCGCAGAAAAAACGCTTTTCAACCACATACTGGACACCCTGCGGATTGCCCAGGACTTTCTTTCAAGCCGCAAACAGAGGGACAACGACATGGCGCTTTCTCTGGCCATGCTTTTCCACCACGCCGGAGTCGTCAGCAACCAGCCGTTTGACGAGGCCAAGGCCGCCGAAATAGCCGAATCTTATCTTAGGGGATGGAACATTACCACCGACATGATAGAGATTGTCGGCTTCATTATCAAAAAATACCGCTCTTTTTACCAGCCACAGACGGAAGAACAGTTGGCCGCTGAGGTTATGAAGCACAGCCTGGAGGTCGTCGATATGACCGTCGATTTCGCGATATGCAACGCCAGGGCAGACGACCTGAAAAATGTGGAGCTTCTTGTCGCTAACAAATGGAAACTCGGCGAGGTCGCCCGGCGTTACGATGAAGCCCAACGAAGGGCCGACGGCAACATTCGCTATATAACTGGCGACGAGGTAATGAAAATTCTCAACATCAGACCAGGCAGAATTGTCGGCGAAATCCTGAATGAGCTTGGAATAGCGGTAGGCACAGGCACAGTGAGCAGCGAAAAAGAGGCCACAGAATGGGTCGTAAAACGCGGAGCTGACACATAAAATTGATGCACAATCAGGACACAATAGTCGCCATTGCGACGGCCTGGGGCGAGGCTGGTATCGCCATTGTAAGGATTTCCGGCCCTTCTGCGATGGAGCTGTCCAAATCGGTTCTGCGGTTCAAGGCAGGCTCAGGAAATAACCCTCCCCCGCGACTCATGCGCCTCGCGTATCTGACCGGAGACGATGGAAACGCCATTGATCAGGTGCTGACGGTGTATTTCCAATCCCCCAAAAGCTACACCGGCGAAGATCTAGTTGAAATACATACGCACGGCGGAACTCTGGCCGCCCAGTTGTGTGTTGAAGCCCTGATACGCAGGGGGGCGAGGCCCGCTGAACCGGGCGAGTTTACCAGACGTGCTTTTTTGAACGGGCGAATCGACCTTCCTCAGGCGGAAAGCGTGCTGGGAATTATCAGATCGCGCAGCGAGGAAGCTCTGCGCGCGGCTGGGCGTACCCTGTCCGGCGAATTCTCTGCCCTCGCGTCTGGCATACGTGAGGAGCTCCTGACCATGCAAAGCACTCTGGAGGTTGAGCTGGATTACCCGGAAGAAATTTCTTCTTCCCATGAGGGCGGCGAAGGCGATGAAAAATTACTGGCCTCGATTTCCGCCCTGCGCTCAAACCTTAGCGACCTGCGGGATCGCTGCTCTGTCGGCCTGCTGCTGCGGGAGGGTATACGGGTCGCCCTGACCGGTAGGCCCAACGCGGGTAAATCATCTCTTTTGAACGCTCTTCTGAAACAGGCGCGCGCTATCGTAACAGCCATTCCGGGAACAACCCGCGACGTAATCGAAGAAACCGCCGCATGGCGGGGCGTGCCAATCCGCCTTGTGGACACCGCCGGGCTGCGGGATATCCGCGCTCAGGATGAAATAGAGGCTATGGGGATTGAGCGTACCCTCGAAGAACTGCGCCGCGCCGACATTTGCCTCTGGGTTATGGACATATCAAAGCCGCTGGACGACGAGGATAAATCTTACCTCGCAAATCTGCGAGGTAAAGAACACATTATAATTTTGAACAAAACCGACCTGACTGCCTCTCATCCCCTCGCTGTGTCGGAGGATGATATACGCGATGCGGTTTCCCTCAATGAAACGCCAATAATTCTGCCAATCTCAGCCCAAACAGGCGAAGGGCTGGAGCGCCTGAAAGACGCCATTCTGTCAAAGGCAATTGGAAGCGGCGTTCTGGACTCCGGCCTTAACGTAACGGCACGTCAGCTCTCAGAGATAAACGAGTCCATTTCGTGCCTCACGATGGCGGAAATTGCTATGACGGAGGGAAAAGGCCAGGACATAACCGCCGGCCTGCTCGGCTCGGCGCGAGAATGCCTGGAGCGCCTTTTGGGCCTGAGTCACGACGACGCCCTGCTGGATAGTATCTTCAGCCGATTTTGTGTGGGGAAGTGAAAAATAAAAAGCAGCCACCATAGAGTATTTTATAGCAATTTGCTTTAACATGTACTGTAACCATTTTCAGTAAACCAGCCCAAAATATCTGATGTGGTGACGAGACTGAGAGCTTCAGCTATGGCAGTTTCCAACGATTCTTTTGTTT
>Ga0131853_10027810_pt1 | contig 10138 bp, 6 predicted proteins | sample TergutLab28metaG_FD_92764 | JGI IMG/M metagenome (GOLD analysis project Ga0131853, IMG submission 92764) | Labiotermes labralis P1 segment gut microbial communities from Petit-Saut dam, French Guiana - Lab288 P1 (version 2) (version 2) | ecosystem: Host-associated > Arthropoda: Insects >... | reverse complement strand
TTTGTTGGTGGAATTTTTCGTAGTTTCATTTTTTTTTTATGGAGGGAGGGTGGAGGATAGACGGGAAGGGCGGTTGGGGGGGGGGGGGGGGGGGTTGAGCATCTCAAACCCGATGGGAAAAGGTCATGGCTAAAAGCAAACTCGAGAGGTGATTCCCAGAAGTCTCACGGCGCGTTTTGTTCATTCATCCAGTACATTCTTACAAACATGAGAAATGTATAAAGGCGGATTGCAAGGCGCATTTTATAGTTTATCCTTTTTATGGGGTAGACTTTATTGTAGGAGTGTCTAACCCGCGACCTGCGGCAACATGTGTACATTATAAGTATAGTATGAAAATCACAAAATAATTAAGGAGGTTGGGTATACCACTTATTGCCATTTTTTCCTTGTGTGGCCTGTTTCGCAGGGTTGTGTAGTACATTTGTGCTTGTGCTTTATTAATTTCACGTCATGTAGATGTGTGTGTGGAGTGGGGGTGATTGGGGAGCTTCACGCTTCTGTGGTTTTACCCCAAGGAAGGAGCCTCTGGTATCTGCTGGAAAGGAGACAGCGAGCCCTAAAATCAGTCTGGCTGCTGGATGTGATCATGACATGTGCCAGGGTTTAAACCTTGGCACTCCATTCCATAGCCACTAACAACTGAACTCTGCTGGCTCATGGTGGAAATGGTCCCAAAATTTTTACCAGGCATCAGGGTCACTGGTGGAGGGGGAGGTTGGAAGATCTGTTGGCAGTGAAACAGGAGGGGGTGATTAATGTTATAGGAACCAAGTAGCCTTGTGCTGAAAATTCATGTTTGCCAAGATGTGACACTGTCAGTGGGCTAATAGTTCCCAGTATTTCAAAGGACCATTGTGTACTTCATTCCCTTGAAATGTCAGGAACTGTTAACCCAAAAGCACAGCGTGACATCCTAGAGGACTTGAATTATTAGCAGCATCACTGTGAAAATCTCATATCTCACGTTGACTTTATACTTCTTGTTTGCCTTGTGTTAGCATTCATTTCAATCAGACATTAGCTGGTCCCTGCTGGATGAGAATGTGTTCTATGCTAAGAAAAGAGTGAAGGTAAGGGTAAAGTGAAGTCCCTTTTTATGCCATGAAGGTATAAACAGGGAGTGAGGTATTGCTGCACTCATTCTCAACCATGGTAGTAGATAGAGCTGATTGGCCTGACCAATGCATCAGCTGTTTTACCCCTAAGGAAAGAACTCCCAGTTTACTCATTAAATAGGAGGTGAGTAGTTCCCAGTGCCCATCTGATTGTCCTGGAGAAGACATAAATCCCTTCCCTGTGCCAGAATTCGATCCCCAGATTGTCCAACCCATAACCTAGTTATTAGACTGACTATGCTACCACTGCTCCCAACATATGAGTGTGACATTGTAATGCTATTTTTTATTACAGGAGTACACTGCAGAAATTGAGCGGTTGCGCAGGGATCTGGCAGCAACTCGTGATAAAAGTGGTGTGTACATGGCACCTGAGAACTACACACAGATGATCATGCATTTAGAACAGCAACAACAAGAGATCAGTCAGATGTTGGCTCACATGAAGGCTCTGAAGGAGGAGATGGATAAGAAAGAGGCAAGCAGCACTGTCCTGCACTGTGCATGCTTTTGTCAAGTTCAGATGTCAATATTGTTGCCTGATTTTCAGGAAATGCGGAACAAATAACTTGTTATTGGGGGATGACCTGTGTGGATACTGTTTGACCTGCAAACTTCTTTAGGACAATTGTACTGCTTTAAGATTCAAGTATTCTGGAATATAGGTGGGCTGATCATTTAATTCCGGGACTGATTTTTTTTTTCCGGGAAACTATAATACGTAACGAAATGACAACAGAGTGGGACATGTGGCAACTCTGTACAAGTGTATGTGCAAAACCGGAAGTCGGTATCTTCCCGCATTCGCTCTGTGGAGGCCCTTGGGTGAACGTCTACAACAGTGTGCGTCGCATTTCATGATGGAGGAGAAAGTACAGCAGCATGTGTGCATTGATTTCTGTTTCCGTCTGGGGAAAACTGGTGCTGAAACGTACGAAATGCTGCAAGCAGCTTTCGGAGAGTCCTGCCTAAGTCGATCGAAGACATTTGAGTGGTATTCCCTTTGCAAAAGAGGATGCAGATCCTTTGAAGATGACCCCTGCCCAGGCAGGCCTTCCACCTCCCACACCGAGGAGACCGTGGCGTGTGTGCGAGAAATCTTTCGTGCTGACCGACTTCTGACTATCAGAGAGGTTGCAGAGGAAGTTAGAATAGCATTCGGTACGTGCCAGAAAATTCTGACCGAAGATTTGCAAATAAGACTTGTGACAGCGAAATTTGTGCCCTGTCTGCTAACGGCGGAACAGAAGGACGATCGCATGTCAATTTGCACTGACCTCTGTGATCGAGCCCAAAACGATCCCAACTTCATGTCCTCGGTAATCACTGGTGACGAATGCTGGGTTTACGGGTATGGCCCGGAAACAAAGCAAATGTCCTCCCAGTGGAGCACATCATCATCTCCTCGACTGAAGAAAGCGCGGCAGGTGAAGTCCAATATCAAGACCATGTTGATTGCGTTCTTCGACATTGACGGGCTGGTTCATCATGAGTTCGTCCCTACAGGACAGACGGTAAGTAAGGAGTTCTACAAAACTGTCCTGCAATGCCTCCGCGACGCTGTGCGCAGACATCGCCCTGAGAAGTGGCACTCCGGTAACTGGATCCTGCACCATGACAATGCCACTGCCCACAGGGCTGTCACCACAAATAAATTTCTGGCGAAACACAACATTCCGTTGCACCCACAACCTCCCTACTCCCCTGACCTTGCTCCGTATGACTTCTTCCTGTTCCCACAACTGAATAAAACAATGAAAGGTCACCAATTCGATTACGTTGAAGATATTCAAGCCAATGCGACGAGACAACTAAGGGCTATTACAAAAAGTGACTACCAGAGGTGCTTTCATCAGTGGCAGGAGCGCTGGAATAAGTGCATACGAGCACAAGGACATTATTTTGAAGGAGACAAGACCAACTAACCGTTAAGTCTACTCATTCACTCACAAAAAAATCAGTCCCGGAATTAAATGATCAGCCCACGTACATATGTAATAAGAACCAACAAAATGCACACTTTTTACATTAGTGAATGAATTAATTGTAGTGTCTTCAGCGTGTTTCGAATATCCAAGCAGTCATTCTCAATAAGACTTGTATATGCAGTTTTATGGTATTTCTCTCATGCATCCATATCAGCAGTCTGGTTGATGTGAGGATGTTACATGGTGTCAACTGGTAAGTAGTTACCAATGATTTGAATGACCATAGTGCCTTCAGAAGGTTAGTAACTATATATTGTTCAACACAGCATAACATCCAAGCAGATGCGAATCTTCAGCAATGCTACTCTGTGAACCTCCTATGGCATACACCACTAAAGCTATTTAAAATAAATTATTCTAATTTTTCTTCATTTGTATTGAATTTTTCTGAATATATCAGAGGATAGACTGGAAGCTGTGGATTGCCGTTATTGTTTTGGGAAAATCACTGATAAGTATATTGGCTGTTCGTATTACAAATTTGACTTGTAGAAAGAGTAAGGTGATGCAACCCTACAAATAATTGCGCTGTTAAAAATAAATTACATAGCCAATATGGAAACCAAAAAATTGTTAATGCTTTAAGGCCATTCTCTGTAATGTGTGGGATGTTACCTTTGATTAAATTTTCTGCAGTCCCTAGAAACACGTGACCTAGAGATGTTATTTTTGTGGACTATGTGAGAGTTGAGCTGCAGATGTGTCTGAAACATGGCACCATATGATTTGATAGGTAAGTGTCAGCATTTTTAAGGAACCTGCTGTTTCTGTCTTCAGGGTAGAAGAGGTCTTCTTCAGTTGGGAAACAGTATATTTTTGGAAAACAGTGGTGTTTGTCAACTGAACTTTGCAGTGTCACACCACAGAAGAGAGTAATATCACATTTCCTACTTTCTATTCACATTTTACACATTTCTAACACTTTGGATTCTTGTGATTTCAGGACCTATGTAACCAACTGAATATATCCCTGGACAGTTGCAACCAGAAACTGGCAGCCACATTCAGTGAGCTAGAAGAGACACAAGATAAGTTAAATGACACATCAGTGAAATTGCGAGACACTGTAAATAGATGTGCAGAGAAAGAACATCTGATTGAGAAGCATATGCATACAGAACACACACTGACCACACAGGCTGAGTCTCTCCTTGCAGTAGCTGACATGGCATCGTCTGACACAGGGAAGCTTCATGACAAACTTGCTCATAAAAGGTAAGACATTCTTTTCATAAGTCCTACATCAGGGAGTTTGCTTCATTCTATCTGCTGCCTGGTACACAACAACAAAGGTCACAAGCAAAAATACAGTGTCTTTTTGTGTATATGTAATTCTGTTAAGACATATTTTTGTCTGTATAAACACATTTACCTTCATTTGCTTAGATGTACTACATTAGTGCAGCATATTCAGTTCTGAATGTATTGACATCAAGCTTTATAGTAAAGAACACTGACTTCTGGGGTATGTTGCTGAGGTGTCATGTAGAAATTTATGAAAGTTTGAGGGGATACTTTGCCTCCATCTTCACTCTTCTACTTTTGATGTCATGGTAGTAAATTTCTCCATAAGGTTGCTTAATTTATGTCAGGCTACACACTGTCTTATTCCAGAGCACATTAGTCTTCTAGTCACCAAGGTTACAACCTCAAACCTCACAGATCCTTACACTGATGTTATTTAATGTATTAAAATTTTATTTATTACTTTATTAATGTATGAAAACTTTATTTTCATATGTAGGTCTGTGGAAGCTGTCAACCAAGAAGCAAGTAAAAAATTCCACCTGAAATTCTTGCAGCATATGGCTTGTGTGGAGGACAGTCTAAATCGATTCGTCCAGAATGTAGCGACGTTCTGTTCCGGATTGCAGACAAACTTGGGTATGTTCAGAATATAATTTGTGCAGATGTTTCTAGCAGAATGCAAGCAGTGCGTTGGTGCATGGCTTTGGGTTTCGTTACTAAGGCTAGCATGACCCCATCCTTTTTAATAAATGGTGATGCTCATGACAGAAAGTTGACATGACAGGCTGGGGACAGGGATGTGAAGGAAGCTAGTAGCAATTTTAAAAATGTAATAACATTAACCATACTCATATGTGTCAATGACACTGAATGCTAGGATCACAATACACCTAGGAAATTCCATATTCATGCTGGGGGCATTGACATGTTTGTCACATAGTTTGTTGCTAGTCACCCTACCATGCCGAGTTTTCCTGGAATTGGTAGTGGTCACAGAGAAGTGCTGCCATGTCGGCATGGATGGAAGAGGAGGGCCTTCCAGACCTTTGCATTGCTGAGTCATATTCAAAGCAGTGGCTGTGTATCATGAGTGGTGGTGGGGGAGTGGGGAACTCTTCAATTTTTCATGTTCTCTGTCATGACAGATTTATTTGGCACATAATGTACAACAATGGTAGCTACACAGAATCAAGATTTAATTCTCACTTTAAATGACCGATAGAGATTAGGCATTTGAAATTTTTTGTGGAGACTATAAACACTCCTGCAGAAAGCACAAAATATTTTTGCATGCTGAGTGAAACTATGGGTTTACATCATAACAGGAACGTATACCTGTAGAAATTATGGGTATAAATGAACCTTGTGTAATTATTAATATATAATTCTTGTTGATCTCACAATATAGACTGAAGAATATAAAATGGGTTTCAGTTTCTTCCTAGGACACTTGTTTATATTGTTGTAAGAATTTTGAGATTAATTTATTGTGTCTATGGGACTCTCTTCATTAGTGTGATTTAGTGCTCTAGTGAGCCTTGATATGCATTTTGTGAAGGTGTTTGTGCCTGCTACGTGTAACATCCACACGTATTGTTTTGTGAAACAGGTGAACATCTCAAGAATAGAAACACTGAGTGGACGTCACTTAGCAATGAAATCTCTTCACTGGTAGACAGTCAAACATTTCTGATTCAGGAATTGGAGATGATGACATCCAACAAGGTAATGTGCATATATTATGAAAATGTTTTGTATTGCTGTTGTCACTGTATAGTATGCTTCTGAATTATTAATATTTGTCTCTAGAGTGTGAATTATTTCAGTCACACTGCTTGGTGGGTACTTATATCTGACTGCCATTGTGGTTTATAAATTTGGCAAGGGTACATACTGTGTTTCCCAAATAGTGGTGGTGGTGGTGGTGGTGGTTGTGCCAACAGCCATGGCAGCGACACTGATGGTGGCAGTGACAACTTTAGACAAAGAGTCCAGTCTGTGTTTTTTATGCATCTGTCCTGGAGTGGAGAATAAATTTGTCTCTCCTTAAATGTTGATGTTTTGGTTAGTGAGTGCAAGCTGTCCGAGATGCTGTAAAACCCTGATTATCCAAACTTTTACTAACTTACATCTCTGTTAACTGAGCCATGTGATCATACTACAGTTCTTGGTGTTTATGACAGTGAGTCAGAACATCCATAAAACAGGGCATGAAGTGCATATGCATCCAATTTAACTTTCATGTACATACTTCTGTACTATATTTTGTTCAGTAACAGTTTTTTATCATTCCTTTTAAAAAATCAGGAAGTTGTATATTAATAATTGTCCAACGAGATGCAACACAAAGCAGTCTATTTATTATTCTGCAAGTTCACTCTACATGTTTCAGGTGTCAACCACACCCATCATCAGGAGTAGACAAAAGTTAGCTTGGCTATATCGGAGGGAGGTAGCAGCACAGTACCGGAGGCTGTAGTTACAGTTTTGTGTACTCCTGATGATGGGTGTGGTTGACACCTGAAACATGTAGAGTGAACTTGCAGAATAATAAATAGATTGCTTTGTTTTGCATCTCGTTGGACAGTTATTAATATAGATCAGCGATGCACAGAACCATAAACATGAAATTCAGAAAGTTGTATTTTTTGGTCCCATCACCAAAGCAGCCATGGTCCTGTTCAGTGTTGATAATGTAGCCCCCACTGTACTAACACAAAGGGTTCAAATTTACAGAAATACTGCACTGCATATTGTGGGTGACTTTCATAGATGACTGCAGGAGATTAATCATAGGAGTCAAAATGAATTGATCTCTTTTGCCTTCTATGTTACAGTTCTTTATATTGATACTTAATTTTTTGATAAAGAATTTAAATGTTGTGCTGCTGGCACTTTGTGCAGTGTTTGGTGATTCTGAAAAAGATATGTGCTGTCAGCTGTGTGAAGTTCAGAGTAGCAAAAATCTGCTCTTATTTCTGAGTTTTGAGAGTAGCAGAAATCTGCTGTTGGCCCAGCAGTTCTGAGGGCAGCAGGACTCTGCTCATTTCTCTGGAGTTCTAAGAGAAGCAAAAATTTGCTTTTGGATCTGATGTTCTGAGAACAGTAGAAATTTTCTCTTGGCTCTGGAATTCTGAAAGTATCAGAAATCTGCTGTTGTCTCTGAAGTTGTGAGAGTAGTATAAATCTGGCCTTAGCTGTCTAAAGATTTGTTGTATTCTGTCTGCAGGTACAAAATGAGCAGCAGTGGATCAACCAGTACCTCACTTCAGTGCATTCGACATCAGATGGCGAGATCATTAATCTGCACCGGTTACTTGCAGACACATTCCTTGTTCCGATGCGTAATTTGGCTCATCATCTTCACCTTCGGGAGGCTGAAAACCAGGCATTGAGTCAAATGATTGTTAGCCAGGTATGGCAGAAAGCAGAGATCACAGGTGACAGATCCATGGTCTGTTAACAGTGCATCCACATGCTTGAAGGATCTCACATTCAGAAGGCAGTCACATGAAAACCACACATTACAAGTCTCCATGAAAGTGAATTTTCATTCACGTATCATTTAAACTTGTGAACTTGTGCACATTGAAGCAGTCACACATTTTCTGAATGCTGTCTGTAATGCGTGTTTTAGTGATTCACCTGCAACCTCAGTATGGTAACAATGTTTTAGAAGACCTCTGTTAATCTTCTTCGTCTTTTTTTTTTCCCAGCTGCCATTGCCAAGATATTGCAGCATGTTCATTTATTGCTCCTCTTTTTGTCAGGTGGATCAGCCACCAGTACCCTTCCATGTTATGCCACTGGACTGTCTGTTGGTGACCATATTAAGTGCATTAAGCTTCCTTTCCACCCACAAGATCTTTCCTAGGGTACAGTGGCTGGGGCATGTTGACCACCCACCTCCATCTAGTGCCAAGGCTAAAGAAGGAGTAGTGGTATACCTTTGCTCTCACTCTGGGCCTTCATGGCCTGTTCTACAGTGAACTTTTACCACCTACAAGGTTTCAGTAGCAATCACATTTTTTAATGATGTGAATTTTACTCACTACATATCTCAGTGCCTCTGTTTCAACAGGTTTTCAGATTGTGGCATAACCTACCCATACAGTCTGGCACTGAGAGGATTAAGGTTTATCTGATTAGACATGCTATTGTGCCTTTGCCTGTGTGCCTTCTATGCGTTTTTAAAGAAAACATTTCATGTTTTCATCCATATCTTTCCCTCATTAAGTGAACATTTATATGCATCTCTCATTCAGCAGACTCTGTAGAGCCATGATATATGGTGCTTCCTCATTTATCTGGGTGTAAGATGACTTCAAATCTTCGATAAGCCCCTACTAAGAACCATGCCTGTATGGAGAAAGACATACATAGTATGTTGATGGCAAACATCCTAATGTGCAGTGTGTTAAAGAAGATTGTAGGTTGTGTCTAACCGAAAATTGGATTCTTTAGTTTAGATATGTATTAGTTTCATATAGGCAACAAGCAAACATGTGAAAGATAATAGATATTTGAAAACATGTTTCAGATATTATTTACAGTATTATGTGGGTTTCATTCTTTGTGATCTGTCTGTCATTGCCATTCCCATCTTCATTGTCTTTACATTTCCCATAGTTTTTCCCACTCAGAGCTGTGTTATAATTTGGTATATAATGTGATAATTTTGACAGGCTCAGCAGATGTTTGAAGCTTTGCAAACCTTTGAACTTGAACACAGTGATGGCTTGTCAAAACTTCGAAACAATATACTGTTCCGTACCAAGGAACAGCAGCAGGCTTTGGAGAACTCACAAGAAGCATATCATGGCATGGACAACACACTGAGCAGGTACAAGCAGGTAACTCACATCACATTATTTTTTCGAGCATGTTTCTTTTTATACAGCTAAGTGCCGTATGCCCGAATGGAAGGTGAGTGGGCCTTAGGCATAATAATTATCTGCACATGGAGAGTGACCTGATATATTAGTTTTATGTAGTTTTTTCAAGTGACTCTTCCATTTTCATTAGCTTATACCTGTTCCTGGATTCAAAGTTTCCCCTGTAAAAAGTGAAATTTTCAAAGTTGTGCCAAAACTTCTGTAAGAATTATGTTATATTTTTGTACATATGAAGTTCTGTAAATAGTTTTCCCACGTTAGGCATTTGTTTTTTGGGATATTCATAAAAAGCTTCCCATTTAATATGTTTAAAGAGCTTTACAAACATTATATAATTTCTTGATGGTTGAACTGTACCGCTGTCAGTGCCTGACCGTAGACCACCTTTGTCACTGAGTGTGGCCTGTGATAGTTGTATATCTTAGTCAGGTATTACTGGCAGTTTCTTGGTCTGCAATTTTCAGGAAATATGGTAATGTCAGATTGCAAGTACAGAACTAGATGAATTCTGTGTATGGGATTATTTTTACACTGCACAGTATTACTGAATTTCAGTTGTATCAATTTTCTTTTCTCTTGCTAGACTCTCCTAACAGATGTTCAGCAGTTAAAAAGCTTGGCAGATCACATTCTGGGCATCCATGTAGATTTTGAGAACCAGTTCAGTGACAACAAGAATAAAATCAAGACTGGGTTGTCAGTTGCTCAAGAGAAGTGTGACCTCTTATCCAAGGAGTCATCAACTATTACAGACCTGCAATGGATGAGAAGCGGGCACCTCAGTGCTTATGAGGCACAAACAGAAGAACTGTTTAAGAGCGTTGGCGTCTCCAGAGAAACAGTGTGTATAACTTCTGTACAAGAAGGCAAACTGCTTAGTATTTTTTTT
>Ga0131853_10027808_pt1 | contig 10138 bp, 2 predicted proteins | sample TergutLab28metaG_FD_92764 | JGI IMG/M metagenome (GOLD analysis project Ga0131853, IMG submission 92764) | Labiotermes labralis P1 segment gut microbial communities from Petit-Saut dam, French Guiana - Lab288 P1 (version 2) (version 2) | ecosystem: Host-associated > Arthropoda: Insects >... | reverse complement strand
GGATGTGGGTATATGGACTGGATTGGGCTGGCCCAGGATAGAGACAGGTGGCGGACGCTTGTGAGTGCAGTAATGAACCTTCGGGTTCCGTGAAATGCGGGGAATTTCTTGACTAGCTGCAAAGCAGTTAGCTTCTCAAGAAGGACTCTGCACCATGGAGTAAGTAAGTAAGTAAGTAAGTGTGCTGTATGCAGATGTCTGTCTGGATCTGTGTGATTCGATGAGATTTTGTCCTGTTAATATGTTGTCACTGTTAATTTTATACAACTTAGTGTATATCAGTATTATTTACAGAAAAGTAATTTATGTTATGTGCACAGTGGTTAAGGTGCTGCGCTACAAATCGGAAGGTCGCTGGTTCGATCCCAGCTGGTGTCATTGGAGTTTTTCATTGGCGTAATCCTTCCGATCGCACTATGGCCTTGGGATCGACTCAGCCTCTAACAGAAATGAGTACCAGGAGCATTTCCTGGGGGCAAAGGCGGCCGGTGCGTAAGGCTGACAACCGTACCATCACTCTAGGCCATTGTCACGTAATCTGGGAACCTTAACTTCCTGGAATCCTCTGGGCACCTAGGGCCTGTAATGGGACTGTGAAGTAACATAATATGGAAGTCGGTGTGTTTGAATTTTGACGAGCTCTCGCTTAAATTGCTCCACTGTGCAGCGCCGCAGACTGACATCGAACCAAGTTACCTTGGACCCGATTCTACACTGGAGCCTTTCGGTTTGTCCTCGGCACCCGGTACAGAACTGTTATAGCTACAGACTGACCTCGGGACGGACGCATCTAACACTGGCCCTCAGCAGCCTGGGACGCTACTGATACTCAGCCGTTATCTGACAAGTGACCAAGGGACGCAACTCTTCTAGCTAGTGGCGAAATTAAGAATGAGTGGATTATACCTCCTCTCCCAACATATTTCTTTATGTCATGCGTGAGGGCAATTTTAGCTGTCAGTAAATATTAAACCTGAACTCCTGCGTAGTGGGGGACCGCGGTAGCACAGTGATTAAGGTGCTGTGCTACAAATCGGAAGGTCGCTGGTTCCATTCCAGATGGTGTTACTGGAATTTTTCGTTGACATAAAATCCTTCCGATCGCACTATGGCCCTGGGGTCGACTCAGCCTCTAACAGAAATGAGTACCAGGAGCATTTCCTGGGGGTAAAGGTGGCCGGTGCTTAGGGCTGACAACCTTACCACCATCCTGTGCCGTTTTCATGTAATCTGGGAACCTTAACTTCCTGGAACCCTCTGGACCACTCCAGGCCTGTAACGGGACTGCTTTACCTTACTCTGCATGGTGCAATTAATATTCATTTTGAGAACGAAGTTAGTGCCACTGAAGTTAGATCTTCGTACGAATAAAACAGTAAAATGGAAACGTAAATCGTATCCCGGTGCAATAATAATTTATTGTGTAAGTTGACATTAGTTTTGACGAAGCGCTAGATCTAGAATCGTTTCCCTTCGAACAGAGCTGTGAACAGTGAAGAAAAACAGCAATAACAAAACAGAATATCTCAGCGACGTGACATGGAACGGCAATCGATAGGGAGGGCCGGCTATCCCACAGGTATTGCTGTTGAACAGGGGATCATTGCATCATAGAATAAGCTATGCTTCATTTTCAATAGGGGATGTGGAAGGGGCAGAAAATTGAATTCCATTTGGCTCATTGGCATTTGTTTATCGCAGGACATGCGAGTTTAATCGGTCGTGAAACGAGGCATGCGTCCTCTGTGCATCGCACTCACGCCAGAGTGGCGTAAGTACATTTAGCGTGTTTGGTGCTTACAGCGACTCTTCGCCAGTTCCTCCTCAACAAGCGACAATCGCCCGTGTTTTTCGCATCGGGTAATGTGTTTGTTCGAAGCGTTACGGATTTTAATTTGACGTTATAGTACTGATTCTCTCTAAGGGCCCTCACTATATTACGGTTTAACACGACCAAAAAGAAAAAAATTTAGCACCAGCCATTTTGTGTAGGGTTGTGTATTTTTATGATGATGGCACGTAACACCTCAAATTGCTAGCAGCGTCGTTTATTCTTGGAGCATTAAACGATGCCTGTTGCAGTGGGTAACGTACGTAATTAAATTCGCTTCTGTCTCTCTTTTCGCCAAACCATCTCTGTCTCTCCATTGCTATGAAGCGCTGTACCGGTTCTCCTCTGCTCTGGACATTTCGGGTCGCAGTCGCTGGTTCGTAATTAAAGTGTTTTTAAATTTACCGTTAATGAACGCAACTTTGGAACAAAAATGTATCAAGCCTGTTTAACACATCTGTCTGATTTAAGACGGAAAATGTTTTGCTTGAGGTACAGTAAAAGAGGTACACTGTCATTTACCTTCTTTGTCATCCGAAAAAGTGATTCCACTAAGTATCGGGTGCTGGTTTAAAATTTCGGTCTCTTATTCGATTTAGCCGTTTCCCTCAAATATTATGTGAGTCTTTCCTCATCTGTTATCAGATATTGCTGTCTCTGGCTTTTCGAGTAGAGAAGGTATGCTTTACAGTTGAATGATACTAACAAAAGCACTTAATGACCATTACACAAGAATAGCATGGAAGACTTCAACAGCGCCGTTGTGAAATGACAGTCCTTCAATCTGGACGACTGTTGGGGTGCGCCAAATTTAGGCCGAGCAATTTGAAACAGAATCTGACCTTTTCTTCTTGCAAAACAACGGGCATTCTCTGAGATGTTCCACATTCCCTGAAGGCAAATACCTTATTGCACTGAAATAGCCAACGATCATCTTAGTCATATGTCCACTCTGTGTTCCGAAACGACTGACCAACATGGAAAAACCCACACATCATACGTAGACTATAAGTGATTTATCTTGTATTTGCCGTCTCGTAACGGTAAACAAAATGGCGATGTTAATGTCTCTGTCATCCCATATTGGCTTTTGTACCCTTAGGCAGGGGTGCACAAAACCCGGGCGACTAATTTTTGTACAGTGACACCTAACATTTGTTGGTCCTCAGTGCGGAACTTGCTTCAAGTCATCCTTCTGACGCCTAAGATTTTGAGTTGGCTGCTAGGTTTTATGTTGCAAAGTCGTAAACCCTGTCCTTATGAAATACTCTTATATTTCGTGCACATGGTATGAACCACTGTCCTCAGAAACAAACATGTGAGCATATTTTATTCTGCGACCTGTGACCAAATCCTGTTGCACCTTTTATTGTTATGTTACAGGCCTATTTATAAACCCTATGCTGCGACGTAGTCCGGATATTTCATTACCAGCAATTCTCGGTGTCCCAGCGACCTGCCTGCAGAATTGTGTGGTTTTACAAGATTACCATTTAGCGCTAGAGGGAACTTGAGGTTTTAAATTGCATTATTGTATTTCCTATCGTAGTCAGCCATTATCATATGTGACTTTAATTCGGTAAGCCGGCGCAATTTCAGTCTCTTGCCGCTATGCAAATGAGGCCTTCGTTCTTGTGGAATGTTAGACAGCGCTGATTGGTACTTAGTTACCGACGTTTCGGGACAGCAGTCCAAGATCCAATCTACTTCGACTGCCTGACCTTGAAGATGGGATCGATAGACAGTCCCGAAACGTCGGTAACCCAATCAATAAACGCTGCCTAACATTCCAGAAGAACGAAGACCATGGTGTCAGCTAGGGCCTACAAGTTTGTTCGTAATGTACCAGTGAACCCACGTTATTAGTAAACATTTAACAGACAATGACAGTTTGGGAAATTAATTGAGGACGGACTGTTGAATCTGTGACGTCACGTCTAGGTCTGTACAGGCTCAATTAGAGGTGGGAGTAATAAACATTTCAAAGCCTTGCGGTAAATATATGTACAACCCACTTTAGCATGAAGAAATTCTGCATGTGTAATTTATATGGGACTCGGGATATCGTAGTGCATATAGCGACTCGCTACTGGCTGGATGGGCCAAGGTTCGAGTCTTGGTAGGGGGCACGAACTTTTCTCTTCTCAAAATGCCGTCCAGACCTGCTCTGGGGTCCCATCAGCCTCTTATTCAATGGGTTCCCGGGCTTTTCCGTGGGGGGGGGGGGGCGTTAAAGCGGCCAGGGCGTGAAGTTAAACACTCACCTTCATCTAGAGCCGAGGTTAAGAATGAAGAGCCATGCCTCTGTTCACCTTGTATGTCTTCATATTGAGGGCAGAGAGAAAATTTCTATCTCTAATTTTGACCAAAGACAGTTTTCAACTGGTTGAAGTAAGTTTCGGTTCACCGGAACCAACAAACAACGGACACCGGATTGTTAACCCTTACAATGTTTGCCACATGTCACATGTGCTATGGGCTATGCATTTTCTTAGCTCTACTTCTAGGAATCTATTGTTATATTCACTTATTTAACGAGGGTGGATAATCGGAATTGATACAGCCACTGCAGACAGAATCATGTCTGTCTATATAGCATTTAATCCAACAATTGCACAATTAACAACAAACAACCATTTATCACTTTACGATGTGCCTCATACATGTTTCGGCCTTAAGACGGACAACACCGAGGAGGTCTCCAATGAAGGAATATAATAGTGGCGGATTATTTTACATATGTATGTATGTAGAGTCAAAAAGTGTTGTGAAATAAAAATGGAAAATATTTCAAATACGGACTAATTATATATCTGTCTCTCCGTCAGTCACTCCGCCTGCGTTACGTCATTACAGGTCCAGAGATACGACAGTCGAACGAACCTTCTTAGAACCGGCACGTAAAATGATATTTTTTTATGAAGTGTGTAATTTTCGTGTATCAGAATTTATAAAATGCCGATGGTGTCTCGCAGTCAAAGCCGGAACATGCAGCCGTGAATAATATATACGGGCTAACTGTGGTCTCTACAATTTCAGTTGACATGTCGCCGTGTCTATACGAAGTTTTGCGCAGCGCCAGCACGACTGAAATCTTGATTAGAGTATCCTGTATCCCGACTGACATTCCTCGTGGTTTTACTTATTCTGTCAAGACAAATGGCGCGGACGATCATTGACGTAGCTTACAGTCCCATGTCTTTTCGCCGTACCTAGCCAAACTGTCTTCCAAATAAAATATTACACGTCAGTCGATAACACAACATTTACCTTTACCTTACTTACTTACTTACTCCATGGTGCAGAGTCCTTCTTGAGAAGCTAACTGGTTTGCAGCTAGTCAAGAAATTCCCCGCATTTCACGGAACCCAAAGGTTCAGTACCGCACTCACAGGCGTCCGCCACCTGTCTCTATCCTGGGCCAGCCCAATCCAGTCCATATACCCACATCCCACCTCCTGGAGATCCATCCTAATATTATCCACCCATTCCGGATTGTTTTGCCTCCAGAGCAAGCATCCCGCATGTGAGTGTTTCTTAACAAAGTTTTTACAGGGAGGGGTTGTTAGCACCTCGCCCAACCCCCAAGCTGGAGGACCACCCCTCGTCGGCTGTCCGCTTCTGCTTATTCAATATATTCGCAGCTACCCTCCTTATCGGAGGCCGTTCCGCTATCCGCAACCTGAGGACGCGCCATGCCGTGGTGACAGGGACCCACTACATTATACAATGGTATATATGTCAGGGCGACATTTGGGATCCCACAATGCAAAAAACTGAACAACGCTTAGATGTGTGTTCTTGGAGGGCCTGAGGATGACCGACTAGGTCGAAACATGTCGCCCTGACATATATATCATTGTATATAAAATAGATGTTGTGTTATCGACTGACGTGTAATATTTTATGTGTATGTTATAACACTTCGGGATGGAAAACGTCAAACTGTCATCTCTTTTCGCCTCTAAATTAGTGACGAACCCAACGCACACACTTGTGTTCTGGATACGGTGCTTATGTATGTGAATAATCAAAACCAATCTAACCGCCACGTGACTTCAATCAGTGACGGATTTTTTTTTAACATTATGGTTTGTATTTTAAATACAGACTACAAAGGGAACAAAAAGGCTTATTAGATATGTAAACTGTAATAGCAACATTGTTAACTGACTGAATAAGGAAGTTGACAAATCGCAATATTGCTTTTGTTTGTAGTTTTGTTCTTTTTTATTTTTTGATCGTGGAAATGTCCTTAATGGCGATGGGATGGCGCTAGCAACTTTTGGTACTGGACGCTATACTGACGAGGCCCGTTGTATAACATAATGTAACATGCAATGCGAAAGTACTGAGTACAATTTGAAGATAGACTTGAAACGCTTTCGCCATTTGGGCATAAAGAAACAAAAATGTGAATATGCATGTGCCAGTATGAAAAAAAAAAAAGGCTACACGCACAAAGAATGAGTGTTCCAGAACGGACACATTCATTTCTGAGTTTTAAAACAAACCGGTCCCTCTGTTTTTATATAGCCACTAGGAGAGGCGGTCAGTCAGTCGGGGGATGGACTATAAATGTATGCTTGCGCACGGCTTTGGAAGTCCTGTCTCATACATTTTAATAAGGGCCGTGTAAAAATGAAATAATATACTGCGTAATAGTTAATTATGGGAAGGCGTGCAGTAATTTCTAAATGTTAACACGCGTGTCCGTTTGCATTAGAGAGCTTTGCACATCAGCGTCTATCGAAGCTTAACAAGCTTTGTCAGTACACTAGGTCTGTTCATAAAAAGAAATTTCGGGCTTATGGAAAACTTAATTACTGCGTGATTCTCAGACAATGGACAGTAGAGTTTTTTGTTTGGAGGCCATGCCTTCGTGTTTGTGAGACATTCAGAGTAACGCGCTGTGTATCGCTGCAACATAACCACTTCCGCCGCGGTATAAATGAGACCTTCGCTCTTCTGGGAAGTTACACAGCGTAGATTGGTAGTTAGATACCGACGTTTCGGGACAGCCTATCGGTCTCATGTTCTTCCTTCCTCTCCTTCCACCTTCGGAATCCTCCGCCCTCCACTAACCCATGGACTAGCGTCACGTTCTCTTTGAACCAATCACCGCCCACGCCATTCCCTATGTAACTGCGGGCTTTCTTCTTGAACTGCTTGGCCTTAGAAGGTGGAATCGATAGGCTGTCCCGAAGCGTCGGTAACTAACCATCAATCTACGCTGCTTAACATCCCAGAACAGCGAAGATCTAATTCCAAGAAGACTTTTGGACCCTTGATTATAGGACAGATAGTTCGTCCCGAAACGTCTAACTACCAATATACAGTACGTAACATCCCAGAAGAGCCAAGTTCTCAGTCGAGGAAGACCCTTGATAATGGGGCAAATAGGTTGTCCCGAAGAGTCGGGTGACATCCCAGAAGATCGAAGAACTCAGTAGAGTCGTAGTTGTCCGTTTCAACTATCCGCTAAAATACCGTGATAGCTCAGTTAGTATAGTGACTAGGCTACTGGCTAGATGACCTAGTAGCCGTAGTTCGATTCCCGGTAGAGATTTTTCTCGGCACCAAATCTTTCTGATCGGCTCGGCGGCCCACCCAGCCTCCTGTTGCATGGATACCGCTGGCTAGTAACTCTGACAACTAATTGACGTTAAGAATGAGTGGATCTACACCTCCACTCCCGCGTGTGCTGTCATGTAGCTTTGAACTGTTCACGAGATTGCACTTACTGAAACCTTCCGCCTCCCGGCACACTGTAGCGAATTTAATTGTTATGGGCTCGATTTCTTTACTGATTGGTTAAATGCTTACTGTTTGACGGTGGCAAATTTGAGTTACCCTATTAATTACAAATGAATACTGTAATCGGCCAACAAAACACTATACTATGTGCCGAAAGAATAAGGTTACATGTTATTGCTAAAATGATTAGCCATCAAAATGTGTATATATGTATTCCCTTTTTTATTCTTGTAATTAGGCCTGATAATGGCTAATCATATTTAGCCGAAATATTTAGCCTTATTCTTCCTGAATATGTTATAATGTGTTGGCTGATCCTAACATTCATTTCTAAGTGCTTCCTGACTGAATGGTTCCCGCTGGAACAAGAACAGTCACTGCTGTTACGGCGGTGCACATTTGTGGCATTAGCTGGAAGGGCGCGGATCTTTTACTTACTTAATCCTTGCAGCCACTCAATGGCCCTGGGGTCGACTTAGCCTCTAAAATAAATGAGTACCAGGGATGTCTGCTGGGGGTAAAGGCGTCTGGTGAGTTAAACTGACAAACTTTCTACCTTCATGTACTTATTATCTGGGAGTCTGAAAGTCCTGAAGCCCTGGAAGTGCGTTCAGGCCTGTATAGGGATAGCTTTACCGTTTTGTCTTCACGTTTGTAGCACTGAAAGAGAAATGCTGGTAACAAATCTCAGTTTGAAGTAGTGCCGGGGCTCAGGAGAGTGAAAGGCGACCATCCTTAAATAGTACTGATTCTCAACCCCATGCTTGACTGTTAAAGGCGGGCCAGCAATATTTGATGTCATAATTGTGTTCCAGTGTTTGTGTAAACGGAAGGATTATTTATGGAATAATGCTCTCAAATGATACCAAACATTTTGAGATGCCTTAGCAAAATGGCGAAACGCGACTGTGAGCTTTGTCAGGTCATGTCTGTCTGTCTGTCTGTGTGTGTCTGTCTATCTGCCTATCTATCTATCTATCTATCTATCTATCTGTCTGTCTGTCTGTCTGTCTGTCTGTCCGTCCGTCCGTCCATCCGTCCACCCATCCATCCATCCACCTACCTGCCTGCCTACCTACCTACCTATATCTATCTATATATCTATCTATCTATATCTATCTATCTATCTATCTATCTATCTATGTATCTATCTATCTATTTATCTATCTATCTATTTATCTATCTATCTATCTATCTATCTATCTATCTATCTATAGCTATACCTATACCTATATCTATCTATATCTATCTATCTATTTATATCTATTTATCTATCTATCTATAGCTATACCTATACCTATATCTATCTATATCTATCTATCTATTTATATCTATTTATCTATCTATATCTATCTATCTATATCTATCTGTCTGTCTGTCTGTCCTTCCGTCCGTCTGTCTGTCTGTTTATCTAACCAACTAAATAACTGACTGCCAAACTAACTATATATCTATTTAACTAACTAATTAACTAACTGACTGACTGACTGACAAACAAAAAAACTGTCTCCATGGAACAAAGTTCTTCCTGAGAAGCTAACAGTTCCTCAGCTAGTCAACAATTTCCCATGACTGTAAGAAACCCGAAGAATCATCCCGCATCCACAAGAACCCGTCACCTGTCCTTATCCTGAGCCAGATCAATCCAGTCCATGTCCCCAATCCACTTCTTTAAGATCCATTTTAATATTATACTCCCTTCTACGCCTTTGTATTCTATGTTGGCTCTTTCTCCCCAGGTCTCCCCACCAAAACCCTGCATGCAACTCACCTGTCTTCCATACGTGCCACATGCCACGCCCATCTCATCGCTCAAGAGGAAAGAACTTTTTAATTTTAAACATTGTTCTATCAAAAAATGTATTTCGTCCCATCCTTCCATGTAAAGCGTATTTGGCATAAGAAAGTAAATTAACTTGTCCCTGTATTTGGTGGTCGCTGGATCGAGCCCAGCTGCTGTCAGAGAATTTTTCATTGACAAAAATCCTTCCGATCGCACCATGGTCCTGGAGTCAACTCCGCTTCTAACAGAAATGAGTGTCAGGAGCATTTCCTGGGTGTAAAGGCGGCCGGTGCGTAAGGCTGACAACCTACCACCATCCTGTGCCGTTGTCACGAAATCTGGGAATCTTAACTTCCTGGAAACCTTTGGGCCTGTTCAGGCCTGTAACGGGACTGCTTTACCTTCACCTGTATTTGGTACATCCTTACAAAAATGTGACTGAAATTCAATATGGAAGACGCCAAAACCTCCTGAAGTAATTCCAGTTTTCAGTTATTAATCAATGAGTATAATTTACGTTACATATTGTAGGTGGATATTAATGTCTACATTCCCTTTAAAGCCGAAGCGCAGACTGCCTTATTTAAAGCCCCAGTCCGTACCGCGCTGTAAACACTTTTCATCTCGGTTACAAAACCCAATCCGTTTATGCAGTAAGTGGCACAAGTCGCTGTTTGTTCTCAGATAAATACAAAACACATAAATACAGTGTGGGCAGACCGTACAGTTGTTGAATGTTATACTGGCGGTACATATAGTGACCACTG
>Ga0131853_10027806_pt1 | contig 10139 bp, 4 predicted proteins | sample TergutLab28metaG_FD_92764 | JGI IMG/M metagenome (GOLD analysis project Ga0131853, IMG submission 92764) | Labiotermes labralis P1 segment gut microbial communities from Petit-Saut dam, French Guiana - Lab288 P1 (version 2) (version 2) | ecosystem: Host-associated > Arthropoda: Insects >... | reverse complement strand
CATTTATTGTTTTTTTTTTTTTTCGCACCCCCCCATAAAAATTATTCTCCCTGAGGTAATTAAAAAAAAAGGGGGGGGGGGGGGGGCAACACTTTACTATAATTTGTTGGAAAAATGTAACATTATGGGCTTACTTAATTGGCACTAAAACCAACATGGCAACCTATACTTTTGTTAACTTGTACATGCTGCGGACTGCTTAATATAAGATTGCAAGTTGGTATAAAGCCCTTTCTTAGAACCTGTGTTCAATAAGCTGTCGCACGTATTTTCGGCTGATTTTCCGCCACTCTGCGTCAGGTAAATCCTCGCGTGCCTTTGGGCACGCCACGGATTAACCCTCCTTGATTGGCGGAAAATCAGGCTCGAAAATCCGCACAACTCATTATTGAACACAGGTTCTTAAAACATAAAGACTTGGACGATCTCTTTAACAACGTGATTGTTATTTCTACAGACAAAAAGGTAGAAAAAAGGTATTGACATCTGTTTATTTATGTTATAAAATAAAGAGGATTGATGTTTGTGTTTTTACAGGCAACGGCATCAAAATCTTTTATATCCTAGGAGGGGATAATTATGAAAAAAAGGAGAATTGCATCATGTGTCATAGGAACGGCCATGGCTGCAGCATTTGTATTTGCGAGTCCCGCGAGTACATATGCCGTGCCTGCCAATCCCTTTGCTTTTGTCTTCCAACAGGCGGACGACAGCGAGATTACCTTGAACTTCCGAGGCGATGAATTTTTTGCCTGGTGGGAAGATGTAAACGGCAATATTGTAGCTTTTGATGAGGCAGGCGGCAATTGGCATTATGCTTACGTTGTTAACGGAACAATATCGCCTATTGGCCAAATTGCGGGCCAATTCGATAGCGATGCCGGAGGGCCTGCGAGGATTCAGCGCAATGCCGTATTACCATTGATTGAAAACGGCTGGCGTTTTGACCCGGGCAACCCAATGGTTGAATTTTTAAACGGCAATGTACTGGTTGACCACACACCGGTAGCTGTTATACCCACACAGCCCACACAACCCACACAACCACAAAACCCAATAATAGACATTACGCCCATACAGCCCGGGCAGCCCATAACGCCGCCCAGAATACCATCTATACCTAATGTTACAGCACCTCATACCGTAACGGGTACACCGGGGCCCGGACAGCCACCGGCTACACTACCGCCCGCAACACCTGCACCATCACCCACGCCCACACCCGGCGGAGGTACGGACATTGAAGAAGAGCGGGCCCGCACAAGAGGCGGCGGCAATATGCTTGGTGATGGATTTGCTGCAAACTTAGGCGCACCGACCGCACCGGTACTTAGTCCGATGGCTTCTACAGCGGCCGGCAATACCGCGCCGCATATCCAGACAAATCAGCGTCTGCTTATGCTGTTAGTAGAGTTTGATAATATGTCTCTTGTCAATGATTCGGCATTTTATCACAACAAATACTTCAACACAACGCCCGGTGCAATTTCTGTTGCCAATTACTTTAGAGATATGTCTGGTGGGCATAATATCTTCATCCCTGCAGGCAATGTAGTTAGTGGGGGAACATTCCGTGTTGCTTTACCTGATGCAGATATGACTTGGGCGCAAAACGGTGTTGATGTAACAATTACACCCAGTGTGCACAACGGTGTAGTTAATGTGAAGTTGCATATGAACCACCCCGTTACAGCATGGGCTACGCCAACCGGCCATCAGTCTGTAAGAGACGCTGTTACACTAGCTTTGGCAGCAATTTATGAAAACACAGATTTTAACTTCCAAAACGTGCATGTTGGCGCGGTATTTGCCGGCGGCGAAGCCTCCGACAACTATAACCCCGGCGGACAGATTTGGGGCCATGCATGGCAATTTAGAGGCTCTGATATAGGGCAAGAAGGCTGGCCACGCTATATGGCCTATGGTGAAAGGCAAAGAGATGGCCATATCATGGGTATCGGTATTGCTGTTCATGAACTGGGCCATGTTCTTGGTTTACCTGACCTATATGACCTCTCCGGGCAATCCGAAGGCGTTGGGCCATACAGCCTTATGGCTTTTGGTAGCTGGGGCCGTGGGCCGCAAGATGTGGCATCAGGCCACAGACCAACTGCTTTTGACCCATGGTCATTGATTCAGCTTGGATATGCTCGCCCAACCATCATATCATCTGATACGTGGCGTGGCAATGTAAATAGCCTTAACACCGATAATTACAATATTTTAATGATAACAAGCCCTGCGGGGCCATCCCAATACTTCTTGATAGAAAATCGCCAAATGGATAGCATGTGGGATGCGGGTCTAAGTCAATGGATTACCACACCCGACAGCCAAGGCGGCATTATGATATTCCATGTGGATGATGCTATGCGCTCTGCCAATCCGGCGGATATGAACCGCAATAACAACAACCGACATCACATGATGGTAGATGTGCGCGAGGCAGATGGCTCTGGTTTGCTTGGTTCTTCTGTGGTAAACTGGGCAACAATGCAGGATCACTTCTTTACAGCCGGCAGCTTTAACCAATTTAATGCAGGTACCAACCCAAACAGCCATTTCTTTACCGGCTCGGGCGCACCTGGTAGCAGAACTGTGGCCTCGGGCATTGAAATTATAGTCCACAGTGACCGCGGCGATGTGATGGAAGTTGAAATTAATTTGGAGCAGTCCGGTGGTGCAACATCGCCAGTCATAGGCGCACCACCACTTGGCGCAACAGGCGCGCCGGCGATTCCTATGCAGGCAGCGGCAGCACCACAAGGCGGGGCACCGGCTCCAACAGCGGAAGAATCAGCTACAGTGGCACAAAATCATACAAGAATACGCAACCAAGTGTTGCTAAATGCTGAAATGCCAACTCTGATACTACCGTATGGCGCCAGAGAAGTTCAGCTTTCGGCTCAAACATTGAATTTGCTGGTTGACAATATGGCTAGCCTAGCTATAAACTCCGGCACCCACACCATAGTGTTTCCCGATGTTCTCTTAGCAGAACTGGTTGAGACCGGAGGAAATGAGTTTATCATCAACATCCAAGATGTTAGTGTTAGCATAACATCAACCGGACAGCAACTATCAGGGTTGCACAACCTTTACCATATTTTTGGAAATTAACAGCTTATAGTAAAACAATCCCTGTGGAACCTATTGTTTCACGGGGATTGTTTTATTGCTCCGGCAGACCAAATATATCCGAATCGCTGAAAACCCTGATGGCTCTGAAATACTCGTTTTGACTGCCCACAGGCCGTCCTATTGTTATGTGAAAGTATGTATTATTAATGACCCTCTCCCATATCGTGCCCTCTTCAAAATAATGACCTGTTGAAAGACCTGGAATCCATCCCGGAGGCGGTGCTATAAGATGCCTTGTTACAGTGTCAATTTCACTGTTAAAATAATCAAAAACCTGATGTTTGTTATCAAAACCGCCGCATAGGAGCGTTAAAAAGATTATAATTTCTTCCCAATCTTCTCTGGGTGGATTATAAGCAATTATATAGGGAGATTCGCCGAAATAGGCTAAGAAAGAAATGAAAACAGCCCTTTCCCCATCTACCCCTGCGCTTGAAAGAAATCCAATCTGCAAGTCGTCCATGTAAAGAGTAAAGGTGTTCGGCGGTGTAAACCCTTGGGGAGAATAAGATTCCTTTACTGCCCACGGTAACCCTGATTCTTGGAGGGCATTGGCAATACTGGCTTGGCTTAACGGAAATTCAGGGATGGACAGAGCTTGATTTTTGGGTGTGCAGGCGGTGAAGCAAGCTAAAAGTGCGACAAAAATAGATAACAAAGCTACAGATGGTTTATTGCAACGCAAACATAAGAATACGTTCAAGAGCGCGCACCTCCTTGCGTTAGAATGACAGAAACACCACAATCAAGGGCTAAATAAAACAATATCAAAGGCCAATCCTTGATTGGCGTAGATAAAAATATTTTACTTCTTAGATTGTTTCGCAATAGCCCATACACTTCTTGTCCTAAAAACTCCACAACAAGCATTCGTTCGCGCTTCAACTCCTGAGAACTCAAAAGTATTGTTTAGGCCTTCAGATTCCATGCTTTCTAAAAAGCCTTGCAGGAAAAAGCCTGCAAAAATAACTAAATCGTCTGAAAGTGCCTCATCATAGATGTTTGTAAGCGTACCATCTGGTGTGACAATATATATGCGAGGAGCACCATCGAATGTCGTCCATATTATATCTACAGAATAACCAAGAGATGAATATGCTGCGACTAAATCCACCATGTTAAATTGGCAACTGATGTCATCACAACATCCATCGTTCATATGCAAAAATGCAACATCGTTGTTAAAATATAAATCTGCCGCGGCCGCAGTAGTGGTAGTACTAGAGATGGCCAAGGTAACCATAGTAAGTACTGCTATAAAAGTTCTCATAAATTTTTTCATTTGTATCCCTCCTAATTGAGTATATCATGTTGTAATACCAACTTGCAATCAAAATATCACTAACCGCGCGGGCCTCGCCAAAGTAAACTTTGGCATTACATAGCGTCACCTACAGCACGCACCCGCGCGCTAAGTGATATTAAGATTGCAAGCTGGTATAAAGTGTCAGCACAAGTTTATTTTATAGCATCTACCCTCCCTCATAATTTCAGAAAAATTTGTCAAAAGGTTTTTGTCGCTATTTACTTTGCGCGGTTAATCCGATATAATAACTAGGAGAACTTTTACTGCAAAATCGCAAAGGAGCGATATGATGACACGGAATTTAAAATTGGGGATAGATATAGGCTCTACCACGGTTAAACTGGCTCTTTTGGGCGAAGATGGGCAGGTTATGTTTGGCCGATACGAGAGACATTTTTCTAATATACAAGAAACCTTGAGCGGCTTGTTTGAAGCCGGGCAGCAGGAATTTGGCGACATTGATTTTAGCGCGCGCATTACGGGTTCCGGCGGCCTTACGATATCGGAATGGATTGATGTGCCTTTCGTGCAGGAGGTTGTTGCGGCCAGCCGTACCGTAGAGACCGTAGCACCCCAGACCGATGTGGCTATTGAAATTGGCGGTGAAGATGCCAAGATAATATATTTTACAGGTGGCATAGAACAGCGCATGAATGGCATATGCGCGGGCGGTACGGGATCCTTTGTGGACCAGATGGCTACGCTTTTGCAGACGGATGCCAAAGGGCTTAATGAGCTGGCCGAGGGCCATCAGGTTATTCATCCTATTGCTGCGCGTTGCGGTGTATTTGCTAAAAGTGATATACAGCCGCTTATTAACGAAGGGGCGGCAAAAGAAGATTTGGCGGCATCGGTTTTTCAGGCTGTGGCCAGCCAAACCATATCAGGACTGGCGCAGGGCAAACCAATACGGGGCAATGTGGCGTTTTTGGGTGGTCCCTTGCACTTTTTGCCCCAGCTACGTAAACGTTTTGAAGTTACGCTAAACCTACAAGAGGAAAACATAATAATTCCAGAAAATTCACATCTGTTTGCCGCTATGGGTGCGGCTTTTATGGCAGAGGGTGATATAGAGACAGTTAATTTTAAGCAACTTTTACATAATCTCGAAAACAATAAAAAAATTACCCACGAAATAGCCAGAATGGACAGCCTTTTCGATAGCCAGACACAGCTGGACGATTTTATGACGCGGCATAGAAAAGCCGCCCTTCCGCGGCGAGATTTGGCCACGTACAGCGGCAAAGTATACATAGGTATTGATGCAGGCTCTACCACAACAAAATTAGCTGTAATATCTGAAAATGGCGAGCTACTGCATTCTCATTACTCGGGAAATATGGGTAGTCCCCTAAAAGTAATTATAGCAGCACTAAAGGAGCTTTATGCAATTTTGCCTGAAGGGGTAACAATTGACGGCTCCTGTGTCACGGGATATGGCGAGCATCTGGCCAAGGCCGCGCTGAATATTGATCACGGCGAAATTGAAACGGTAGCACATTACAAGGCCGCCGCACATTTTGAGCCTGATGTAGACTTTATACTGGATATCGGCGGCCAGGATATGAAATGTATGCGCATTAAAAATGGCGTGATTGATAATGTGTTGCTCAATGAAGCCTGCTCTGCCGGTTGCGGCTCTTTTATTGAGACCTTCGCAAAGTCGCTTAACATGGAAGTGCCGGATTTTGCTGAGATTGCACTATTCGCAAAAAGCCCTATAGATTTAGGCTCGCGCTGTACGGTTTTTATGAATTCTCGTGTAAAGCAGGCGCAAAAAGAAGGAGCCGAAGTGGCAGATATTTCTGCAGGGCTATCCTATGCAGTTATTAAAAATGCCCTGCACAAGGTTATTAAGATTACAGACCCATCAGAAATGGGCAAAAAAATTGTGGTGCAAGGTGGCACATTTTATAACAATGCGGTGCTTCGCACTTTTGAGATGATTGCGGATGTAGAAGCCATAAGGCCTGATATTGCGGGACTAATGGGTGCCTTTGGCGCCGCATTAATAGCACGTGAGCGTAGAAACGATATGCAATCACCCGGCTTATTGACCGCCGATGAACTGGACAAGCTGGTTATAGAACCTATAATGACACGATGCAAATTATGTGAAAACAACTGTCTGCTAACCATCAATAAGTTCAATGGCGAGGCACGATTTATATCGGGCAACCGATGTGAAAAGCCGCTGGGCAAGATGGCTAACACTGATGTGCAAAAGGGTGAGGATCTATTTGAATATAAGTTTAACAGAATTTTTAGCTATGAATCCCTTGCGCCGGAAGAAGCCCGCCGCGGCACTGTGGGCATAGTTCGCGCACTTAATACATACGAAAACTATCCGTTTTGGCACACATTTTTCACAAAATTGGGCTATCGTGTGGTGCTTTCGCCCCATTCCTCCCGTGTTGTGTATGAAAAAGGGTTGGAATCTATGCCAAGCGAGTCGGTATGCTATCCCGCAAAGCTAGTACATGGCCATGTGATGGAGTTAATTGAACAGAAAGTGGGTATGATTTTTTATCCATCTGTTGTATATGAGAAGCGCGAATATGCTCAAGCCGCAGATTGTTTTAACTGCCCTATCGTTGTTAGCTATCCGGAGGCTATACGTGCCAATGTAGATGAAATACTTACAATGAACATTGACTATCGTAATCCGTTTATTAATTTAGACGACAAAAAATCTATGTTCACAGAGCTATGCCGCGAATTTCCTAATATTCTTGAAAGTGAGATGCGCGCGGCCTTTGATGCTGCGTGGGTAGAAACAGACAAAGTAAAAGCCGACATACGCAAAAAAGGAGAAGAGCTACTGGCAAGGCTGGAGAATACCGATAAATACGCTATTGTGCTGGCTGGGAGGCCATATCATGTAGACCATGAGATTCATCACGGAATACCGCAAATGATAGCCGCATATGGCATTGATGTACTGACAGAAGACAACATATCACATCTGGCTAATGCTCATGAAAGCGCGAGCGGGCCGCTTAATGTGCGTGACCAATGGGTGTATCATTCCAGAATATATGCGGCGACAGAATTTGTGTCAAAGCATCCTAATTTGGAGTTGGTACAACTCAATTCCTTTGGATGCGGGCTGGATGCGGTGTCCACAGATGAGGTACAGGATATTTTAGAAAGTGCCGGCAAAACATATACTTGTCTTAAAATAGACGAGGTAAACAATTTGGGTAGCGCGCGTATACGCATACGCTCGCTGTTTGCAGCTCTGGAAGAGCGCAAAAAGAAAGGCATAAAGCCCCATGCACCCAAACCACGCCCTGCTCGCGTTACCTTTACCAAGGACATGAAAAATAAGCACACCATTTTGGTACCGCAAATGGCACCGATACATTTTGGGCTGGTAAAGGAGGCTTTTGAGGTTTCAGGATATAATATTGTGATGATGCCGGCTATTGATAAAGAGGCTGTAGATATAGGGCTGAGATATGTCAATAACGACACATGCTATCCTGCTATTATAGTAGTGGGTCAGCTACTAAAAGCCCTGCAAAGCGGCGAATACGATCTTAATAATGTTTCTGTTGTGATGTCGCAAACCGGCGGCGGCTGTCGCGCATCCAACTATATAGCGTTTATACGCCGCGCCTTTCGCAAGGCCGGGTTGGCACATGTGCCTGTGATATCGGCATCTATGAGCGGTTTGGAAAAGCATCCGGGCTGGACATATTCGCTATCATCTATAAAGAGAGCCGTGCGGGCGTTAATTTACGGGGATTTGTTTATGCGAGTGCTGTATGCCACGCGGCCATACGAAGAGGTGCCGGGCAGTGCTGATGAGCTGTACGACCACTGGTACGAAATAGTTAAACTTGATTTGCGAAGCGGTAACAACAGGTCTTTTAAAGAAATTTGCTATGGTATTGTGCATGACTTTGATAATCTACCGCTTTTGGCTGTGATAAAGCCTAAAGTGGGCGTTGTGGGTGAAATTTTGGTAAAATATCATCCTACAGCCAATAATGACATTGTAAGCTTAATAGAAAACGAAGGAGCAGAGGCTGTTGTGCCTGATTTGCTGGACTTTTTCCTATATGGCTTCCATAATTCTAATTTTAAGCACGACCATCTAGGTGGTAGCCGCCTAAGCAAGGTTATAAATAATATGGCAACGGCAGTTATGGAGCGTAGCAGAAAGCATATGGTTGAAGCTTTGGAAAAAAGCTACCGCTTCCATGGGCCAAAGCCTATAGACCAGCTGGCAAAGGTAGCGAAACCCCTGCTTTCTATGGGCAATCAAAGCGGCGAAGGATGGTTTTTGACAGCGGAGATGATGGAGTTGTTACATACAGGCGTACCTAATATTATATGCACACAGCCATTTGCTTGTTTACCAAATCATGTAACGGGCAAGGGCATGATAAAGGAGCTAAAGAGGCGTTATCCTGATGCCAATATTGTGCCTATAGATTATGACCCCGGCGCCAGTGAGGTTAATCAGCTTAACCGTATAAAGTTAATGCTGGCACAGGCGCACAGACAGCTTGAGGTTGGCAAAGTGAAGAGGAAAGAAGAAGAAGAGGTGAAAGCATGAAAAAGAAATTTATGATTTTGGTTATGCTTGCAGTTGTTATGGTATTTTTTGCGGCTTGTGATGCGAACGAAGATGAAGCTCAAGACCAAGTACAAGCGCATGAGCCAACCCAGGGCTATGCAACCACTGTCAGCTTTGATGGGGACTGGACCCCTCAATCAATCATGATTGACTATGATTTGTATGAAATTCTGCAAGTTTCTGACAGACCGCTGTTTAGCGAAGATGGTAGTGTAAATCAAGATGTGCTGGACAGCCTTATGGAAATATTGAGTGACCCGCGCCTGGATCCTATGCTGCGGGAGCCAAAGTCTGAATGGCCGGGCACATTGCCTTTTAATGATGTGCCATATGTGGCAACAACAGCTGCGGATTTTTCTGATTTTGTGGTGCCTCAGCCCGATAATATGAGCCACTCTGGCGCGATAGCCATCAAACTATTTGAAACAATTCCGGGCAGGGTTGGAGTGCATAATGGCCACTTAACGGAGTTTACCAGCCAGTGGTGGCGGCTGGTATATCGCGCCACAGATGATGGCGATGATGTGCTGACGCTTTGGATGATGCAGCCATATCGCATAACGCCCTTTGGCGGCACGCGATACGACCATAATGCTGGCACTGTTGGAGACCGTTATATAAACCGCTTTCGTGACCCAAATGACGGGATATGGAACAGAATTTCGCCCGGCAATATTAATACTGTGTTAAGTGACGAGCGCATCGCCATGGGATTGCCGCCCTGCAATAATTACTTTTTTGAAGGAAATTTTAGTGTTAGCATCGCGAGATCTAATCTTTTAAGAGATATGGAGGCTATCTTTAATCAATTTGGTATTGAGAGTTATTTGGTTGCACCAAGAGACCTGCCGGGTCAATGGCAAAGTTCGGCTTATCAAACGGGTGCTAATATGAATTTTGTTTTTTTTAACACAGGCGAGTTTTATACAGCTAACGGTGACAGGGGCTTCATCGGCTCTGAAGACGCAAATAATGGGCTGGGCGCAACCGGCCTTATATGGGGAACTCATAGGCACTTTGCTTTGATTAACGGCAAAGACGGCCTTTCTGTGGGCCCGATTAATGGCCATTGGGTTAACACAAGGTTGGTGCCAACATATGATG
>Ga0131853_10027805_pt1 | contig 10139 bp, 7 predicted proteins | sample TergutLab28metaG_FD_92764 | JGI IMG/M metagenome (GOLD analysis project Ga0131853, IMG submission 92764) | Labiotermes labralis P1 segment gut microbial communities from Petit-Saut dam, French Guiana - Lab288 P1 (version 2) (version 2) | ecosystem: Host-associated > Arthropoda: Insects >... | reverse complement strand
TGGGCCTTCGTCGAAATTTAAACCAGTAAGGCGCAGGGTTTCGAAGATTGCCTCTTCGACTCCTTCAACATAGCGCTGCTGGTCTGTATCTTCTATGCGTAATATAAACGTACCCTTATCAACCTTGGCAATGAGATATTCATAAAGGGCAGACCGCAAATTGCCAATGGTCATAAAACCCGTAGGGCTTGGGGCATAGCGTGTGCGTATCATTAAAATGCTCCTCTTTTGTATGGTGTACTTAGTATTCTATCAGAAGGGGAAATGGATTGACAACTTTGCTGGGCTTTTTAACTTAAATTTAATAAATGTAAAAGCTAATGGGCCAGGTCAAAAGGGTCAAAAGGGTCAAAAGCAGATTAACACAGATTTTAAATATTTTATCTGTGAAAATCACGCCTTTGACCCTTTTTCTGTGGCCCATTATCTATAAAACTAGTACAACAGGTTAACTTCATATTCGCCTAATTAAAGCAAAAAAGCACTACAGCTTAGCCCGTCGTTGCGAGGCGAAGCCGAAGCAATCCAGCAGAGTCCACGGATTGCCTGGATTGCTTCGGCTTCGCCTCGCAACGACAGAGATGGAGGGTTTCCGTTTTTGACCTGGCCCATTTGCTATAACTAGCACAAGCTTTTTAGAGCCTGTCACCAATTTATAGCAACAAGGTCATTTTAAATATATGCCTGACAACATCACAGCACCGGATTGTGTTTGGTCAAACACAATACCAACTTTTGCAACCGCTGAAAGATTTATATCATAAAAATAAGAAAGTGGTATCCGCAATTCCCCAAAGGGCATAAACCCTACCCAAAACTGCCTTGTTTCTCCATCAAACCATTCCGCATCCCACGCATAACCTGGATGAAATGCCAGCGGGCTTGTTCCCATGGGGATTGTTATGCCTTGGTTGTTGCCATCACTATCGGTTATAACCAGGGTAAAAGATTGGTACTCTCCTTGTGGGTTAAGCTGGTTGGATGAATCAACTGCCACATACAAAGCCAATGAGCTGTGGGCGGTAAAATCATTCTCCCCAAGGGCAAATGATACTGTGCCGCCGCCGGCCTCCCATTCCAGGGCATACATTGGCCTACGGTTATGCCTGCCAAGGGCTGCCGGGTGATTAAATAACCCTGCGGAATATAGGGGAATAGCCTGCTCGTAATAAAAAGCGGACGCTGGGCCTGTAGTGGTTATATATCTATGAGCTGCATCTTCAGAAGGCAGCGCAAGCACCCGCAGCCGCCCTGGTATATATGTGGAAGCAGTAACAGCATAGCCAAACATTGTATTTGGCTGTGAAGCAGATGGGGCAAATACCCCCCATGGTTCACTGGCGTTTGTAACCACTGAAAGGAACGCAGCGGCATAGCGCATAAGGAAATCTTCCTGCTCCTCCCTTGTAAGCCATGTATCAACAGCTAGATGGGCGGCGTTCATGCTGTCTACCCGGTCATCTACCAAGACATCACGGTTAAAAAAGTTGTGATTTGCACCTCTTAGGTATACAAGTGAAGCAATGGACTGATTTTGCCCCAAGTGTAAAATTTCATCAAATACCAAATGCCCGTCGTGGGATAAAACATCCCCATCAAACTCTGGGATTATTATTCCGGTTGGGATATCTGGGTGAAATATATCCCCTTCTTCAAATATCACAGTTGTGCCAACACGGATGATGGATTGTATTCTTTCAATGTTGTTGTTTATGTCCCGTAGAACAATGCAATTTGCTACTTCCCCGCCTCTGGAGTGGCCAATAAGGTGTATTTGGCTTAAATCTAGCTTGTTTGTTAAATAAATGCCATGCCCCACATCCTGGCCTGCATTGGCATTTTCTAAAAAGCTTATGTGCCCATCAAATAAATCCATTGCCCATTCATTGTGAACAAGAGGTTCGCCCATCTCAAAGGTGTAATTTACCAGCACATTGATACTGATAGCGGCAAACCCTTCTGCTGCCAACTGCCTAACAAGATAGTCAAACCCCGCATACATATGCTCCCGGATGCTGGATATCCGCCTTGCGCCATGAAAAATCACTACAACTGGGTGAGGGCCCTCTGTTGAAGGGATGCTGATGATTCCGTCAAGGGGGGCAGAAATACTTTGGCCTCCTGCATTCATTAGCTCTATATCACCAAGCTGGAATGGGTGTACTTCAATATTGCTGGCATCAGCCAAGGCAAAAACCATATCATTTGCTGAAAGAACTGCCACTCCGGCATTGTTTACGCATCCGGCTGCAAATACAAGGATCATTAAAATAGACACTGCCAATGGGATCCGCAATTTTTTAATCATATTGCTCACCTTTTAGTGCATATCATCTGCGCCATGGGTATCAAGATGCACATGGCCGCCCATCCATGCGGCATTGCCCATGCCATATATATTTCTAAAAAACGCGATTGGCACATAAATATTGCCGTCTACAAGCAAGGATGGCTGCCACAATTCTATTGCATTGCCTTCAACATCAAAATCATAGGAACCTACTGTAAACACGATAGTACCATTTAACCCTTCCACTGTTACAACTTGTGGGTCAGAATATTCGATTGAGAAAACCGCCCCTAAAGCTTCAGCTACTGGTATAAAGGGAATATGAGTGGGGAAATCCTCGCCGCTTGCTGTATGCCAGTTAGCAGCTACGCCTCTTTCACCATCAATAATGATGGGGTATAGGGACCAGTCAATGCCGCCTGTGCCGTCTGGCTGGTAATCCGGCTGCTCGTTTTCTGGTACATCTTCTGCTTCATAGGGTGGCGGCTCGTTGTTAGGGGCATCTGCGTCTGCTCTGCCACAAGCGCCAAGCCCTAGGGCCATAGCTAGTAGTGCCATAATAAAAAATACTTTGAATTTCTTCATACTTCACCTCTCGTTTAATTAGTTGCTTACATAATCATTCAACGAGCATTTTATGAAGATGTTCCATTATATTACTTGTGCTATTTAGCAAACACAACTGTGACATGAGGCACAATTTCAATCCCGGCAAAAGCATCCCCCCATTGGGGAGCATAGCGCTGGTACAGGTTATATTGTTTTTTCCGCATAATCTCTAGCCACTGATACCCATCTGCCATAAATTCATCCTGCATCTTTTTTGCTGTGTTTTGTATCTCTTCCTTTATAGTATCCTCTGCCAATTTGGATGTATGCTGCAAGTCCATTCTCAGTTGCGTATAGGGGCATTCTTCAATATGCCCGGTGATATCAACATAAATATGGGCCTGTAGCCTGTTGCCACCCGCTTTAAACTCAACTTTTGCGGAGTGTTTTTCAACTTTTACCGGGACAGTATGGTTTTCAGATTTTACTGTTACAATTGCCCCAAGCCCGCCTTTATTTACACCCCACAGATAGCCCCGTAGTTCATCTGTTGTAATCTCCCCTATTTTTTTGCCATCCTTCAATATTACCGCGCCCTGGAAGTCCAGCTTATTATCCTGGGCTTTAATCACTGGTACAAGCACAGCTGCGTCATATTTCATCTGTGTAACCAGTTTATCTAGGCTTAATGGGAAGCTGGCCCCGCCTATTTTTTGTTTATCTTCATATATTGCCGCAATATATCTGCCGGGCCTGGCGTCGCCTTGGGGTCTAGCGGTTAATATATCCGCCCCTTTACCGCTGGATGCGAGTACGTAAACCGAGCGGGCAATTTCCGGGTGATAGTTAAAAATATCCAGGGCAGCGCGCAGTAAATCTGGTTTGTCCAGCAGGGTATCCCCCAGGGTCAGTATTTTTACCTGGCCAAAATATAATTGGGATTTTGTTTCGGTATCTATTATTTTTATGGCCTCCGCCACGGTTGGCGCGGAGGCTTTTACAATATGAGGCGGGGCGTCTTCGCCCTCGTCTTCCTTGCTGTCGTTGGCAGCGGGAAGGGATATGGTTACAGTATACCGGGTAGAATCATCAGCTTCGGCCTCTGCTGCGTCTATAGCAACTGCTACAACAAAGGCCCGGTTTTCTATCTCCACTTTGTCCCAGCAGGCGCTTAGGCCGCCAAGGGCTATAACTCCAATGGCAATAAGGGCAATGGCTTGTTTGCCTTTAATCTTGCCTTTAAGTTTGGATGCCAAGATTAATATCAGCGGCAAGGCTACAAGATAAAATACCCCAAGGGTGATATACATCAGGTCAAGATTTTGATAAATAGCTGCCTCGTCCCATGGGATGAAGGTAACGCAAAATGCAGCGGCGGCTGTAATAACCACACCAACCTGCCAAGGTTTATTGGCCCTGGTTGGCCCGTGAGGAAGCTCTGGTGGGGCATCTTTCTCCTTATAAACACAATTTTTTATAAGCACCCCGCCAAAGAAAATAAGCATATTGATATACGCAAAAATGGTGATAATCCAGAAACTAAACATAAGCGCTTCCTGCCGCTCTATAAACCTGCCTGGAAGGGATAATGTATCCATCATGCTAAGCACCGGCCATGGAAGGTCTGCAACCCCGCGGCCAAATTTGGCCAAAGTCAGCACCGTAATTATTGTGACAATAATCCCGGTAAACCCAAGGGCAGTAATTACAGTTTTTTTCATTTTTTTCTCGGGGCATATAAATGGGGATGTAAGCAGGATACACTCCAACCCGGTAAACAAAAACCCAAGCCGCAATATACCGCTAAGCAAGTTTTGCGGTGATGTGGTAAACGCAGGCTGCAGGTTACTCCAATCCACATCCATCGCGGCTATTACAATAAGGAAGATAAAGGGTAATGCCATAAGGGCCAGCAGCAGCTCTGCCACCCTAGCCCGGGTTTCTATGCCTTTGATTGCGGCATAGGCGGCTACAATCAGCATTGTGATGCCGGTTACAAATATTGGTGTGTTTCTTAGCAACACCTCCCGTACAACCAGCATAAAAGCACGAAGCTCCAGCCCTGCGGAAAATACAAGCTTTAACCATAAAACAGTAGCAAGGATTAAAGCCACCGGGCGTGTAAGAAAATAGCTGGTACTTTGTACAAAGTTGTCCCCAGGCCTTAACCGGGCAGCGCTTACCACAAGTGCGCCGATAATCATCCCAAGGGCTGTAAGCCCCAGGGTAATAATCCAGCCGTCACTACCGGCGTATTGGGCAACCCTGCGGGGAAGTATAATTACCCCTGTGCCAATAGAGCTTATGATTATCAAGGCCTGCAGCTGCCTTAGGGAGATTTTTTCGTTTATTGATAACATAGCTACCCCTTCTTATATCGATTCCAAGTAAAAACCTGCCAAAGCTTTGTCAGGTTTTTACTTGGAATCGGTATTATACCGGCTATACCGGTTGCTTTGCCTAGGATTTGCAAAAAATGGCCGCCGCTTAAGCATAAATAGCGGCAGCCTAAAGATACTATCCTTTAAATCTTCACCCTTATTTAATTCGGATGCGACAAAGGGCATAAGATAGGGAAACCCAAAACTTCTAAGAGATGCCATATGAATAAGAATAATCAAAAGCCCAGCCCAAAATCCAAGGAAGCCAAGACCTGCGGTAGAAAGGAGTAATGCATACTTTGCCAGCCTAAAGCCATACACAAGGGAAACATTGGGGATGGCAAAGGTAGCAATCCCTGTAAGAGCCACAAGTATGACAACAATAGGGCTTACAAGCCCGGCTTCAACAGCAGCCTGGCCAATAATCAAGCCCCCAACAATACCAATGGTGCCCCCGGAAGCGGTCTTTAGCCTAATCCCCGCCTCCCGCAGCATCTCAAATGCGGCATCTAGCATAAAAATCTCTAGCACAGCAGGGAAGGGTACGGCCATACTGGCCTCGGCAAGCTTTGTCACCATCAAAAGGGGAATCATAGAAGGATGGTATAAAGCAATTGCTACATATAAAGCAGGAAGGGCAATTGCAATAAAAGCCCCAATAAACCGCAGCACCCGGGCAATAGACATTACATGCCAGCGGTTATAATAATCTTCTGACGCCTGGAAAAAGCAGTTGAGTGAAACCGGCGCAAGGATAACAAAGGGGGAAGTATCTACTATAATTGCAATCCGCCCTTCTAAAAGGGAAGAGGCTGCTTTGTCCGGCCTTTCTGTAAGCTGCAATTGAGGGAAGGGGCTTAGCCAGTTTTCTTCTATCAGCTGCTCTACACAGCCGCTGTCCATTATCCCGTCTATATCAATGTCTTTTAGCCTGTGCTCTACTTCCTCAAGCACTTCCGGGCGCACTATTCCGTCTACATACATTATTGCGATATCTGTCTGGCTGCGTGTTCCGATACGGCTTTGCTTGCATTTTAGGCCAGTATCACGGATACGCCGCCTTATAAGCGCTGTGTTAAAACGCAAAACCTCGCTGAAGGCTTCGCGTGGGCCTTGTACCACAACTTCAGTTTCAGCGGTTTGTATCCCCCTATTGGGGAAGCCTCTGGTTGCAATAATAATTGCCTTGGGGTAGCCTTCTATAAAAATGGCCGTGTCCCCTGCCATGATGAAGTAGAGGATGTCTTCCATTTTTTCGGTTTCGCTAAAATCACCGGTTGCTATCCCTCTGTCTTTTAGGGTTGTGTAGATATCCGGGCCTTTTTCGTCAGCGCTAAGGGCTGCCCATTCCATATCGAAAAGCCGCCTTATAATGGTCATGTCAAAAAGATCCCGGCCGCTCATTGCGTCAATATAGGCTAGGTATATCCATGGCGCGCCCTCTCCCCCTGCGGGCATTTTGCGGCCAATAAAGTCCTGGCTGTCTTTAAACAGCCCCTCCAGCAGCTCCTTATTTTCATCAATACAAGAGCTGGGTTTTGGTGGGTACAATAATTTTTTATCCATGTGCATTATTTTGTAACATCGCGGTAAAAATATTCATTAATACTATTTACCTATGCGGCATAAGTTTTTATAAGGCATATTATCCGTGGAAGCATCTTGCAATTGTATAATTAGCACAAAAATAAAACAGAATTTTGTGCAAATCAGATAGTGACAAAAAAGTGCATATGAGATAATATTACAAACGTGTTACAACGTATTTAAAAAGCAACATAGCCCGCAACGCGGGAAACAAGGCAGGCAAAGCCCTGCCAAGGCAGTAAGCGCAACATAAACCACACCCCACCCACAACATGCGCCCAAGCAGCGCAAGTAAGGGGTGCAGGACTTTAGGGGCAGTGCCCCACAAGTGCCAAAGGCAACATATACCGCGCAAAGCGCGGACCCGCAGCAAAAGCAAATAAGCGCAAAGTATGATTTCAACCGCAGCGAAGCCCAAAGGGCAAGCAAGGAAGCAAATCAGCTGAGCGCAAAGCGCAATGCAAACCGCAGCGAAGCCCAAAGGGCAAGCAAGGAAGCAAATCAGCTGAGCGCAAAGCGCAATGCAAACCGCAGCAAAGCCCGAAGGGCGAGCGAGGAAGCAAATCAGCTGAGCGCAAAGCGCGATTCCGACCGCAGCAAAGCCCGAAGGGCGAGCGAGGAAGCGTAGCGGGGCTTTGCCCTGCGGAGCGGCGGGGGTTTGGGGGCAGAGCCCCCATTTAAAAAGGAGGCCAATAATGGCAGGCTTAGAGCTTAAGAACATCGTCAAGAAGTACCCCAACGGTTTTGTAGCCGTATCAGATTTCAACCTAAGCATCAAAGATGAAGAATTTATCGTTTTCGTAGGCCCATCAGGCTGCGGTAAAACCACAACCCTTCGCATGATTGCAGGCTTGGAAGAAATCACAGAAGGCGAGCTATACATAGGCGACAGGCTTATGAACGATGTGGCTCCCAAAGATCGTGATATTGCTATGGTATTCCAAAACTATGCTCTCTACCCTCACATGAGCGTGTACGATAATATGGCGTTTGGTCTAAAACTCAGAAAGTTCCCAAAGGCAGATATTAAAGAGCGCGTGGAAGCAGCAGCAAAAATCTTGGATATCCAACACTTACTAGACCGTAAACCCAAAGCTCTTTCTGGCGGACAGCGCCAGCGTGTAGCTATGGGCCGTGCAATCGTGCGCGATCCAAAAGTTTTCTTGATGGACGAGCCTCTGTCCAATCTAGACGCAAAGCTAAGGGTACAAATGCGTACAGAGATTACAAAGCTTCACCAAAGGCTAAAAACCACTTTCATCTATGTAACCCATGACCAAACAGAAGCTATGACATTGGGCGACCGTATCGTAGTTATGAAAGACGGCCTTATAATGCAAGAAGACAGCCCCTCAAACCTATACAGCAGGCCACAAAACCTGTTTGTAGCCGGTTTCATGGGTTCCCCACAAATGAACTTACTGGAAGCACAAGTAGAAAAACGCGGCAACGATGTAGTACTGGTACTGGGCGAAGCCGCAATCAAACTTCCAGAAGGCAAAGCCAACGCCCTTATAGAAGGCGGCTATGTAGACAAAGCAGTAATCATGGGTATAAGGCCAGAAGATATTCATGACGAAGAAGTTATGATAAGCAACTCACCAGAAGCTGTAATGGAAGCAGAAGTTGAAGTACATGAGCTTCTTGGTGCAGAAGTATACCTTTACCTGTTGGCAGCCGGTCAGCAAATGACCGCACGTGTTAACCCACGCACAACCGCAAAAGCCGGTGATGTGATTAAGGTAGCCTTAGATATCCAAAAAATTCACGTATTTGACAAAGATACAGAGCAAGTAGTAACCAACTAATTCTATTTTTGCATAGTACTGAAGGCCCCTTCAATGCGGAGGGGCTTTTTTTATGGCTATAAAAAGGAATTTTCTAATGAATAAAAAGCTAAGTAAAAACGAAAACAAAGACAAATGGGATTTTTCGGATTATGCATTTACCATAACAGGGATACTTGTAGGTGTGCTTTTGCTTGTGCCAGAGATATTGTATGCCCAATTTGGGATAAGCATCCTAGGCGGCAGCATGGGCAATATATCCAATGACCTTGTAGGGGAAATAGAAAGCGCACAGGGCCTAAGAAGATGGACTATTGTAGAGCTTCGCTCCTTATCGCCCATGCTATTTTTGCTTACAACAACAATTGTCTTCTTTGAAGATGCCATTAGCGCAAGAAAAACCGGCGGGTACAAGGGGGCAATGTTTACCCATACCTTCGAGTCTTTGTTTGAAGAGTCTATTTATATGGCCATCACAACAATAATGGTCTATACCGCTATACTGACGGGTACAATGTTTGCTTCCTGGCTGGCTGGGCCTATAACGTGGATTTTATTTATATGTATCATCCCCCTTGTAAGGAAGAAACACAACCGTGAAGATAAATTGGAAATTCCCAAGCATTTGCTGATTATATTTATATTTGGGGTAACTGTTGAAATTGTGACAAGGGCATGGATTGTCTTCCCAATATCGTGGATGGTTATATGTATAATAGAACTTGTGGAAACTATACGCGACCGGGATGGCACACTTGACACGGTTTTTAATATTATTTATTACACTTTCTCTGTAATATTATTAGCACTGGGGATAGCCTTTGACTTTTGGATGACATCGTGGGCGGCGTTTCCTGTCGCGTTGTTTATATGTTGGATAATAAGCAAATTTGGAAAGGATAAAAAGTCCAAGGGCGATGATGCGGCTATATCGGAAGACACTCCATTCTAATTTAACCCGTTGTGCTAGTTTAAAAGATAATAGGCCACAGAAAAGGCGGAAAAAGCAGATTAACACGGATTAAATCATTATAGAAATCTATGAAATCCGCTTTTTCTGCTTTTTATGTTGCTGTTGACAAAGGCTTAACGCGCCAATGATAATATAAGAAAAAGTGGGAGGTGTTAGAATGGATCCAAAAGAGCAAATATATGAAGCCTTAAAGGCTGCGGGCAAAGCGATGAAGAACAAGGAAGTAGCCGAGGCTACAGGGCTTGATGTAAAGGAAGTTGGTAAATTGATGGCCGCGCTTAAAAAAGACGGCCGGGTTTCTCCTCCTAAGAATTGTTTTTATGAAGCAGTGTTGTAAAATATAAAAGCCTCGTTATCCCCAGGTTATGCCAAGGATGATGAGGCTTTTATTTTTAGGATGATTTCATACTAATCTCAGCTAAAAAGTTAAAACCATTGCGGTCTTTTTGCCACAATCCTGTGTCAGCACCTTCTAGCGGGCCTTCTTGGCCCGCGTCGTCGGCACTTCCTTGGCTTGTGACAAAAATCCTCGCACTGGATTTAACTTTTTAACTGAGATTAAGTATCACCTT